>Ga0187893_10000204_pt1 | contig 146423 bp, 133 predicted proteins | sample MA1701074metaG_FD_139574 | JGI IMG/M metagenome (GOLD analysis project Ga0187893, IMG submission 139574) | White microbial mat communities from a basaltic lava cave in the Kipuka Kanohina Cave System on the Island of Hawaii, USA - MA170107-4 metaG ...
CCGCAATGTCATCGTGATCGACGGCACCGGCGCGCCGCCTTTTGGCCCGGCCAACGTCATCATCGAAAACAACCGCATCACGCGCATCGTCAATGCCGGCACTCCTGGCGTTCCGTCGCGCGAGCCGGTGCCCGCGCCCGCGCCGAACATCATCGACGGCACCGGCATGTTCCTGATGCCGGGGTTCGTCAACCTGCATTCGCACCTCGGCGACGACAAGAAGAACCCGCACAATGAGTACGTCTACAAGCTCTACATGGCGCACGGCGTCACCAGCATGCGCGGCGTCGAGCTGACGGCGCAGCCGATGGCGCTGAGCGAGAAGACGCGCAGCGCGGCGAACAAGATCGTGGCGCCTCGCATCTTCAACTATCAGCGGCCCGGAGCCGGCTGGGGCAAGGGCGTGGTCGACACGCCGGCGAAGGCGCGCGAGTGGGTGCAGTGGTGCGCGGCCAATGGCGTGGACGGGATGAAGCTGGTGGCGTATCCGCCGGCGATCATGGCGGCGCTCCTCGACGAAGCCAAGAAACACGGCCTCGGATCGACGGCCCACCTCGAGCAGCGCGGCGTGGCGCAGATGGATGCGCTCACCGCCGCGAAGCTGGGTCTCGGCACCGTGACGCACTTCTATGGCCACTTCGAGCCGCTGCTGCGCGACTACCGCGTGCAGCCGTGGCCCGAAGGGATGAACTACAACGACGAGCAGTATCGCTTTGGCCAGGTGGCGCGGTTGCACAACCTGATCCACCCGCCCGGCAGCGACGAGTGGAAAGCGTACCTGCAGGAGCACCTGAAGCTGCGCAGCATTTTCGATCCGACGATGACGGCGTATGCCGCCGGCCGTGACGTGATGCGCATGCGCAACGCCGACTGGCACGACAAGTACACGCTGCCGTCACTGATGGACTTCTACACGCCCAACCGCGAGAACCACGGGTCGTATTTCTTCGACTGGACGCACCAGGACGAAATCGCGTGGCGTAACTTCTACCAGGTGTGGTTCCGGCTGCTGAACGACTACAAGAGGATGGGCGGCCGCGTCACGGTCAGCGACGATGCGGCTTACATCTACAACACCTGGGGCTTCGGCTACATCCACGAGATGGAGCTGCTGCTCGAAGCCGGCTTCCACCCGCTGGAGGTGATTCGCGCCGCGACGATGCATGGCGCCGAAGCGCTGCACGAACCGAAAGGGCAGGAGCTGCAGTTCGGCATCGTGCGGGCCGGCATGCTCGCCGACCTCGTGCTGGTCGATCAGAATCCGCTTCAGAACATCAAGGTGCTGTACGGCACCGGACATCTGAGATTGAACGATCGCACGGGCCGCATGGAGCGCGTCGGCGGCATTCGCTACACGATCAAGGACGGCATCGTGTATGACGCCAAGAAGCTGCTGGCCGACATCGCGGGGATGGTCGAGGCGCAGAAGCGTCAGCGCGCGACGAAGACGAGCCGTTAGATGTAGGGCACCCCCCAAGAGGTGCCCTACGTCTCTCTATTGCGGCTGGTAGTGCAGCCACCAGTCGGGATTGAGGTCATCCCACGAGCATTGCGGCCGCGACAGGAAGTTCATCCCTGTGTCGCCGATCGGTGCGCCCGGCGGCGCCGCCAGCGGCGGGATGATGCGCGACGACATCGCGTCGTTCATCGGACGCTCCAGGAACCGCTTGATGTCGGCGGCGAGCAGCGCGCGATGGGCCCGGTCGGATTCCGACGCCGTGCCCGGAGCCGCCGAAGGATTCGAACGGGCCCGAGTGGCGATCTGGTCCAGCTTCAGTGACGCGGTCGCGCGCACCTGCGCGTTCGGCGCCACCGCGGCCAGCCACGCAATGCGGTCGACGAGCACGCGCTCGATGGCCCGCTTCACTTCCGCTTCGTAGTTGCCGGTTGCGGTCTGGTCGAAGGTGGCCTTGACCAGCCGATCGATGACCTCACCCAAACCAGGCCGCGACTGTTCGATCGCGTTTTGCGCGATCATCCGCGCGGCGCGATCGGGCTGCAGCACGAAGCCAATCGTGACCTCGGCGGCGATCGCCGCCGGCGCGATTGGATCGAACGACTCGCCGGTGGTGCGGTTGAACAGCTCGCGATGCATGCCATGACCCGGCGGGCGCGGCGGAATGAGATCGAGAATCCGCTGCGGCAGCGTCAGTTCCGCTACGCGCAGCGTCTGGCCGAGGGCATCGAGCGCCTTGCGCTGGGCTTCTGGAGAGACCCACGCCACCGGGTCGCGTCCGTCGCCGCGCATCGCGTAGACGAAATCCTGGCCGCCGATCATCGACGCCGCCGATTCCACCGTGAAGCGGTGATACAGGTAGGTGGTCACCAGCGGCTCTTCGATCAGCGCCGTCGGCGTGCCGGTGCGAATGGTGTTGACGCCGATGCGGTTGAGCGCGGCGCGGCGGACGCGCATGATCCGGTTCAGCTCGTCGGCCTGATCGGTGCCGTTCGACCACTGATCCGAACGCGGGTGGACGTCGGTGTCCTGATTCGTGAAGTAGCGCAAGTCTTCCTTCCACGCATCATCGAGGATCCTCGTCAGCGCCGCCTTTTCATCGGTGCCCGACGGGAACTGCCGGTAGCCGTAATTGATCGCCACCTTGTCCCAGTCGCCGATCTTCTGCTCGTACGCCTTCGAGAGGTCGATGGTGCCGTCCTCACGGAGCGTTTCGAGCGGATGCGGGTAGTCCAGCGTCGAGATCCAGCCCCGGCCGCTGCTGTAGTAGTTGTGACCGAGGCCGAGCGTGTGTCCCACCTCGTGCGCCGACAACTGACGGATGCGCATCAGCGCGGCGTCGTACAGAATCGACGGCCGCTCGTTGCCGTTGGTGTACGGCGAGAGCAAACCCTCGAAGATCATGTAATCCTGACGGTCGCGCAGCGAGCCGAGGGTGACGGTGGCCTTGATGATCTCGCCGGTGCGCGGGTCGGCCACGGTGCCGCCCGAGCTCCAGCCGCGCGTGGAGCGATGGACCCAGTTGATCATGTTGTAGCGGATGTCCATCGGGTCGGCATCCGCCGGCAGCACGTCGACCTTGAACGCGTTGCGGAAGCCCGCCGCTTCGAACGCCTGGTTCCACCAGTTGGCGCCTTCGATCAATGCCTTCTTCACATCCTCGGGCGCGCCGGAATCAACCCAGTACTGAATCGGCTTGACGGGCTCGCTCATCGCGGCAGTCGGATCTCTCTTCTCGAGCCGGTGACGCCGGATGTAGCGGAATTGAATCTGCTCGCCGATCGGCTGGCTGTAGTCCAGGAACGTGGCGCCGCCGTAGCCGGCGCGCGGATCGTCGTGCCGCGGCTTGAAGGTGGTGTGATCCGGCAGCTGCACGAACGAGGCGTGCTCGCGCAGCGTGACTTCGTTCGGCGACGGCGTGACGCTGCCGACGGTGCCGGAGAACAGGTTGCCGCCAAAGCCTCCGCCACCAGCGCCGCCGGCGGCCTGGCCAATCGGTGCGGGTCCCTGCGTAGGACCGCCGCCACCGCCACCCCCGCCGCCGGTCTGCTGATTGACGAACGTCAGCAGCATGTCGACTTCGGTGTTCTGCGGGAAATTGCGCGTGTTGGGAAGATAGAACGCGCTGCGGCTCCGATCGAGCTGGTAGTTGCCGGGACGCAGGCTGGTGGCCGCGTTGGCCACATCACGCAGGAAGAACTGGGTCGCGTCGACCAGGACACGCCCGCTCGACTCGGCGGCCACGGTAAAGCCCCAGAGCACCGACTTCGCGAACGAATCCTCTACCGCCTTGCGCTCCGCGGAATTCTGGCTGCTGGATCGGAACGACTGATTTGGCTGGACCAGCAGCACGCTCGGACCGACGCGCTGGAACAGCACGAGCCGGCCGCCGCCCCGTCCTGAGCCGCGATCCAGTCCGATGTCGTTCGAGCCGAGCCCCGCGGACAATCCGGTGTTGAACAGGAACTCGGTGTCGAAGCGGGAGATCTCGAGGAACATCTGCCCTGTGCGCTCGTCCCAATACAGGGGAAAGTAGCCGTCGAACTTTTTCATCCCCTGCGTGCGGTCCTCAATGGACTGCGGCGTGGCGGGGCGTTGCTGCGGCGCGGGCTGACGGGCTTCGACTGCGGGCCCTGCGAGCAGAAGAACACTGATTCCGGCGAACAGAAACCTCTTGAACATGACCACCTCTGGCGGTGGCCATTCTAACTGCGGGGGGACCGAAGTTCGTCTGCGGATGTAAGCCGCGCGCGAGTCAGCGCGAACCAGCGGCCGGTCTTGCCGCGCCCGCCTTCGCCCTTCGGGCTACGGTGGGTAAACGCTTCTTCTTGCGGGCGCTGCCCGGCTGAGGCGCCGCCTCCTTGTCCTGGGGCGCCGCCGCCTTCGAAGCCGGCCATTGTATGCCGTTCTCGTGGCCCTGAGGCTTCTGCGACGCGATCGACTCGCGCTGGCGCATCATCTCTCGAGCCGCATCGTCCTGCGCCAGCCACCTGGCCCAGTTGCAACGCGCTGAGCGTGGCCTCCGGTCCCGCCACGCCAAGCCCGCCGCTCTGCCACGCATCCATCAGTTCTTCGACTTTTTCCGCATCGCTTTCCGCGTCTCGCGCGCGCAGCGCCGCCAGCGTCCGGGTCAGCAGGCCGGTGTCGTCGGCGTCGCGCTCCAGCGTCAGTTCGTCGACGATCTTTTCCGCAAGGTGCTTTGGCAGCTGCTCTCTGAAGATCGACAGTGCCACCTCTTCGGCTTCGACCACGATGTGATCGATGTTCTCGTCGCGCACGATCCGCTCGAGCGTGTCGATGACTTCCTTGATGTGATGCAGGTGGAAGTTCCGTCTTTTCGTTCAGGATGCTTTCCTGCCGCTCGGCCGCGGCCAGGCCGCACACGACAATGCGCGCCTTGTTGGTGTCGAGCGCCACGGCGGCGTAGCGTGGGAAGGTATCGATCAACCTCGCCAGCGGGTACAAGTGCGGCACCGAGCCGATAAACAGCTCATGATGATCGAGCGGCGCCTCGAGCGGAATCGCCTCGAAGAAGTCGGATCCCGCGGAACTGAAGATCGCCAGGCCGTTCCACGCCGGACTGCTGCTCGATTCCAGGTACTGATGGATGCGCTCACTGTCCTTGCCGCCCGGGCGATTCGTCGCGAAAGGTCTTGGCGCGCTCGTGCAGGACTTTCCGGACGAACTGGTGATGGTCCTCGCGCCCACGCTCGTTCGGCACCAAGCTCAGGTACAGGCTGACGACCGGGAACGGGCTGGGTTCCATCGCGGCCAGAATCTCCATCCGCTGGCTCAAAGGTAGTACGAAGGTAGGGCTCGGCTCGGCCATGCCCTGAGGATGTGCAAGCGCAATGCCGCTAGCGGCCGCGAGTGTAGGGTATCTCCGCGAACATTGGCAGGCCGGCGAGAGTGATGATGTCGATGAGACCCGCGCGCTCGTGAAACTCCTTGTTGTCGCGGTTGATCACCACGGTGTTCGGGTACAGGGCGGCAAGACGCCGGAACTCGCCGTCGATCAACCGGAACCGGCGCACCATGTTCTCGACCTCCTCGAACTCCCGGTTGCGGAAGCGGATGTGTTTCTCGATCGTATCCGTGCTCGAGGTCAGGACGATCACGCGATCGGGATTCCAGCCGTCGCCGATCGTGAGCACGTCGCGCAACCTGGGATGATCCGCGACCGGATACTCCGCCATGTGCGCTTCGAGCGTGATCCGCGCGCCTTCGAAGAAGATCACTTTGTCTGGGGAATCGTGCGCGCCGGCGTCGCGATAGTTGGCGTCGTAGAGCCGCGCAAAGTACTCGGTGACGCCGACGGCGTTCACGCCGGCGGCAATGTCCTCGAGCACGCGCGGATCCCACACGCCCTTCTCGCCCTCACCGTAGGATCCGTGGTGATAGAGGTCCGCCAGCTGGCGCACGAGCGTGCTCTTGCCAACGCCGGGGCCGCCTACGATTGCGACGCGCACGGGGAATTATCTGTCGTTTTGCCACAGCAACATCACCGCGTAGGCGCGAAAGGGCCGCCAGCGCTCGGAGCGCTTTTCGAGCACACGCGCCGTGCAGTTGCCGGCCCTCTTTCGGAGCACGAGATCGCCCGATGGGAACGCGTCGGCGTCTTTCAGTGCCCGCATTGCGACGTACTGGGCGGTCCACTCGCCGATGCCGGCGATGCTTCGCAGTTCGTCGCGCACCGATGGGGAATCGAACGAGAGTGTGCCCGAGCTGACCAGTTGCGCGAGCGCGCGAATGGTCTGGGCGCGTGTGGAAATGAGGCCAACCTTCTCGAGCCTCGCATCGGCAAGCGAAGCCGGCCACGGGAAGAGTCGCGTCAGGCCGTGCTCGGTGGCGACAGCCTCGCCCCACTTTGCCGCCACCCTCCCCGCCAGCGTCGTGGCCGCGCGCACCGAGATCTGCTGACCGAGAATCGCCCGCACGGCGAGCTCGAACGGCTCCCAGGCGCCAGGCAATCTGATGCCGGCGTGGGCGGCGCACGCGCGCTTCAGGAGCCGATCGCGCGCCAGCGCGGTTCCGATCGTTGACGGATCGAGATCGACATCGAACATAGCCGCCACGTTTTCGACGATCGACGGGATCAACGCCCGATCGGGAATCGCCACATCCACCATCAACGCGTCTGCGCCGGGAAACGGCGCCACGGCGACGGAGCCAGTGAAACCACTGACGGAGATCGACCGGTGATATCCCTTCGCGTCGACACGCTCCACACCAGGTGTGGCGCGAGCGGCGAGGAACTCCAACATCGCCGTCCAGTCGTACGGCGGACGATACGGAAGGATGACCCGCATCCTGTCAGGCCGGGGTTTCGAATCGATAGCCGAGACCGTAGACGGTCACGATATAGCGCGGGCTGTGCGGGTCGGGTTCGAGTTTCTGCCGCAGCCAGCTGACGTGCACGTCGACGGTGCGGGTTTCGGGCGTCGCCTGATAGCCCCAGACCGCGTCGAGCAATTCATCTCGCGACAACACCAGTCCGGGATGGCGCACGAGATGCACGAGCAGTTTGAATTCCTGCGCCGACAGGCGGACCGGCCGGCCGCCGCGCAGCACCTGGCCCGCCCTCGGCTTCACCACCACGTCGCCGAACGCCAGCTCCTCGCCGCCGGCGTCGCCGCGGATCCGGCGCAGCAACGCTTCGAGGCGCGCGAGCAGCTCCGCGCTCTCGAACGGCTTGGTCATGTAGTCGTCGGCGCCGCTTTTCAGACCCGTGATCTTGTCGGCCATGCTGTCTCTCGCCGTCAGCATCAGCACGGCCACGTTCTGGCCTTCACGCCGGAGCTCCTGGCACACCTGCAGACCGTCTTTCGCCGGGAGATTCAGGTCGAGGATGATGATGTCGTAATGGCTCTTGCGCGCCAGGTCGAGCGCAATGGCGCCGTTCACCGCGCTGTCGACCGCGTAGCCTTCCTTGCGCAGGCGGTCCGACAACGTGCGCCTCAGCCCTGGCTCATCGTCCACGAGCAGGATGCGCGCCTCGGCTACGAGCGGCACCCGCGCGGCCTCCTTCACGCTGCCGGCTCCACCGGCACGCCCGGCACCGCTTTCATCGCCGGCAACTGCATCACGAACCGCGCACCTTTGCTGGCGCCGCTGGCCACCCGCACGCGGCCGCCGTGCGATTTCACCACCTGCTTGACGATGTTCAGGCCAATGCCGCTGCCTTCGATCTCGAGCTCCCGTGCATGCCGGCCACGGTAGAACGGCTCGAAGATGCGGCGGCGCTCGTCGGTCGGAATGCCGGGGCCCTCGTCTTCAACGGCGATGGCGACATCCGATTCACCGCTCGCCGACACGCGCACCGGCCCGCCATGTCCGTATTTGATCGCGTTGAGCACGAGATTCTTCACGGCCATTTTCAGCGCGTCGCGATCGGCCAGCACGATCGGCAGCCCCGGCTCGATCACCGTGTCGATTCGCTGACCGTGCGGCGCGGCGGCGCGGCTTTCTTCGACGGCGCTGGCAATCAACTCGGCGACGTTCGTCGGCTTGCGGTTGAGAACGGCGTCGGGCCGGGCCTGCAGCCGGCAGCAGAGCAGGATGTCGCCGATGGTTTTCGCGAGCCGGCGGCCCTCCACCTTGATCAATTCGCCGTAATGTCTCGCCTCCACCGGCGTGCTCACCACATCGTCGGCGAGGTTTTCTCCGGCACAGGTGATGGTGGCCAGCGGCGTGCGCAGCTCGTGCGACATCCGCGCCACCAGCTCCAGTTGCTCGCGCGCGGCGCGCTGCATACTGTGCATCGACATCACGAGCAGGATCACGCTGACGGCGAGCAGGACCAGCACGCCGAGGCCGATCGCGAGATTACGCGTCCTGATGGCCCCCAGTGTGGCTTCGAGCGAGCCGCTCTGATGTTGCAGCAGTACGCGCCAGCGATGGGCGGCCGCGTCGGGCATCAGCCGTTGCGCCGTGGCGGCGTTGAGGTCGCGGCCATGAATCGCGAACAGCGGAATGCCCGACATCGCGCCGAAGTCGGCGCGCGCCAGCTCCGGCCTCGATCGATACACCACCGTGTCGGGCCTGTCATCGCGGATGATCATCACATCGAGTGCAGACGGAATGCCGCCCTCGAAGCAGCCGGCGAGCATCTCCGGAATCAAGTCGTTGGCGATGTGATTCATATCGAGCATCGCCACCAGCCAGCGATCGCTGCGCATCCGATCGGGGACGACGATCGCCGGTACTTCATCCAGCAACGTGCGTCGCTGGGCGGAGGCGAGCCACGCTGGCGCGCCGTCCTTGACATCGCTGCGGGAAATCACCAGCAGCTCCTTGACGAAACCTGCGGGCGTCAGCGTCGGCAGGGCATTCTGGGGCGCGTCAAGGTCGATCGCCGTGAGGCTGGCATACAGATGCGCCAACTGCAAGTCGAATTCCGAGGACAGCCTGACGGTGCCCGCCTCGAGGTTCTGCCGCGCGCGCATCTGCTCGAGGCCGCTCAGCTCGCCGAGCCACTGATATTGCAGGATCGCAAGCAGCGGCAACAGCACGGCGATCGCCGCAATGAGCGCGACCGGGCGCTTCTGGACTGTCCATGCCATTGGCAGATAGTACAATCTTCGGGTGCGCCTGCTTGCATCCGTTCTGATCGCCGCCCTTCAGTCAGCTTTCGTCGCCGATCCACCGCATAAGTGCGACGATTGCGCGACTTGGAACAAGCCGCGCGAGCCGTTCAAGGTCTATGGCAATACCTATTACGTCGGCACGGACGGACTGTCGGCGCTGCTGGTCACGAGCGACGCCGGACACGTCCTGCTCGATGCGGGCCTCAGCCAGTCGACGCCATTGATCGTCGAGAACATCCGCACGCTCGGATTCAAGCCCGAAGACATCAAGCTGATTCTGGTGTCGCACGGCCATTTCGACCACGCCGGCGGTGTGCACTCGATCCAGCGCTTCACTGGCGCGCGCGTGGCGGCCAGCGAGTCCACAGCGAAGGCCCTCCAGCGGGGCGAGAACACCACGGACGATCCGCAGTACGGGTTTGGCAAGGAGTTCAACGCTTTCCCGGCGATGGGGCCTGTGCCGGCGATCGTCGATCAACAGGTGTTGACGGTCGGCAGGATGTCGTTCGTCGCGCACATGATTCCCGGGCACACGCCTGGCAGCACGGCCTACACATGGCAATCCTGCGAGAACGGCAAATGTCTGAACATGGTGTACGCCGATAGCCTGACGTCGCCGTCCGCGCCAGGTTTCAAGTACGGCAAACGTCTCGAATCATTTCGCCGCAGCATCGAGAAAGTCGCGGCGCTGCCGTGCGACATCGTGCTGTCGCCGCATCCGCAGTTCACACAGGTCGATCAGAAACTGCAGCGGCGCGCAGCCCTGAAGGGTGAGGGGCCCGACCCCTTCATCGATCCGAACGGCTGCCGGGCGTACGCCGCCGCCGGCATGAAGCAACTCGAGGCTCGTATCGCGCAGGAGTCAAAGCAGTGACGAATGTTCGCGCTTGTGTGCTCGTCATCGTGGTGTTCGCGGCCGGTTGTTCCGATGAGCCGTTGCAGCTCGCGAACATTCAGACCGGGCGCTCGCTCAATTCCGATGGCAGCATCGCGAGCATCACCACCCTGTTCAAACCGAGCGAGACGATCTACGTATCGGTGCAGACCACAGGGTCGGCGCCCGGCACCATTGGCGTGAGGTGGATGTACAACGACCGTGTGATCGACGAGCCGGTAAAGCAGGTCGATTTCACCGGCCCGGCCTCGACCGAGTTCCACATGCAGAGCTCCGGTGGGTTTGCCGAAGGCGACTACACCGTGGATATTCTGATCAATGGCGAGAAGGTGGGGAGTCGGGCTTTCAAAGTTGGCAGTTAAGAGAGTGCAGAGTTATCAGAGGTTCTTAACTCTTCACTCTCACCTCTTCACTACTCGTATCTGAGAGCAAGGACAGGATCGATCCGGCTCGCTCTTCCGGCCGGAATCAATCCGGCCGCGATCGACACCACGGCCAGCAGCGCCATGGTCGAAACCGCGATCCACGGATCGTTCGGCTGAATTCCGTACAACTGCGACGAAACGTACCGACCGAGCCCAATCGCGGCAGGAATACCGATGGCCAGGCCGATCGTGAGCAGCATCAGCACTTCTCGCATCACGATCCACACCACGCCCCTGGGCTCGGCGCCGAGCGCCAGACGGATGCCGAGCTCCTTGCGCCGTCGTGCGACGATGAAGGCCATCACGCCATAGAGACCGATTGAGGCCAGCACCGTGGCCAGCGCACCAAAGCCCGCCGACAGCAGCGCAATCAGCCGGTCGGTGAGCAGGGTCTCGTCCAGCTGACCCTGCAGCGTCTTCATGTCGTAGACCGGCATCGACCCGTCGAGGCGTTTCACCTCGTTGCGGATCATGGTGAACGCGGTTGCCGACGCAGAAGTCGTGCGCACGTAGAACGCCGAGCCGTCGCGGCCCCACTTGGGCCAGAACACCTGCCGCCGCACGCCTTCGCGCGGACCCTCGTAGAGCGTGTCCTCGACCACGCCGATGATCTCGATGTCGAGTTTGGTGTTGGGACCGAGCCCACGACCGACGTGCCGGCCGATCGCGCTCTTGTCCTTGAAGAAATGTTGCGCGAACCTGCGGTTGACGATCACCACCTTCGCGTCTTCCTTGGCATCGAGCGACGTGAAATCGCGGCCCTCGAGGAACCGGACCCCCATGGTCTCGAAGTAGCCGGGCGAGACCGCATTCATGAACGCCTGCATGTCCTCGCCGTCCTTGGCCTGGTGACCCTCGACGGCGGTGGTGCTGTCCCACTCGCTGCCGGCGAGCAGCGACACCGACGCCATGCCTGCCGACCTGACGCCGGGCGCGCTGCGTAGCCGATCGAGCAGCTCGTTGTAGAAATTCACGCCTTGCTGGCTGGTGTAGGCGCTGAGCGCGGGATTCAACCGGAACGTAATCAGGTTGTCCATCTGGAAACCGGTATCGGTGGTCTGCAGGTTCTGCAGGCTGCGCACGAACAGCCCGGCGCCGAACAGCAGCAGGAAGCTCAACGCCACTTGCGCGGCGACAAGCCCTTTACGGAGGAACAGCGAGCCGCCGGTGCCCGCGACGGCGCCGACGGATTCCTTCAACGTCGCCCACTGATCGGGATTGCTCGCGCGCAACGCCGGCAGCAGGCCGAACACGACGCCGGTCACGAGCGTCAGCACGAATGTGAAAGCCAGGATCCGCAAATCGGGCGTCGGTTGAACCAGCAGCGGCTGCTGTTGCGGAATCAGTGCGATCAAGCCGCGGGTCAGCGCCACCGACAACGCCACGCCGAGAGCGCCGCCGATGAGGGACAGCAGCACGCTTTCGGTGAGCAGCTGCCTGACGAGTTGGCCTCGCGTTGCACCGAGCGATAACCGCACGGCGATTTCCCGCTGGCGCATGAGCGCGCGGGCGATCAGCAGGTTGGCCACGTTCGCGCACGCGATCAGCAGCACCAGGCCGACCATCGCCATCAGGACGACGAGCGCGGTCGAAAAATCGTTGCGCAGCGGCGAATAGCCGACGTCCGCCTTTTCCAGTTGCAGCTGTCCCGTCATGAATCGCTCACGGATGTACGCGTTCATGAACTTGGCGCCGGGCAGTGTCAGCTCGTGCGCGCGGATCTGCGTGAACAGGCCCTGCAGCGGCGCCTTGGCGCTGTCGATGGTGTAGCCGGGTTTCAGCCGGGCGAACACCTGCACCCACCGCGTGCGTTCATCGTCCATGCGCACCCATCCCCATTCCGGCACGATCACCGGCTTCATCTGGATGGGGACGCGAACCTGCGGCGACCGCGTCGGATCGATGCCGGCGAATCCCGCCGCGGAGACGCCGACGACGGTCATCGGATAGTTGTTGACGAGAATCTTCTTGCCGACCACGCCGGGATCGCGATTGAAGCGGCGGCTCCAGTAGTCGTAGCCGAGCACCGCGACCGGGTGCCCCTGGTAGACCTGATCGTCCTCCTGCGAATTGAAGACGCGGCCAATCGCCGGTCCCACGCCGAGCATCGTGAAGAAGTTGCCCGACACCATCTCGACTTCGGCCAGCTCGGTCTGGTTGTCGACGCCGATCGACGCTTCCGCGAGCCGGCGCGCCACCACTTCGGAGAGCGGCTCGGCGCGTTTCTGGTACTCCTGGTAGATCGGGTACGAGTGCATCCGCGGGCCCATGTTGCTGCCGGAGTGGGGGCCGGTCTGATACAGCATCACCAGCCGTTCGGGTTTGGTCACCGGCAGACGTCGCAGCAGGATCTGATCGATCAAGGTGAAGATGGCGGTGTTGGCGCCGATGCCGAGCGACAGCGAGAGGATCGCCACGATCGAAAACAGCGGGTTGCGGAACAGCCCGCGGACGGCGAGCTTCAAGTCGTTGGTCGGCAAGGTCATACGGGCAGTTAGACGGGCCGCCGATGCTCGGCGTTGGCCACCAGGGCCGCAGAAGGCGCAGAATTGTATAGGGTTGCATCGGCGCCTTCTGTGGCCCTGGTTGTTCGGCCCCTGCCAACCATGAACCTCCGTGGCCCGTCGAACGTATCAACGAAGACGGGAGGCCTTTACATGTCGTTTCTGAACCGGTTACTGGGAAAGAGTGAACCACCAAAAGAACGCGTCCGGGTATGCGTCGAATGTGGGATGCCGGTGGCAGAACACAAGAAGTGGTGCTCGATCCTGGCCGGTCAGAAAGAGCTGCAGCTGGCAGCCGAGAAGAAATAACCCCGGCAATCTACAGGCGCGGTGGCGGCGGGCCGATATTCAGGGCAATGTCGGTGTCGCGCCTGCGCATCGTGGTCTACCCCGATTCACCCAAGAGCTGGACCGCGCGTTCCCTCGAGCACGACATCGCCGTTGCCGGCCGCACCGCCGAGGCCGCGATCGATTCCCTCGTCAGAATCGCCGAAGCGCACATCGCGTTCGACTTGCGCCATGGCCGCCAACCGCTGTCCGCATTCAGCTCGGCGCCACGCCTCTATTGGAACGCCTTCGCCCGCGCCGACACGCAACAGCGGTTGCAGCGCGGCGAGCCGGCGGGCACGCTGCAGTACATCGTCAACATGGTTCCGCAGAACCCGATTGTCACCGCGCATGCACAGCAGGTGAGAATCGCCTGACCGTCAGACGATGCGGTTGTGTCCGCGGCTGACCGCGACCGCAAGTTTCTGACGCGCCCGATCGACGACATCAAGGAAGCGCTCTTCATTCGTGATCTCGGCGACGCCGCCCGACACCGCGAGGCGATGTTTGCTGCCCGCCGAGAGTGCGGCACGCACGCGCTCGGCCACGGTGCGGGCCTCAGTACCGCCAAGGCCTGGTAAGACCACCAGCAGCTCGCTGACGCTCCAACGAATCGGCAGATCGGATTGACGCACGGCCTTGAGGAGGGTCTCCGAGACTTCGTCGAGATGTGCCTCCTGGTGGTCGGCCGCGGTTGAGCCGGACGGCGAGACATTGAACAACACCACGCTCAGTTGTCGGCCCTCACGCCGCGACCGCGACAACTCGCGCGCGACCGCAAACTCGCCGCCGCTGCGTTCGAGCAGCGCTGGCGGCCAGTCCATCACAGTCGGGACGCTGGGATCGATGCCGCGTCCGGCACGGTCGTCGGATCGATCCGCGCGAGCTGCGGATGGCGCCACGGGTTCCGGGCGAGGCGGCGCCTGACTCGCGGAGTGAGCAATCGACAGCGCCCCTGCGCCGATGGCGGTCAGGGCGTCGATGTCTCCGGCCGTCAGCGTCAATGGCTTGATATCGAACACGCAAATGACACCGGCCACGGCGCCATCGAGCCAGATCGGCACGCCGGCAACGCCGCGAACGGCGTCCGACTCCCCGCCACGAACGAAATCTGATGAGCGGTTGCTGAAGCCGCTGACCACGGTCTTGCCGGACTCGCGAACGCGGTCGAACACGCTGGGCAGATGCACGGTCGACTGGGGCAGCGGATCCTCCGAGGCCCAACTGAACGACGCGCGGAATCGCTGCTCGTCGTCCGGCTCGCGGAGGTAGATCGCGATTCCCGGAACGTCGCACACGCCTCTGACGCGCTGGGCGATCTGCGTCATCAGCCGCATCATCTCGCCCTGTACCGTTTCCACGTTCACCGCGCCGGGTTCGGCGCTGCGCCGTTGCAGCGTGCGTTCGATTGCCGCGGTCAGTGTGGCGGGAGGCGCGGTGCTGCTGATGACGCGGGCGCCGATGCGGCCGACGCGCGACGCCGCATACTCCCTCATCTCGCGCGACGCCGCCCAGGCCAGCACGTCGGTCGCGCTGTGGTCGCGCTCGACGATGGCGTCAATCGCGCTGAACGCATCGCCGGTGGGCAGCATCAGGTCAACGATCAACAGCACCGGCGGCCCGAAGCTCGCGATGAGTCCCGCCGCCTGCGCGCCGGATCGCGCCACCAGGAGTCCGCACTTGAACGACCGGACCGCCTGCAGGCAGAGGCCCACGCGTTCGTCATTCTGATCAGCGACCAGGACGTACGGTAGTCGCTGTGATGATGCCGGCGGCGCCGCCGGCGCCTCGTCCGCAGCTGTTGCAGGCGGTTGACTCACCGGCGCCGGCCGCCGGCCGATATCGACCGGCGCCGGCCAGGATTGCGCTTCCAAGGCATGAGAGCGCACCACGTTCTTCCCGTCGGCCTTGGCCTGATACAGGCACCGATCGGCCCGCGAGATCAGGTCGTTCGCATTCTCGTCACGACCCATCACCGCCACGCCGATGCTCAGCGTCAACCGCGGCAACGGCCGCCCGTCGTCGTAGGTGCCCTGATGATCGGCCAGCCGGCTGCGAATCCGCTCGGCGCAGGCGAGCGCATTCGGCTGATCGCAATTCGGCATCACGATGGCGAACTCGTCGCCGCCATAGCGCGCGCACACATCGAACACGCGTACCGCGGAGCGGATGACGCTGCCGACCACGCGCAGCACGGCATCGCCGACCTGGTGGCCCCGGGTATCGTTGATTTGTTTGAAGTTGTCGATGTCGGCCATCAGCACGGCGATGGACGTGCCTTCGCGCTTGCTGCGCTCCACTTCCTGATGGAGGCGGGTGTCGAGCGAGGGCCGGTTCATCAGCCCGGTCTGGCCGTCGATCGTCGCTGCGTAGGCGAGTTCGGCGGCGTCGCTATCGCTCCGCGCCGCAACAATCGAGAGCGCCGCGGTGACCGCGATACCGCGCAGCACCGTCTCGTCGTTCCGATTGAACGGCCCGCCGTCACGCTTGTCGGTGACGGTCAGGACGCCGACGGTTTCCCCCCGCGCGAGAAGAGGCACGGCGGCGAACGCGAACGTACGGTACTCGTTGGAACGCTGCGACATGTCGCGCACGAGCCGCACATCGCTGACAAACAACGGCCGCCCGGACGTGAACACGTGACCGATCACCCAGGCACCGGGCGGGACGCGGACGTCGGCCACTGCCGACCGCGGATAGCCGTGCGTGGCGGCGATCGTCAGCACCTCCTCGTTCTTGTTGAACAGCGCCAGCGAGACGCGATCGGCGTTGAGCAGCCGCGCCACATGGTCAACCACCTGCTGGCACACCTGCTCCATCGACGACAAGCGGCTGAGCCGCCGCGCCATCAAGTAGCCCCCGACGAGGCGGCGCTCGACCAGCGCGCGGTCCTCGCGTTCACGAATCGAGTGCAGCGCCAGCGACGTGACGAGCCCGAAGGCTCGCAGCGGATCCTGCACCGGCATCCAGTCGCCTTCGAGCGCCACCACCGTGTCGGGCGACGATTGGCCCAGTGCCAGCAGCGTGAGTGGGCCGAATTCAGGATCGTCGACGCGGTACAGTTTCGACGAGTCGGCCGGCGCACAGACCAGCTCGCGCTGCCACCTTCGATCCGTGCCGGCCGGCGCCACGGCCACGGCCTGCCACGACGAGCGGCGCCGTTCGAAGATCGCGACCTTGGTGTTCAACCGGGCGAACAACTCCGAGGCGAGCGTCTCCAACGCGGCGTCGAGACTTCGAGCCGCGATCAGCGCTTCAGCGATTCGCGCGCCGAGCTGGTACGAAAACGGCGAAGGATTCACAGGGGGGTGTGAGCCTTGAAGTCCTATTCTGCCCCGAAACGCGTGGTGTTTTTATGGCAGTCGACCGCAGGAAAGGGAAGGATGGACGATCGCTTCGATGCCAGTTTGCAACGTGACACTGACGCACTGGAGGAATTCTGCGCCGAGGCAGACCATTCACGCACTGATTTGGTTGCAGGCAAAGGAGATGACTCAACAGGTAGAACGAGCAGACTTTGCAATTACAGAATCGTGCTGGATCGAGTCGAGCAGAAATAGGAATTTGGTAAGCTACCTGCCTCTATGAACAGTTCCGCACAACTTTCAGTCGCCGATCTCAACGCGACGCTGTTTGGCACTTCCGACGCCCGTGCCGTGCCCACCGACAAAATCATCGGCGCCATGCTCGACGTCGGCTCCGGCATCAGCGATCTGATCTTCTCTCCCGGCCGCGCGCCTCAGGTGGAACGCTACGGCGAGCTCAGCGAGGTCAAGATCGAGGGGCTGACGACGCTGCGCAACGAAGATACCGCGGGCATCGCCAGAGATCTGATTCGCGACAACGAGACGTATCTGCGAACGTTGAAAGAGAGCGGTTCCACCGACTGCTCTTACATGCTGCCAGAGCGGTGCCGGTTCCGCGTCAACGTGTTCCGCCAGCGCGGCACCTTCGCGATCGTGATGCGCGTCATCGCCTCGAAGATTCCATCGATCGAGGAGCTGGGATTGCCTCCCGCGACGGCCGATTGCGCGATGCTGAAGAACGGCATCGTGCTGGTGACCGGGCCGACCGGATCGGGCAAGTCCTCCACGCTGGCCGCGATCATCGACCTGATTAACTCGACGCGCGCCGAGCACATCCTCACCATCGAAGACCCGATCGAGTTTCTGCACCCGCACAAGAAGGGCACGGTCCACCAGCGCGAGCTGCACGCCGACACGCCGACGTTCGCGCTGGCGCTGCGGGCGGCGCTGCGGCAGGCACCGAAAACGATCCTGGTGGGCGAGATGCGCGACAAGGAGACCATCGAGATCGCGTTGACCGCGGCCGAGACGGGCCACCTCGTGTTCTCGACACTCCACACCATCGATGCCTCGAAGACCGTCGAACGCATCGTCGGCACGTTCGAGGTCTCGGATCAACAGGCGGTGCGGAGCCGCCTGGCGGCGTCATTCCGCTACTTCATCTCGCAGCGCCTGATCCCCAAAAAGGGCGGCGGCCGCATGGCCATCATCGAGATGCTGAAGGCGACGATGCGCACGCGCGAGTACATCGAGGTGGGCGAGCGAGAGGGCAAATCGCTGCTCGACGCCATGCGCGACGGCAGCCTCGACGGCATGCAGTACTTCGACGGTGAGCTCGAGAAGCTGGTGCGGGCCGGCACCATCTCGATGAGCACGGCCCTGCTCTATGCCACCAACGCCGGCAACCTCAAGGTGGCGCTGGCCGACGTGCCCGACGAGGATTCGCTGATCGTCCGCTGAATCAGCGCTGATCGAGAGCTCGCCTGACCGCGGCGAGGATTTCATGCGGCGGCGCCGGCTTCTCCAGAAACGATTGCCGTTGTCCGAGCGTGAGCTCACGGCCCGCGAGATCGGTGCTGTAGCCACTCGTCAGCACCACGCGAAGCTCCCGGCTGAGGCTCTGCAGCCGATCGGCCAGCTCACAGCCCGACATGCCGTCGGGCATCACCACGTCCGTCAACAGAACGTCCACCCGCCGGCCGCTTTGCTGGAAGGCCCGCAACCCGTCGGCGCCGCTCGCGGCTTCGATGACGTGGTACCCGCCGCGCTCGAGAACGGTGCGGGTCAGCAGCCGGACCGCGGGCTCATCCTCGACCACGAGGATGGTCTCGCTCCCGCCTTTCGCCGTGTCACTCGAGTCGCGCGGTTGCGCAAGCGCCGGCGTGCGGGTCGTGGCCGGCAACGTCACCTCGAAAGTGGAGCCGCGTCCGGCCTCGCTCGACACGTCGATGCGGCCGTTGTGCTGCGCCATGATGCCGAAAGCGGTCGCCAGGCCAAGGCCCGATCCTGTGCCGGCGGCCTTCGTTGTGTAGAACGGATCGAAGATCTTCGACAGCGAATCGGCCGCGATGCCGGTGCCGGTGTCCGACACGCGAACGATCGCCCGGTCACCGGCGCCCGATTGCCGCATCGCGGTTTCGATGCGAAGAACGCCGCCTGAAGGCATCGCATCGCGGGCATTGATCACGAGGTTCATCAGCACCTGGTCGATCAGGCCGGGGTCGGCATAAATCGGCAGCGGCTGCAGAGAGAGCTGCAACTGCAGGTCGACATCTTCACCGAGAATGCGTCGCACCATCTTCGCCAGGTTCGAGACGAGATCGTTGAGGTCCACGTCCTGCGGCTTCATGATCTGGCGGCGGCCGAACGCCAGCAACTGCCGCGTCAACCCCGCCGCTCGCCCAGAAGCCTCGACGATCTGAGTCGTGGCCACCCGCCGCATCGCCGGGTCGCCGTCTTCTTCCAGCAGCGTGCCGGCGAAACCCATGATCACCGTGAGGATGTTGTTGAAATCGTGCGCGATGCCGCCGGCCAGCTGGCCGATCGCCTCCATCTTTTGCGAGTGACGCAGCTGTGCCTCGAGCTCGCGCTGCCCGGTGATGTCGCGGCTGATGCCCAGCACCGCGGTGATGGCGCCGGTGCAGTCGCGGAGCGGCGCCGCTTGCGTGCGCAGCCAGCGGCGCTCGCCGGTGAGGCCGATGACCTCGAACTCGAGCTCGCCGCTCTCACCTTGCATGACGCGGCGATGGAGATTGTTGAATGCGTTGTGGTGTTCGGGGGCAATCCACGCCAGCAGCGGCTGCGCCTTGACCTGATCGAGCGAGGTGGCCGACAGCATCGCGAGACCGGCGGGATTCATCTCGATGAGGAAGCCGTCGGGCGAGACGGTCTTGACGCATTCCGGATCGGTGCTGACGATCGTCCGCCAACGCTCTTCGCTCGCGCGCAGCCGCTCGAGTGCACCGCGGAGTTCGGTGTTTTCCTGCTCGAGCTGCTCGGTTCTTGTCTTCAGATCAGCACTCAAACGTCTGCGCATCATACACACTATCGCCAGCCCGAGCAGGCGCCGATCAGGAGGTGAGTCTCAAGGCCGTGCGGGGGCTGGTGAGTTGAGGCGCTCGAACAAGACAACATCCGCCGAACGCATCGTCCGGCCGGCGACCAGCGAGGTGCTGCCGCCCAGCCATGAGGCGCCGCGAAAACGGACGTGCGGCGGCGCTTCGGACAGCCGCCGGAACGGCCGTGGCGGATCGAGATCGCTTATCCACACCGCGGATGGGGCGGCTCCGGGATCGACAAACGCCGCGAGCTTGCGCCCGTCAGCCGAGCAGGAAACGAACCCGTTGAGCACGTTGAGATCCGCCGTATCCAGCGCCACCGCCTCGCCGGCCGAAGTGATGGCGGCGACCTTCGACGAATTCGCTTGATTGGGAGCAGCCGCCCGAGCCTCGATATAGACGATCACGTCACGAGTACCACACCACGAAGGCGCACTGGCTGGCCCTGGCGTGAGCAACTGCCGCGTTGCACCATCGGCGACGGTGACCAGGAACAGTCCAGGCACGGTGCCGGCATTGGCCGCGTAGACCAGCCTGGTGCCGTCGGGCGACCAGCTCACCATGTCGAGGACGTCGACTGCGGCGACCTGTTTCGCGGCGCCGCCATCACTATTCATCACCCAGATCCCCCGGCGCCCGCCTCGATCGGAAACGAAGGCCACGCGTGTGCCATCTGACGAAAACGCGGGGCGCTCGTCGATGACGGCGCCGGACGTGAGCGGCCGGACCCGATTGTCGGAGGTCGTAAACATCCACAGCGTTCTGCCGCCGGTCCGCGTCGAGCTGAACACGACGCGAGAACCGTCAGGCGACGCCGAAGCGTCCAGATCCCCAAACGCGCCGCCAAACAACGGCTGTGGCTCGGTGCCGCCATCGATCTCGAACTTCACGAGGGACTGGTTCCAGTTCACGAACGACGCCACCAGTCGGTCGGGGCTACGGGAAATCGATGGCTCGGCGTATTCGCCCAGGCCTGTCGTGAGGCGTTGCGTTCGCGTACCGTCCATCGATCGCCACCAGAGTCCCAGCTCGAACGTCTCGGGATTCGCGGAGTAGATCAACCCGCTGCCATCGTGCAGGAGTACAGGGAAGGCTGCCCGTCGAGCGGTCTGAACGACGGGAATCATGTCGCCTCCCGCGGTGAATACTTTGAATATCTGCGTCGGCTCGGCGTTGGCGGTTGACGGCGAATATGTAAAGTAGATCGCCGAGGCATCGTGCGCCCATTGGATCCAATGCACGTGCATGCCGCCCCTCGTCGGCACCAGCAGCGCTTCGCCGCTTCCGTCGGCATTGGCCGTGTAGAGCGACTCGCCTGCCGCGGCGCCGGAATCACCCAGGCATCGAAGAGATTCGATGGCGTGCCCGGCTTGGCGCCGGCATCGAACGCAATCATCGATCCATCGGGAGAAATGGTGGGACCGCCGAGATCGAGGCGAGTGGGCAACTGCAGGCCGCTCGACGCGGTGAGGTTCACCGTGTCGCCGCCGGCGACATAACGCACGAGCAGGTCCGTCGCACCGCCCGCATTCGACATGTAGGCGACCCACTGACCATCAGGCGAGACGACCGGGCCCATGGCCATGGCGCCGCCCGATGTGAGACGTGTCGCCCGCCCGTACTGCGGCGGCTCTGGCCCGGAGTCGCCGCGGCTGCGCGCGGCCAACCCGATCATCGCAATCGCCAGCCCCGCGGCGAGGATCCACGGAATCACCGTCGCGGCCCGGCGTTGAGGAGCGGGCGGGCCGGGCTCGAGCTCGCGAGTGAGATACACGCGAGCGTCGGCGACATCGCGCAGGCGTTGACGTGGATCTTTCGCCAGGCAGTGACGAATCAACGCCACCACGCCCGGCGGAACGTGATCCGGCAGCAGGCTCCAGTCGGGATCGCGTTCGAAGATCGCGACCACGGTGTCGGTCCATGTGGCTCCCGCGAACGCCGGTTTGCCCGAGAGCACCTCGAACAACACGCAGCCGAACGCCCAGATGTCCGTGCGCTTGTCGACCACACCGCCGCGCGCCTGCTCCGGACTCATGTAGCGAACAGTTCCCACCACGCGGCCTTCGTCGACGACCGCGCTCCTGGTCGCGGTGTCGGCGAGGTTCATCGGCGCCGGCTTCGCCAGGCCGAAGTCGATCACCTTCACAACGCCGTCGGTGGTGACGCAGATGTTCGACGGCTTCAAATCGCGATGGACGATTCCGGCGGAATGCGATGCGTCGAGGGCATCGACGATCTGGGTCGCCAGCGGCGCCACCGCCGACCACCGGAGCGCGGCGCGAGCCCGGTCGGCCAACGTTTCGCCGTCCACGTACTCCATGACCAGCGCATCGACCTCCATGACCAGCGCATCGACCCGCGCGTCTCCAGCAGCCACCGCTTCCTCGAGCCCGTAGACGTGAGCGATGTTGGGGTGACTGAGCGCGGCGAGCGACAACGCCTCGCGCCTGAATCGCTTGAGCCGTTCCGCGTCGGCCGCGACGTTACCGGAGAGGATCTTGATCGCGACGTCGCGCTGCAGCTTTGCGTCGCGAGCGCGATAGACCTCGCCCATGCCTCCAGCGCCAAGGAAGCCGAGGATCTCGTACGCGCCGATCCGGCCACCAACCGGAAGCGTCATGCAGTGCGCGAATTATAGATCTCATTCCGCGCGCAGCGCCTGCATCACATCCACTCGCGAGGCCCGCGCGGCCGGCATCAGCGACGCCGCCACCGCGCACACGATCAGAACGAACGCCGCGCCGACGAGCGGCATGGTTCCCGGCACTTCGATGTTGCCGAGGAAGCCGCCGGCGAACCGCAGCAGTGCAAACCCGCCAATCACGCCGGTCAGGATCCCGGCCGCGGCTATGATTGCCCCTTCGCGCAAGATCGTCGCGAGCAGATTCGACGGCGTCGACCCGATGGCCAGCCGCACACCGAACTCGCGCATGCGCGCGCTCACCGAAAACGCCAGCACTCCCGCGACGCCCACAATCGCGATGGTCAGCGCGACGATGGCAAAGCCGCCGAACACCATGGTGTTAAGACGATTCGGCGCGAGCACTTCGGCGCGGATGTCCTCCAGCGTGGCCGCCTGTTCAACCGGCTGTTCCGCCGAGATGCTGCGGATGATCTTGGTGATTGGTGTGACGAGCGAATAGGGATCGGTGCTCGCGTGCACGAACAGCCGCCCGCCGCCGAACTCCTGTTCCATCGGGTGATACACGGTCAGCTTCTTGCCGGGGACGATGTTCTCGTCGTCCAGATCGGCGACCACGCCGATCACGCGGCGCGGACCCGTCGACACGCCGATGAACTTCATGACCGGATCGGTCCAGAAGAACTTGCGGTTGACCGCGTCCTGGCCCGGGAACATGCGCTTGGCCAGGGTGTCGCTGATGATCACGACCTTTTCCGAGTCGCTGCGATCGTCGGCGTTGAAATCGCGGCCCGCGATCACCTGCACCCCAAGCGAGGCGAAGAAGCCGGGTGAGACGGTGCGGAAAGCGGCGCGCGGATCGTCTTCGCCGGCGGCCTTGTTGTAGCCCTCCACCATGAACTGCGCGTCGAAGAACGCGCCGGCCTCGCGCCACGGCACGATGGTGCCGATGGCGACCTGCTGAACACCCGGCAACTGTCCGATCTGACGAAGGCTCTCGCGGTAGAGCGGAAGTGTCTGTTCAGGCGGTCGCTCGTAATTCAGCGGCACGTGAACAGCCAGCACGTTTCTGGTGTTGATGCCGGTGCTCTGTCCCTGGAGCGCAATCAACGTGGCGAGCAGCGCGCCGGCGCCGGCGAGGAGCAGGAACGATGCGGCAATTTGTGTCACCGCGAACAGACGCAGGCGTTGGTTCGTGCCCGACGTGATGCGCACGCTGCCGTTCGATAGCCCGAATCCGTTCGCCGCGTCGGTGGATGGCAGCCTGGGAACGAAGGCCAGCAGGATCGCAGACACGATTGCCAGCGTCACGCCGACCCACAGCAGCGTGGAGTCCACCGTGAGATCGAGCGCGCGGACGGAGAACCGCGACGCGTAGCGCGCCAGCACCGCCACCATCGGCCGCGCGATCAGCACACCGAGCAAAGCGCCGGCGCCGCAGAGCAGAAGACTTTCGGCGAGCAGTGTGCGTCGCAACGCCGCCGTCGTGGCGCCCAGTGCCGCGCGAATCGCCAGCTCACCTTCACGGCGGACCGATCGCGCGAGGATCAGGTTGGCGACGTTCGAGCAGGCGATCACGAAGATCAGGCCCGAAGCCGCCAGCAGCACGAGCAGGACGGTCCTTGCGTTCGACGTGATCTGGTCGCGTAGCGGCACCGCCATGATGCCGAAGTTGTCGTTCACCGGGTAGGCCTCGCGATGCTCGGTGACGATGGCACCGTGCGTGGCTTGCAACTCTGCGCGCGCCTGTTCGATCGAGGAGCCGCCGGCAAGGCGGCCGAACAATTCCGTCATCCGATGGACGCGGCCGTCCTGCATCGTGGCCGACATGTGGTGCGAGCTCGTCACGACGTTCGCCATCAGCTCGGTTTCGGCGGGATACGGCACCGACGGCTCGAGGACGCCGACGATGGTTGAGGCGCGATCGCCGAGCTTGATCTGTTTGCCGAGCACGTTCTCGTCGCTGTTGAGATTCGTGGTCCAGAACCGGTGCGTGAGCACCGTCACGCTCGGCTTGTCCGCGCCATCGTCGGTCGCATCGATCAGACGGCCTCGGACCGGCTGCAGTCCCATCACGCGGAAGAACGATCCGCCAACCACGCCGGCACGCACCACCCGCGGCTCGCCGAGCCCGACCAACGTGAAGTCGAGCGTGGAGAAGTCGCCGAACTCCGAGATGGTCTTGATGCGCGACTTGAGGTCGTTGATCTCGGGCACCGACCAGTTGGCGTTGTTCTCGTTGCGCCCCTGCGCCGTCTGCCGGATATAGATCAACCGCTCTTCGTCGTCGTTGACGAGCGGCTTCAGCAGCACACCGCGAACGACGCTGAAGATGGCGGCGTTGGCGCCAATGCCGAGCGCCAGCGTCAACACCACGGTTACGGTCAGGCCGCGGGCGTGGAAGAGCGAACGAAGTGCGTAGCGGAGGTCGGTCAGGAATGCCATGTCAGATCCCATTCAACGTGAAGTCATTCATTCTTGCCCCAAATTTGCTCTACTGACATGTCGAACGGACCGGCCGGAAATCGACACAGGCACAAATCGTGCATTTCAAGCCGGATGTGAAAGGAGTGCAAGATGTTGGCTCTCAGATACTTAGCGATTTCCTTGGCCTTGGTCGCCGGCGTGGCGGCCCTGGGCGCCGAAGCCTCGGCGAAGGCGGCCCAGACGACGGGACAACCGGAAGAATTTTCCGCCATTGCGATCATGAACAACAACCTCGGCAGTGCCAGCGACCGCGTGATCATGCGCGTGACCCGGTGGTCGACCGAGGCCGAGCGCAAGCTGATTGCCGCGGCGCTGCAGAAGGGCCAGGACACCCTGATCGAGACGCTGCGCGACCAACGCCCGGTCGGCACGATCCGCACGCCCGACTCGCTCGGCTACGACCTGCGATATGCGCACCAGGAACCCGGCGAGGACGGCGGGCGCCGCGTCGTCATCGCCACCGATCGACCGATCAGTTTCTGGGAGGCGAGGAATCAGCCGCGCACCGTCGACTATCCGTTCACGGTGGTGCAGATGCAGATCGATCGGAACCGCGAGGGCAAAGGCACGTTGTCGCTGTTCACCAAGGTGATGGCCCGCGGCAATGTGATCATCCTGGAAGACTTTGCCACCGCTCCGGTTATGCTGAACAGGATTGAAGCGCGGCCCATTCGGAATTAGCGCCGTCTTCGCCGTCGCACTGTTGGCGGGCGATGCGTTCCTGGTCGCCCAGCCGGCACCGTCGACGACAGAGTTCATCGCCTTTCGCGTGGACGATCGGCATGTGGTGGCGGTCGTTGGTGAAACCGGCGACGGCCCTGATGATCGGCCGGGGCGCGAGGCCATCTCGACATTCGGCTTCCCATTTCGCGATGCCGAACCCGCGGTGGGTGCGAAAATTCCCCCGCCCGTCGCGGCGGCAAAGCAGTGGACCATCGACCTCGGCGTCGGCCGCCGCTTGACCGCGGAGTTCGATCGCCTGGTGCAAGGCAGCGCATCGTGCACGGGACTCGCTGGTGTTCTGCTTCGCGTCGACGACCCGCAGCGGCAATTCCTGAACACGCGAGAGAAGCACTACGTCGCCGAGCCGTCAGGCGCTACGCGGCCGGCGTCGCGTGAGCGGCCGGCGCGACCGGCGCCGATCGATCGGCCTCAGATCGACTCCCTTCTGGGGGATCTGCTCACCCGTGAGTTGCCGGCGATGACCTCGGGAGCCAAGGAAGAGATCGATCGATTTGCGTCGAGTGAGTCCGAGGATCACCGCGCATGGGCGCGGAGCCGCCGACAGATCGACGACGCGATGGCGTCGGGGAAGGCGCAGCTGCAGTACGACGTGCAGTCCTTTTCCCTTCGCCCCGATGACGTGCCGTTGTACTTCGTCCGCGCTGAGTGGCGCGTCGGCGGCAGTCCGGCGTTTGGCGCGGCGCTGTGGATCAAAGGCGGGGCACCGCTGACGATCGTCGAACAGAATCTGGGTCCGGCACATTTCATTCGCCTCTACGAGTTTCAGGGCGAGCTGTCGCGTCAGCTATTTGGGATGGTGCTGAACGTCGTCGATCGGGATGGCGACGGCTGGCGGGAGATTGTCTTCGCGCGGGGCGGCTATGAATCCATGGAGATCGCGCTGCTGGAGCTCACGCCCACCGGGTTCGCGCCCACCGGTATTGGCTACACCTACGGCTGTTAGTCGATTACGGCGTCGCGCCGCTCTCGCCGAACAGTTCCTGGTGCGCGCGCGCTCGCTCGCGATCGATCTGCTCGGCGGTCGCGCCCAGGCGGCCGAGCATTTCCTCGACGAAGGCCAGGCCGACTTCACCTTCGCCGGTGAACACGGTGTCGGCGCCCGCGCGTTTCAGGCTCGGGAGATCGCGGAGGTACGACGCGCGCGCCATCACGTGGAGGCGCGGGTTGATCTCCCGCGCCGTCCGGATGACTTCTTCGCTGTTGGCCATGCCGGCCGAGGTCAGGATCAGGTTGCCGGCGGTGGCAACAGCGGCCTGGTGCAGCGTTTCGGGGCGCGTGGCGTCGCCGTAGACGGCGTCCAGTCCCTGTTCGCGCATGGTGCGCACCGTGTCGATGTTGAGCTCGATCACGGTCGGCTCGATGCCGTTCTCCTTCAGCATCCTGGCGACGGTCTTCCCCGTGGGCCCGTAGCCAATCAGCACCGCGCGATGCGCGCGCTCCTCGAGGCGGCGCACGGTGTCGGTGGTCGCGCCCTCGAGGCCTTGCGGCCGCTCCAGCAGCCGGCACAGTCCCGGGTAGCGGTTGACCCATCGCGCGATCGGCTCGATGGTGGAGAGGAGCACGGGGTTCAGCACGATCGAGCCGATCGAGACCGCCACCACCGCGTTGGTCGTCTCCGGCGTCAGCAGGCCCAGCTCGCGGCCCAGCGTTGAGAGAATGAAAGAGAATTCGCCGATTTGCGCGAGCGCCACGGCCACCAGCAGCGACGTCTTGAACGGCTGCCGCGTGAACCACATCACCGCGAACGCGATCAGAGGATTGGCGACCAGCACGATTGCGAGCGCTCCCGCAATCAGCCACGGGGCTTCGACGAGGGCGCTGAAGTCGAGCAGCATGCCGACGGACACGAAGAAGAGCACCGCGAACGCGTCGCGCATGGGCAAGGCATCCGACGCGGCACGCAGGCTGTAGTCGGAACGCCCCACGACGGTGCCGGCGAGGAACGCGCCCAGCGCCATCGACACCCCGAACACCCGCGCCGATCCCAGCGCAATGCCGAGTGCGATCACCAGCACGGTCAGCGTGAACAATTCGCGCGACTGGGTTCGGGCCACGCGATCGAGCACCCACGGAATGAGCCGTGAGCCGACAAGCGAGGTGAACACCAGCAGCCCGATGACCTTCAATGCCGTGAGAGCAATCGCCAGCAGCAGCGGTTGTCGCTCGCCGTCGCCGCCAAAAATGGCGGGCAGCAGGACTAGCGCCGCCACCGTCAAGATGTCCTCCACCACGAGCCAGCCGACGGTGATGTGGCCTGCCGTGGTGTGGAGCACGTTGTGATCCGACAACACGCGAACCACCACCACCGTGCTGGCCACCGACAGCGCCAGCCCGAATACCACGCCCGACGACCAGCTCCACCCCGACATCACGCCGAGGCCGGCGCCGAGCAACGTCGCCACCGCGCCCATCGCCACCGCGCCCGGCAGCGCGATGGGCCGCACGGCCATCAACTCTTCGAGGTGGAGTTGCAGACCGACGCCGAACATCAGCAGGATCACGCCCACTTCCGCGAACTGCTCGGCGATTGCGACGTCGACGGTGAGCCCGGGCGTGTTGGGCCCCACCAGAGTCCCGGCCACCAGGTAACCGACGATGGGAGACAGTCCGATGCGCTGCGTGACGAAACCGAAGAACAGCGCCGCGCCCAGCCCGGCGGTGAGCGTCACGATCAGGTCATAACCGTGCATCCACTATCAGTCTGACAGGATCTATGATGTGCGCATGAAAATCCTCTCTCTCGTCGCTGCCGTGTGCGTCGCGTTCACGACCTCAGTGCAGGGCCAGGCTCCGCGCGGTCGGGCTCTGACGATTGAGGACTACTACCGCATCAAGTCCGTCGGCGACCCGCTGATCTCGCCCGATGGCAAGTGGGTGACGTTCACGGTCACGACCCGGATCGAGGAAGACAACACCAACGCGATCGACACGTTCGTGGTGCCCGCCGATGGCTCGGCCGCGCCGCGCAAGATCACGCATGAAGGCCGCAGCGTGGCGTCGCCACGATGGGTAGACGCTGGGATGCTGCAGTATTCGTTGAACGCGCGCGTCAACAGCGCGGTGTTCATCGGCGGCGACGCGCCGCGGTCGCGGCCGGAACAGGCCGCGGCATTCAAAGTCGCCATCGACAATCCCAATGCGACTCCGCAGGCGGCGCAACCGTCAGGCCCGGGCGGGGTAATCAGTGCCGACGGCAAGATGCGGGCGCTGGCGCGCGATCTGCCACGAGCCGCGGCGGCGGAGCCCGCCGGCAACGATTTCGACAAACGCCATGCCTCCAGATTCCAGGGCCGCACGTTCGACTGGATGCGCTTCCAGCAGGACGGCCAGAACTATCCGACGCCAGATCCCCGGCTGCGTCCGGCAGCGGAGATCACAATCATGGCCGTCAACGGCGGCAGTGAACGAACGCTTACGTCGCTTGGCCTGCGGCCGTCGAACCTGACGTGGCATCCCGGCGGGTCGGCGATCGCGTTCACCGCCGACGAGAACTGGAAGAACGAACAGCAGTACGAAAGCCCGGACATTCATACCGTCAGCACCTCGGGCGAGGTGAAACGCCTCACCAACGACGGCTACGTGTGGAGTGCTCTCGCGTATTCACCCGACGGCCAGTTCCTGCTGGCGGAGCGCACGTTCGGCACGGCGATGATCATCGATCAGAAGCTGTCCCACGGCGGATCGGATGATCTGCTGTTGTGGCCCGCCGCCGGAGGGGCCGCAATCAATCTCACCGACAAGTGGGATCTCGAACCGAATGCGCCGCGGTGGTCGGCAGATGGCCGTCACGTGTACTTCACTGCTGAGAAGGGCGGCACCACGCACGTGTTCCGCGTCGCCGCTCGCGCGGGCGCGCAAGTCGAACAGGTCACCACCGGCGAGCGCCGGCTGGGCAGCGTGACCTTCGACAAGGCGATGACCCGCATCGCCTACACCGTGGGCACGTATGACAGCCCGTCGGACGTTTGGAGCGCGCGCATCGATGGTTCGGAGGAAAAACGACTCAGCGATGTGTTCGCCGACATCCGATCCGAAATCGGCATCACGCGCACCGAGCGCATCAGCTGGAAGAGCGCCGACGGCACGGCAATCGAGGGCTTCCTGACCTACCCGTATGGATTCCAGAGAGGCGGGAGCTCGTACCCGCTGGTGGTGTTCAACCACGGCGGTCCGCATGCAGCGGTCGGCTACGGCTTCAACTTCAAGCAGCAGTACTTCGCCGCCAACGGCTACTTCGTGCTCGACACGAATTTCCGGAGCTCCACCGGGTACGGCGACGCGTTCAAGTGGGCGACGTGGGGCGCATGGGGCACGAAGGACGGCCAGGATGTGATCGCCGGGGTTGATTACGTGCTCGCCAATCATCCGGTCGATCGTTCGCGCGTGGCCACGATGGGCCACTCCTACGGCGGCTTCATGACCAACTGGCTGATCACCCAGTACCCCGATCGGTTTGCCGCGGCGGCATCCGGCGCCGGCATTTCAAACTGGCTCAGCGACTACGGCATCGCCGACATCTACCGAACGAAGGAGACGGAGTTCTTCGGCACGCCGTGGAATCCGGAAGCGGTGAAGCGCATGGTGGCGCAGTCGCCGTTGATGCAGTCCGGCCGCGTCCGCACGCCCACGTTATTCATCGTCGGCGAGATGGATCAGCGCGTGCCCTACGAGGAATCGGAGCAGATGTACTTCGCGCTGCGCCGTCAGGGCGTGACGGCGAAGATGATCGCGTATGCCGGGCAGCCGCACGGCATCAGCGGCCACTGGAACAACGTCCACCGCATGCTCAACGAGCTGAAGTGGATCGACGGATATCTAAAGGCCCGACCGAATACGAGCAATCTGGCGAAGGTGCAGTAAATCGTGGCCGGCATACAGGCCGCACAAGTACTCGACGCTCTCTTCGCCGCGTTCGCTGTGCACGCCCACGCGCTTGAGATCCTGCGGCGTGGCGCGATCGAGCAACCCGAGGTTGCCGCGCCGCAGCACTCGTAATTCTTCCAGCGCCTGCGTCGGATCCACATCCGCGTAATGCAGGCGCTCGGCCCAGAGGTCCTGGTCGTACCCAGTCAGCGGCGGACGATCCTGCGCGAGGATCAAGCGCAGCCGCCAGCCCCAGACAAGATCGGAATCGGCAAGGTGCTTGACCACTTGTGCGATCGACCACTTGCCCGGCGCCTCGGGCGTCCGCAATTGCTCGAGCGACAGGCCCTCGATCGCACGGGCCGTGACGGCAGGTGTTTCACGCAGAACGCTCATCGGCTCGTGTCCGCCGACCAGACTGAGCACCGCTTTCGCGTACTGCGCGCGTTCTTGCGGCGGATCGATCGTTCGATTGCTGAAGATCGACATCGTCAACCCTGAACAGTGGCCGCGCGTTCCTTCTCGACCAGGATTCGCCGCAGGATCTTGCCCGACGGCGACTTGGGTATCGCCTCGACGAAAGAGACGTGGCGCACGCGCTTGTAGTGCGCCACTTGTGGCAGCAGGAAATTCATCACCTCATCGGCCGTGAGCGGACCCTTCGGAACCACCACCGCCTTCGGCACTTCGCCGCTTTCTTCGTCGGGAACGGGAATCACCGCGACATCAGCGATCTTCGGATGCTTCAACAGCAGCGACTCGAGCTCCGCCGGCGCGACCTGGAAACCCTTGACCTTGATCAGCTCTTTCAGCCGATCGACAACGGTGAGGTAACCGTCGTCATCCATCACGCCAATGTCACCCGTATGGAGCCACCCGTCGGCGTCAACGGTCCTGGCCGTAGCGTCGGGATTGTTCAGATACCCCTTCATCACCTGCGGTCCGCGGACCCACACTTCGCCTGGCTGGCCGGTCGGCACGTCGTTGCCGGTTTCCGGACTGACGATTCGCCCTTCGGTGCTTGGCATCAGCTTGCCAACGGCGCCAACCCGTTCTTCTCCAGCAACCGTGTAGTGCGTCGCCGGACTCGCCTCGGTCATGCCGTAGCCTTGGCGGATCTTGATGTTCAACCGCTTCTCGACCGTCTCGGTCAGCTCGGGGCCGAGCGGCGCGGCGCCGGAAAAGATGTACTTGAGGTGCGGGAACTTGTAGTTGTCCACCAGCGGATGTTTGCCGAGCGCGACCACGATCGGCGGGACGATGTGCGCGCTGGTGATGGGCCACGTCGACAGCACCTTCAGGAATGGCTCGAACTCGAACTTCGGCATCGTCACGATGGTGGCGCCACGCATCAGGCCGTGCATCATGATGATGACCATGCCGTAGATGTGGAAGAACGGCAGCACGCCCAGCAGCGCCGGCATCGCGACGGTTTCGATGGCGTCGATCTGATTCAACTGCGCGACGATGCTTCGGTGCACCAACATCACGCCCTTCGGAAGGCCGGTGGTGCCCGACGAGTAGGGCAACGCGGCGATGTCGTTGGCGGGATCAATCGTCACGGACGGCGGCTCGGCGTCCACCATGATCGACGCGAGTGATGGAATGCCGGGCGTGTCGTCGAACGTCACGAGCTCAATGTTGCGCTTCGATTCCGCAATTGCGGCCCTGGCCTTGTCGGCGAGGGCGCCCACGGTGATCAGCAGCTTCACGCCGCCGTCGGCGAGCTGGAACGCGAGTTCCGACGGCGTGCTGACCGGATTCGACGTGTGCACGATCGCGCCGAGGCGGATGACCCCGAAGAACGCCACCGGCCATTCCGGGAGGTTTGGCGACCAGATCGAGACCACGTCGCCTTTCCTGATCCCGCGCGCCGCCAGCCCGGCCGCGACGCGCCGGATCTGGTCCATCAATTCCCTGTAAGTGATGGTGCGGCCGGAGATGCCGTCGGCCATCGCCTTGGCGTCGCCCCGCTGGGCCGCCCCCCCGAGCACCATCTCGAACAGCGATTTTTCCGGGACCGTGATGTCTGGATACGGGCTGCGGTACGGCATAGGGAGCGGGATTATAGTGTTAGGCCGAGGAAATGAACATGCTTCGAAGTGTCTTGAGCACCGCTCTCGTTGGCACCCTCCTCCTGGGGGTCCAGGTTTCCGGCCAGTCGGTATCCCGTTCCGCCTTCCACGACTATCGCGTCGTGACGTATGTGGAGGGGCTCGTCCAACCTTGGTCGATCGCGTTTCTGCCGGGCGGCGACACGCTGATCACCGAACGCCCGGGGCGTCTGCGCATCGTCCGCAACGGCAAGCTGCTGCCGAACGCGGTCGAGGGCGTGCCGCCGGTCGTGTTCCAGGGGCAGGGCGGCCTGCTCGAAGTGGCTGCCCATCCGGACTTTGCGAGCAATCGCCTGCTTTACATCACCTACTCAAAGCAGGTCGGTGACGCGCCACCGGCCGGCTCGAAGGAACGGACGCCGGCGACCACCGCGCTGATTCGCGCTCGCTTTGAGAATGATCGGCTGACGAACATCCAGCAGCTGTTCCAGTCGGTGTCGAAGGGGGGTGGCCACTACGGCGGGAAAATCGCCTTCGACAAGGGCTACGTCTTCCTCTCGCTCGGCGATCGCCAGGTCCCGCCCGAAGGCGTGCTCGAAAAGCACCCCGCACAGGATCTCAGCAACCATCACGGCAAGATGATTCGCCTGCACGACGATGGGCGAGTGCCCGCCGACAATCCGTACGTGAAGACGCCCGGCGCTCTGCCGGAGATCTGGAGCATGGGCCACCGCAACATCCAGGGCCTCGCCGTTCACCCGCAGACCGGCGAGGTGTGGGCGAACGAGCATGGACCGCAGGGCGGCGACGAGCTGAACCTGGTGCAGCCGATGAAGAACTACGGCTGGCCGGTGATCGGCTTCGGGGTCAACTACCGCACCGGCGCCATCATCCACTCCGGCACGCACCGCGAAGGCATGGAGCAGCCGCGGCACGTTTGGGTACCGTCAATTGGCATCTCGGGCCTCATGATCTATAGCGGCAACAAATTCCCGCAGTGGAAGGGCAATTTCTTCGTCGGCGGCATGGTCGGCGAGCAAGTTGCGCGGCTGACCTACGACGCCAAGCGCGGCTTCACCAACACTGAGCTTCTGGCGCAAGGTCTTGGCCGTGTCCGCGACCTGCGCCAGGGCGCCGACGGATTCATCTACCTCGTGATCGAGGATCGCGACGGCAAGCCGACGCCGGTGCTGCGTCTCGAGCCGGTCGAGCGATCGACCTCGAGATAGCCTTTACGGGCCGACCGATCAGCGAGTAACCTCGCCACGTTCCGGCGGCCCACAACACCGTCACCGCCGCGGCCGCGACATACGGGTACTCCCGCAGTAACGCGCCGGCGGCAGTGCCGCCAAGCAGCAGCGCCAGAGCGCTCAACGTGATCGGAAGATAGACAGGGGCAGAAGATGAATGCCCCGATCATCCAGGCCATACCGCGATTCTCGAGACGGCGCGGATCCGGTGCTTCACACGCGCGCATCAGGCTCTCTTGCGCTTCACGATCACGAAACCCACCGCCATCGCCGCCACGACGCACAGACAGACCGCTACGATCGGATCCATTTTCTTCTCCTAGCTAGAAGTCTCGGCGTTCCAGCGTTTCCGCAGCGCCGTACAGCAACGCCGACGCGAGTACCGCGCTCGTCACGAAACCCATCCACGGCAGCGTGCCGTTTCGAAAGTAGTCTTCGCCGTTCATGATCCGGAACAATCCGTACTCCGGCGCCGCGAACTGCGCCATGGCGGCGACGCAGGCGACGCCGAACGCGATCAGCAGCGGCCGCCAGAAATCGCCGAACATGGTCGAGAGAAAGGCCGCCAGGCTGTAGAACAGCGCGCCGACGAAGAACAGGCACAGGCCGTGCGCGAGGGCGTCGACGACACTGAACTGCTGGCCGACGGCAGGGGCCAGGAGCGGAATGGTGAGCGGCGGAATCATGGCGATGACGAAGCACTGCGCCAGTCCCATCCCCGCGCGCGTGCCGAGCAGGCGGCGGCGCGTCACCGGCAGCGACAACGTGAACAGCGCCGTTCCCTTTTTCCCTTCCGCGAGGACTCCGCCGCAGCCAAGCAGGACGGCGAACAGCACGCCCATCGTGGTCAGGTTGTCGCGGAAGGCGTTGTACCAGATGAAGCCGCGGAACTCGCGCTGGACGGTGATGGCGTCACGAAGAACGGCGCCGAGCGGCGAGGCATCGCCGGCCAGGACCGAATCGGCCAGCGGCATCATCCGCAGTGCCAGCACGTACTCGTAGACGCTGACGCCGGTCATCACCGTGAGGATCAGCAGCCCCGTGACGAATCGCCACCGGGTTTCAAGCCACGCCTTGTGCCACAGCATGATCAGTCCTCCGTTCGAACCGATTCGAGAAAGATGTCCTTCAGGGTGACGGGCGACGCGTCGATGGATGCCGGCGAAAGAGCGCGCGCGTCCGCGATCACCGCCTCGCTGTCGTTCGTCAGCACGGTCAGCACGCGGCCCTGTCGCTGCACGCGGACGATTCCCGGTGTCTTGAGAGACGCGTGGGGCGCCTCGCCGGCAAACACGAATTGCACCCTCTGGTAGCGGCCGCGCAGGTCGTCGAGCGCTCCGCCCAGCACCAGCCGGCCGCGATCGACGATCGCCACGTGATCGCAGATCTGATCGACCTCGCTGAGCTGGTGCGACGAAAAGAAGATCGTCGTCTCCTGGCCGGCCACGTGCCCCACCAGCGCCCGCAGCACGTCCTCGGCCATCGCGGGGTCGAGGCCGGAGGTCGGCTCGTCGAGGATCAGCAGCTCCGCGCCGCGGCAGAGCGCCAGCAGCAACGCCAGCTTGGTGCGCGTGCCGCGCGAGAGATCCTTGATGCCGCGGTGCGGCGGCAGCTCGAACGTCGCGAGATATGTCTGTTCCAGTTCCCGTCGCCAGCCTGGAAAGAGCGGGCGAGTGAAGGCGATGATCTCGCCGACGGTCATGTAGTCGTAGAGATCCTTTTCGTCGCTGACGAAGCCGATTCGTTGACGCATGGCGGCGGCGCCGGCGTCATTCGGGGCCACGCCGAGCACGCGCGCCGTGCCTTTCGTCGGCCGTGCCATGCCGAGCAGGACCTTGATCGCCGTCGTCTTGCCGGCGCCGTTGCGGCCGAGAAACCCGCAAATCGATCCAGTCGGCACCTGCAGGTTCAGTCCGCGCAGCGCTTCAACGTCGTCGTAGCGCTTCCACAGATCGGCGGTTTCTATTGCGAGGTGATCACTCACCGCGTTTACCTCCCAGCAACTCCGCTTCGAACAGCCGGCGAATATCGGCGTCGGCGACGCCGCGCCCGCGCAGCCGCTCCACCGTGACGGCGACTGCGGCTTGCGCCGTGCGCAGCTTTTCGGTGTCCTTCTTCGATGGCGCGTTGTCGGTCACGAACGCGCCCGCGCCCTGCCGCAGCTCGATCACGCCTTCGTGCTCGAGCTCGCGATAGGCCTTCGCAACCGTGTTGGGATTGATCACGAGTTCCTCCGCGAGCGGCCGGATGCCGGGCAGTTGCTCGCCCGGCCGCACCGCCCCCGTCGCGATTGCGTACTTCACCTGCTCGATGAGCTGCAGGTAGATCGGCACGCCCGACGACGGGTTCGGCTTGAGCATCAGCATCGGACTGTACTACTGAGATAATACAGTAATACTGTCCTGAATGTTCCGGCCGCCGAAAAAACACACGGAGACACGAAGGCACGGAGGCAGCTTTTTCAATGGCCGGAGGTCGTAGAAGGTGCGGAAAGTGCGATATTTCCGGCCAGATTCGCGAAATCAGGCCCGAATTCGAGCGGCAAACCCAGGCCTGCTGGAGACCCCCTATAAGCGAGCGCTCTGCATCGAGCTCACGTATCGGGGCTTGCTCGTGGAACCGAATCGACACATTCCAATGGAGTACCGAGGCGAGCTGATCGGTGAGTACATTCCCGACTTGATCGTCGAAAACACGGTCGTCGTCGAAGTCAAGAGCGTGTCACACCTTATCCTCCGTGGCTCCGTGCCTCCGTGTGTTTTACCTTGCGAGGACGCGACCGGGCGTCGCGTGCGTGAGCTTGCCGGCATCAACCACCGCGACGCCGTTGATGAGGACGTGCTCGACGCCCTCGGAATGCTGATGCGGCTCGAAAAACGTGGCCTTGTCGCGGACGGTGTCGAGGTCGAACACCACGAGGTCGGCGGCGAATCCTTCGCGGATCAACCCGCGGTCGGTGAGGCGCATGATGCGGGCCGGGAGCGACGTGGACGATCGAATCGCGTGTTCGAGCGAGATGGCGCCGCGATCGAGCGCGTAGTGTCGAATCTTGCGCGTGAAGCTGCCGTAGAAGCGCGCGTGCGTGGCCGGGCCATCCGAGGGCATCGCGATGCCGCCGTCGGTGGAGGTTGCCACCCACGGCTGCTTCGCGATGTGCTCCATGTCGAACTCGGCCATCGAGAACCCGCGCATGCGGGCGCCGCCGTTGCGCTCCTTCAGGCCGTCGATCTGGATCTTGATCGCCGTTTCAACAGGATCGAGCTTCCACAACCGGGCGATCTCGGCGAGCGACTTTCCGTACAGCGCCTTGTTGGTGAACTCGTAGACGGTGATGTTCGCGGCGCCACCGCGTCGCCGGATCTCGTGCGCTATGTCGGAGCGGACCAGTTTCGCCGTCGGCGGATCGCCCAGCACCCGCTTGAGCATCGCCGCCCGGTCGACCTGTGGATTGTTCCCGCCGGGCGGTCGCGTCGCCCACGCCGGGATCAACACCGTGTTGCCGTCGGTGCCGCTGGTTGGATACGGATACTGATCGGCCCACACGTCCACGCCGCGATCGCGGGCGCGCTGGATCAGCGTCACCGCCGCCGCGCTCGAGCCCCAGTAATGTTCACCCTTCGCTTTCAGATGCGACGCCACCACGCGGGCGCCCGTCTGTTCGCCGATCTCGATGGTCTCGCGCACGGCGTCGAGCAGCGTCGGCGCCGTCGGGCCGTCCTGGCTGGGCACGTACCACAACGGGTCGCTGCCTTCGCTGCGCTCATGAGAAATATAGACACCGTTGAACGCGGGCAGCTCGCGCGCGAGCTCCACCACTTCGTCGGTCGTGCTCCAGCGGCCAGGCTCGTACTCGAGGCCCGCCGACATGCCAACCGCACCTTCGCTCAGCGCCTGCCTGATCAGCGTTCGCATGTTCGCGATCTCGTCAGGTCTCGCCGGCCGGCGCACATCGTCGCCCATCACGCGGCGCCGCACCGTCCCGTGACCGACGAGCAACATCGCGTTCGGGCCAATCCCCGTCTTGGTCAGCAGCGCGCGCTGTTCCGCCACCGGCCACGGCGAGCGGCCGTCCTGATTCACCACCACGGTGGTGATGCCTTGCGAGACCAGGTTCGGCGCCGCTCGGCGAATCGGATCGGCGTCGCGCAAACCACCGCGAGGCCCCGACCCGTCATCCGCGTGGGAATGAATGTCGATGAAGCCCGGCGTGACGTACTTGCTGGTCGCGTCGATCACCCTCGTCGCTTGTGCGTCCGGCAGCTCGCCGACCGCAACGATTCGCCCGCCCTGCACGGCGATGTCGGCGGGGAACCACGGGTTGCCCGTGCCGTCGAGAACTCGCCCGCCTCTGATCACGACATCGTAGCGCTGGCTCTCCTGTTGCGCGGCAACGCCGGTGACGATGGCTGCGATGACGAGGGCGGTCGCGGCGGCTGAGGCAGGTTTCATGAGCGGTATTGTAGCGACGTCCCTCGTGCCGTTCGCCTCAGCACGTAGATCAGCGAAGCAACTGCGACGCAGATGATGAACCCGAGCCACTCGCGGGGCTCCAACCCTGTGAGCAGCCAGGTGATCACCGCGCACGTGATCCACGGCAGCACCGCTGCTCCCGGCATGTTGAAGGGGGTCCCTTCGCCTCTGACGTCGAGTTGCCGCAAGCGCCAGGCTGCCAGCGCGCAACCGAAATACAACGCCAACGCCGACGCGTTGGCGAGAATCGCCAGCCGTTCGAACGTGCCCGTCAACGCCAGCACCAACGCGAGCGCTGACTGGACGATGATCGCGAGGTCGGGCGAGTGATACGCCGGATGGAGCCGGCTCAACGCCTGCGGCAGCAGTCGATCCTGCGCGAGGGCGAACAGGATGCGCGGCATCGACAGCGTCATGCCGCCGAGATAGCCGAACATGGAAATGGCGGCGCCCACCAGCAGCAGCGAGCGCGCCGAGCCGCCCATCGCGCCGCCAGCGGCGTCGGCCAGCGGCGTAGTGACGCCGGGCCTGATCAGCACGTTGCCCAGAATACCCTGCGCCACGATCTGCAGCGCGATGTAGAGCAGCGTGATCGCGATCATCGCAGCGGCGATCGCGCGCGGCACCGTTCGCGCGGGGTCCCGCACTTCGCCGCTCGGCACGAGCGCGCACTCGATGCCGGCGAAGGCGAAGATGAGGAGCAGCGAGGTGCGGGCCACCTCGCCCGCGCCCGGCAGCACCGCGATCTCGAGGTGCTCGGGCTGGATGAAGAATGCGCCGGCCACCGCGACCAGCAGCAGCGGCAACAACTTCGCGACGGTCGCGACCGAGTTCAGTTGGGCGCCAAGCGACACGCCGCGCACGTTGACGCCCGACCAGAAGCCGAACGCCGCCACCAGCAATCCGATCTGCATCCCACGATCAGCCAACGCCGGCACGAGAACCCCGACGGTGGCGGCAAACGCGGTGGCCACCGCGGCGGTGGCGAACAGTCCGAGCATCCACAGCAGCGCACCAGACAGAAACGCCGCGTACGGGCCAAAGGCCGTGCCGACGTACGCATACGGCCCGCCCGTGAGCGACACGCGGCTCCCAGCGTCGGCAATGCAGAGGACGATCAGCGTCATCGCCGCGGCGCACACCAGATACGCGAGCGGCGCCGACGCGCCGAGCATGCGGGCAATGTTGGCCGGCAAGACGAAAATGCCGCCGCCGATGGTGATGTTGATGATCCCGGCGGCCAGGCCGAACGTGCCAATCGCGCGAACCAGCTTGCGGTCTGAATTAGCCAACTGGGCCCCTGTGTCTCTGTGCTCTCTGTGCTCTCTGTGGCTACACTAGCACTCGTGCGTCGAGTCTGGGACATTTCGCCGCCGCTTTCGCCATCAACGCCGGCGTTTCCCGGCGACACCGTCTATCAGCAACGCTGGACCGCCGAGATCGGTCCCGGATGTCCCGTGAACGTCAGCGCCATCACGCTGTCGCCGCATCTGGGCGCCCACGCCGATGCGCCGCTCCACTACGCAGCGGGCGCGCCGGCGATTGGCGACGTTGACCTCGAACCGTTTCTTGGCCCATGCCGCGTGATTCACGCGATCGGCAAGGGCAGGCTGATCACACCGCAACATCTCGAACCGGGCGCGGCGAACTTGCCGCCGCGAGTGCTGGTGCGGACGTTCACGAACGCCCCGACGGCGTGGGTCTCGGATTTTTCCGCGTTCGCGCCGCAGACCATCCCCTGGCTCGCGGGATTGGGTGTGCGGCTGGTCGGCATCGACACCGCGTCCGTTGATCCCGCGGACAGCAAGACGCTGGACGCGCACCAGCAGCTGTTGAAGCACGACATGCGCGTTCTGGAAAACCTGGTGCTCGATGCGGTCCCCGAGGGCGACTACGAACTGATCGCGCTGCCGTTGAAACTCTCGCACGCATGTGCCTCGCCGGTGCGGGCCGTGCTGCGGTCGCTGGCGGCACCTCGCTGACCATGAGCTCGCGCCAGACTTGCGCCGCTCGCGATGCCGCCGACGCGCTGGCGCCGCTGCGATCGCTCTTCGCGATGGAGTGCGTCGACGCTGCGGGGATCATCTACCTCGACGGCAACTCGCTGGGGGTGCTGCCCAAGGCGACGTCTTCGCGGTTGCGTCACGTCGCGGAAGTGGAGTGGGGCGAGGGGTTGATCCGCAGCTGGAACACCGCCGGCTGGATCACGCTCTCGGAGCGCGTTGCTGCCAAGATTGCGCGGGTAATCGGCGTCGATCCCAGCGAAGTTGTCGTCGCCGACTCGACATCGATCAACCTGTTCAAGATCCTGCACGCCGCGCTTGCCGCCAGGAAGATCAATCGCGCCGGAATCCTCTCCGAGCAGACCAATTTTCCAACCGACGTCTATATTGCCGACACGATGGCGCGACAGCATGGGCTGGAGCTCGTGCTGGCGGATACCACCGAGATCGCCGATCGCATCGACGATCGCGTGGCCATCGTGATGTTGACGCACGTCAACTACCGCACCGGCTATCTGCACGACATGCGCGGACTCACCGATCGCGCGCATGCGGCCGGTGCGCTGATGGTGTGGGACCTCGCGCATTCCGTCGGAGCCGTGCCGGTGGACCTTCGCGGCGCCGATTTCGCGGTGGGGTGCGGTTACAAGTACCTCAACGGCGGACCCGGCGCTCCGGCGTTTGCCTGGGCCAACCCGAAGCACATCGCCTGGATAGCCGACACCGACTGGCGCCAGCCGTTGTCGGGCTGGCTCGGTCATGCGTCGCCATTTGCGTTCGCGCCGAACTATCAACCCGCGCCCGGAATGTCGCGGTTCATCTGCGGCACGCCCCCGGTGTTGTCGATGGCCGCGCTCGAATGCGGCGTCGACACCGTCCTGGCCGCTGAACGCGCCGGCGGGATCGCCGCGATCAGGGAGAAGTCGATCGCGCTGACGCAGTTGTTCATCGAGCTGGTCGAGGAACGCTGCGCGGGCCACCAGTTGACGCTGGCGTCTCCGCGCGGCCGCCTCGCGCGGCAGCCAGGTTTCGTTCGCGCACCCGACCCACGGCTACGAGATCATGCAGGCGTTGATCGCGCGCGGGGTGATCGGCGACTTCCGCGCCCCCGACATTCTCCGGTTCGGGTTCACCCCGCTCTACACGCGATTCACCGACGTATGGGATGCGGTCGATCGGCTGAGATCGATACTGCAAACTGGCGAATGGCGTGACGCCAGATTCAGCGTCCGCACGGCCGTCACCTAGCCGCCGTCCGTCCCGCTTCGTTTCAGCAACGGCTTGACATATTCCAATATAGGAATATATAAATCGGTGTGTGGCGCGCGCCTCAACCACCTCCGACGCGTTCAACGCGATCGCCGAGCCTCGTCGCCGGCACATTCTCGAGTTCCTGGCCGGAGAGGAACGGTCGGTCGGCGAGATCGCCGATGCGCTCGAGCTGAACCAGCCGTCGGTGTCGAAGCACCTGCACGTGCTGCTCGACGTCGGACTGGTCGACGCGCGGCGCGAGGGGAGGCGCACGATGTATCGCACGAACGCAGGAGCGCTCCGCGGGATTCACGAGTGGAGCGCGATGTTTGCTCGGTACTGGCGCGGCCGGTTGCAACGCATCAAGACACACGCGGAGGGAAAGAGATGACCACCATCGCACCGGGAATCGATGCCGCGACGATCACGATCGCGGAGGAAATCCATGTCAAGGCGACGATCGAAGCGACCTTTGCGTCGCTGATCACGCAGATGAGCCGGCAGAACGAGACGCCCGACGGCAAGCCGTTGCCGATGATCCTCGAGCCGAAGCCGGGCGGCCGCTGGTTCCGCGACCTCGGCGGCGACAACGGCCATCTCTGGGGCTTCGTGCAAAGCATCAAGCGTCCAGTGCTACTGGAGATCTGGGGACCGCTCTTCATGTCCACGGCCGCGACGTCGAACCTGATCTACCGTCTCTCGGAAGTCGAAGGCGGCACCCTGATCAGCTTCAAACACTCGCTGGTTGGTCCGGTGCCCGACGATTTCAAAGAGCACATGGGGCCGGGCTGGAGCGTCCTGCATCAACGCGTCAAGCGCGTCGCTGAAGCGGCGAAATAAGGAGGAGCCATGAGAATCGTCGACGCACTGCTCGCCGAGCTGGAACAGGAAGCGCAAAGCACCCGGCGCGTGCTGGAGCGTGTCCCGCAGGCGCACCTGTCGTGGAAGCCGCATCCGAAATCGATGTCGCTCGGCCAGCTCGCGCTGCATGTGGCGACCATCCCCGGCAACGTCGCCGAGATCGCCGCGCTCGACATGCTGCGCGAACCGCCGTCATTCGAGCAGCCGGAAGCCCAGACGAGCGCCGAGCTCGTGCCCGCGCTGACCAGGAGTGTCGCCAAGGCGCGCGCGGTGCTTGGTCCGCTCGACGATGCGGCGATGGCGCACACATGGCGGCTGTTGAGCGGCGGCCGCGAGCTGATGGCCCTGCCGCGCGGCGCGTTCCTGCGCGCCATCATGCTGAATCACTGGTACCACCACCGCGGGCAGCTGCTCGTCTACCTGCGGCTGCATAACGTGCCGCTGCCGGTGGTCTACGGCAAAACCGCGGATGAAAATCCTTTCGCGGCCGCGGTAAGTAGCGCAGGCTAGCGTTTGATCGGCGCGCGCTCCAGGTCTTCAAGCTGCCGATTCATGCCAGCGTCGCCAGCCTCCTGGTTTCTGCGTTGTCCGTGGCCGCGGAGGACTCTGCGGCCTCGGCTTCGTCTTCGAGCCAGTCGGCAAGGCGAATGAACGGATCGAATCCGATTACGCGCGTCGCATCGGCCACAAAGTTCGACAGCGCGTTGATGTCGTAGTAGTACCGCTGCCCGTCGCGGTCGTCGACGATGTATTCGACGCCGCCAAGTTCGATACCGGCGGCGCCCATGATCAACTCCACGTCTTTGATCACCTGGGCCGGCGGCGTGTAGCCCTCCACGCGCAGATTGTTCTTCGGCGCGTCCACCGGGCAGGCGGCGCGGCTGAGCTCGACGCCGTCCGTCGACTGGCAGATGTCGGCCGGGCACAGGTTGAAACTCTCGCCGGTGCTGTAGACATTGATGGCGTAGAGATACTTGCCGTTGAGCACTTCCACGCGCGTGATGTGTCCGCCGCGTGCGGGAATGAACTCCTGGACCAGCGCGGTCTCATCGACACCGAGATTGACTCGACCCTCGTCAGCCGCGCGCTGCAGATCTTCAGGCGCGTCGAAGCGGACGATGCCGGCGCCGCTGCCGCCGATATTGGCTTTCACGACGACGGGGAATCGCAATCCCTCTGCGGCCGCCGGCGCCTGCGATGGATGATTGATCACGCGGGCCTTGGGGTACGGGAGATTCAGCGATCGCAGCAACGACAGTTGCAGCGCCTTCGAAATCTCGTGACGGAACGCCTGCGATCCGTTGATCACGCGCACGCCGAGCTCCTCGAGGTGCGAGAGGTAGTTCTGGGTGTAGAGGATGGCGTGGCCGGCGCCGCGCAGGTACGCCGACGGACTCATGCGGTTGAACACCACCGAATACCTCGTATCCGCATCCGTGGTCGGATCGAAGAAGTGGTGGCGCGCGTCGAGACGCTCGTACGCCGTGCCGCGGCGATCGAGTTCGGTGAAGAGCGGCCGGAACCAGTCCTGGTGCTCGTGGTAGATGCCAATCGTTTTCTTCGCCATCGCTCGGTACTCCTGAAAACACAAAAGGCCCGGAAAGCTGAAAGCCTTCCGGGCCTTGCACTGTGAACTCGTTTCGCCTGGTGAACTAGGCGGTTGCGGATGCGGACACAGCACGGTTGCCGGAGGCTTGTTCTCCGCAGCAACAACACGCGCAGGTCAGGACCGCGAACACGTTGTCTGCTTATCCCACGCCCGGGCCGGCGCTGTCAACCCGTGGTAAACCTGTGCATCGTGCCCGAACTTCCCGAAGTTGAGACCGTACGGCGCCTGCTCGCGCCCGCCATGCAGGGGGCGAAGTTCCGCCGCGTGATTCTGAATCGGCCCAACCTGCGGATACCGTTTCCCGAGAAGTTTGCCGCTCGCCTGCGCGGCCAAACGGTGACGCGCGTCGGTCGCCGCGGCAAGTACCTGGTCGTTCACGTGTCGTCGGGAGAAACGCTGATCATGCACCTCGGTATGTCCGGTTGGTTTTACGTCGCGCCAACCGGCGATCGATCGCGTGAAGCCGACCCGCACGATCACGTGGTCTTCGTGATGACGTCGGGCCGGTCGGTGGTCTTCAACGATCCGCGGCGTTTCGGTTTCATGGATCTCGCCGAGTCCGGCCAGTCCGATGCGTATCCGTCGTTGCGGGTCATGGGTCCGGAGCCGTTGTCGCGGCAGTTCAATGCCGAGGCCCTCGCGCGCGCGTGCCGCGGCAAACGGACGCCGCTCAAGGTCGCGCTGCTCGATCAACGCGTGGTCGGCGGGCTCGGCAATATCTACGCAAGCGAGGCCTTGCACCATGCCAGGTTGTCGCCACTGCGTCGGGCCTCGACGCTGGCCACGGCATCGGGAAGGCCGCGGCCGCACGCCGTCCGCCTCGCCGCCGGCATCAAGGCCGTGCTCACTGCGGCGATTCGCCGCCGTGAGTCGCCGTACGGGTCGGCGCGGTTCCGGGTCTACGAGCGCGAGGGCGAGCGCTGTCTACGGAGCGGGTGCGGCTGCACGATCAAACGCATGACACAGGCTGGACGCTCGACCTTCTACTGTCCGAAGTGTCAGCGTTAGGGTATAAAGCTCTCTTTCGTCCACGTCGGAGGGCACGAATGAAGAGCTTGCTCAGCATCGCGGTTGTCGCAGGGTTTCTCGTGATCGGCGTCTCGGCGCAAAGCCCGGCTCGCCGCAACATCCTGGTTCGTACGGCCAAGCCGTACGATGCCGTCGCCACCGCTATTCAACAGGCTGGCGGATCTGTCACGCATCGTTTCAAGCATGTCTCGGGCCTCGCTGCAGACGTTCCGGAGTCCGCCCTGGCGAGCATCGAACGTCTCGTGGGTCCCGACAACATCGGCCGCGACGAGATCTTGTCGCTCCCGGAAACCAGCGATCCGCGCGGCGGCGCCGTCGGCGGCGAAGTTGAAGCCGACAGCCTCTACATGCTCGACCACGTTCCAGCCGGCGAGGTCGTGCCGGCCAACTACACCTTCAACGGGGCGTTCACCAACGTCGCCCCGCTGCATCTCGAGGGCTACGAGGGCAGCGGCATGGTCATTGCCGTGATCGACAGCGGCTATCGCCCGGTGATGCAGCACGTGGCGCCGTCGCGGATCATTTCGCCGGGATTGAATCTGGTGCCGGGCGCCACCGAACCGCCCGCCATTTCCAACCTCAATGGTTCGCACGGCACATTCGTGTCGGGCATGGCAGCGGCAAACATCGCGTTTTGTTTCAGCACCGCCAATCGCTTTGTCGTCGTCGCCGAGCATTACGGCGCCGCGACCATGTCGCCGCTGTGCACGGCCACGCAGCGCCTGGTGCCGATGAAGGGGAGCGCGCCGGCGGCCAGCATCCTGCCGGTGAAGGTGTTCCCGGCGGCCGGAGGCGGGGCGCCGACGTCGCGCGTGATTGCCGCCATGGAAGCGGTGATCGATCTGCGACAGCAGTTCGATGCGGGCACCGGCGGCTTCAACATCCAGGTGGCCAATCTCAGCCTGGGCGGTCCGACCAACGCCGCCGCGCGGAACCTGTCGGACGAGACCGTCGAAGCGCTCATCAATGCCGACATCGTGCCGGCGATCGCGGCCGGCAACGAGGGCTTTGCGTCGGTCACGATTGGCTCGCCGGGCACGTCGTTCGCCGCGCTGACCGTGGGCAGCGCATCGAGCGCGCAGCACGAGCACATCTTCCGCTCGCAGTTCTCCGCGCCCTGCGCCACCGCCCCAATCGCGACGGTGGTGGACTGTGTGCAGGACTATCGCCCCGACATGAACATGCAAATCTCGGAGTTCAGCTCCCGCGGCCCGACGCACGATGGGCGTGTCGACCCCGACGTGGTGGCGATGGGGTCGTTCAACTACAGCCAGGGCAGCGGCGGGGCCACGACGGTCAACTTCGGCAGCGGCACGTCGTTCGCCACGCCCACGGTGTCGGGCATCGCCGCGGTGTTGCGCGAGGCCGTTCCCGGTGCGACCGCGCGACAGATCCGGAACGCGATCATGATGTCGGCTGATGACGACCGCGTGCCGTCGGCGAAGCTCAACGATCATGGCCACGGTTTTGTCGACGCCGTTGCGGCCAGGAACCGCCTGCTGTCGAAGAAGAAAGTGCCGGACAGCTACTTCGAGGGCTTCTTCTACACGCGCAGTCTCAGAATCAACATGCTGCTTGCGGGCCGCCTGGTGTATTCCGGTACGCGCAGCTTCTCGTTCAACAATGTGAAGCCTGCCGAAGTCACCGACATCCCGTACGAAGTCAGCGCGAACACCGAGGCGCTGTTCGTGCGTATTCACAGCATCACGCCGCAACTGCCGCTGGCGCAGCAGAACCCGTTCTTCACCGATGATGTGTTCATGAAGGTGCAGAGCTCCACCGTGCACAACGATGATTATCGTTTTCAGGATTTTCTCGTTGCGGGTCAGGATGTCACCCTGCAGTTCAACCGCCCGGAGGCGGGCGTCTGGCGAATTGATCCGTCCGGCGACTGGACCAACGCCGGCAGGATTTCCTACAAGGTCGATATCTGGACCACCAAAGAATCGTTCCCGAACCACACCGCGATCGATCGCATCGACAACGGCGAGACCGACGTCTACATGTTCGACGTGGCGCCCGGCACGACTTCGTTGGAGACGCGGCTGCGGTGGATGAACATGAACGGCAACTATCCGATCTCGGATCTCGACGTGGTGCTCACGCCGCCGTCGGGCCCCGTGATCAACACGTGCAATACGACGCGGACGCCGGAGTTGTGCGTGGTGACCAATCCGGTCCCGGGGACATGGACAGCCACGGTGGTGGGATTCAGCATTCCTGACTTCGGGGTTCCCGGCGGCCAGGAGTGGTACACACTACGAATCGAGGCCGACGAGATTGTCTTGAAACCGAAGAAGTAACCGACTCATTAGGGCAAGACCGCACTTGGGGGAACCGTCGCAGACTGTGAGGCCTGCCGGCGGTTCGCCTCCCGATACGCCGACATAAAACGCAAGTCGGCGCCATTCCGTGATAAATCATGCAACGTGCCTCAGAATGGTGGTGGTCTCCCCCAGAGGCTCTGTATGACCAACTCAAGATGGTCGGTCGCCGCTCTATTGCTCGTTTGCACGATCGCCACGCCGGCCGCCGCGCAGGATCGGCCCGTTGCTGGGCGAATCAAGGTTGCCACCGGGTCCGCGTTCGTCGTCCGTGACGGTGCGCAACTGCCCACGCAGGTCGGGCAACTGGTGTACGAGTCGGACAGCATTCGAACCGGCGTCGACGGAAAGATCGGCGTCACGCTGAACGACGATACCCGGCTCTCGCTCGGCCCGAACAGCGAGCTCAAACTCGAACGCTTCACGTACGCGCCGGCCGATCGCGGTTTCGGTCTGGTGCTGAGGTTCGTCAGAGGCGCGGCGACCTACGTTTCCGGTCGCATCGCGAAACTGGCGCCGGGCTCCATCCGCCTCGAAACGCCGGCCGCGATTATCGGCGTGCGAGGGACGACGCTGGCGATCAGCGTTCTGCCGGAGTGAAACGCGCCGGGCCGCTGGGCGTGGCGCTGGCGATCGCCGCCGTCTCGACGGCGGCGGCCTGCGGCCCGAAGCGCATCTCACTCCCGATTCGCCAGGGTGAATCGTTGACCGTACTGCTTCCGGACTCCGACACCGGGCAGGCCGGTGACGCGCGCGTCGCGAATCCGTTCGGTGGGGTCGAACTGACCTCCGAACGCGACGCGGCGCTGGCGGCGGCGAATCGCGCCCCCGTTCTCGGTACCTTGAGCGAGGCCGATATCCAGAAGATCTTTGGCGACGCGTTGTCGGCCCTGCCGCCTCCACCGCAACGGTTCACGCTCTTCTTCAGGTTCGAATCCGACGCACTCACCGATCAATCACAAGCGCTCATCCCCGATATTCTGACGGCGGTGAAAAAGCACGTGGTGCAGGACGTTGTCGTGGTCGGGCACACCGACACGATGGGGACGCAGCAGGCCAACTACACGCTCGGGTTGAAGCGGGCGATGATGGTTCGAAATATCCTTGTCGATGCCGGCCTCGACGGTTCGACCATCGACGTCACGTCGGTGGGCGAGCTCGATCTGTTCGTCAGGACGGCCGATGAAACGCCGGAGCCTCGCAATCGGCGGGTCGACATCTCCGTGAGGTAGCCGCACAGCGTTGGCGAGATCCTCAAACGCCCGACCGACGCGCCGCCGTGTCGTGTTTCTCAGCGGCGTCACGGCCGCGATCGTCGTCGCGGCCTTCGCTCTCTTTCCACCCGCATTTCTCACGCGACTGGACAACGGCGCCTACGACGTGCTGCTTCGATCAGCGCAGACCCGGCCGCCCGACGGCCGTGTGGTCATCATCGACATCGATGAGCACAGTTTGTCGACGATCGGGCAATGGCCGTGGCGTCGCGACCTCATTGGCGAACTGGTCGCTCGCCTGAGAAACATGGGCGCGTCGATCGTGGCGCTCGACATGGTGTTTGCCGAACCCGATCGCTACGGCGATCCGGGCCGATCCGATCAGCAACCGATGGCGGGCAAGGGACACACGTTCGACGAAGCGCTGGCCGCGACTCTTCGCAACGGTCGCGTCGTGCTCGGCTTCGCGATGAGATTCGACGCCGCTGCATCCGGGGCGGGCGGATGCCTGCTGCATCCGGTGTCTCCCGCGCTGCTTCATGCCGGAGATGAAACCGACGAGGCGCCGTACTTCCGTGCTACCGGCGTCGTCTGCAACCTCGCGGCGCTGGCACAAGCGGCCGGTTCGACTGGTTTCATGAACGCGGCACCCGATGCCGACGGCATTCTCCGCCGCGCGCCTCTCCTGATGGAGCTCGACGGAAGCGTCTACCCATCGCTCGCGCTCGCCGCGACGATGGCGGCCACCGGTTCGCGCGATCTGGTGCTGCGGATCTCGAGCGTCAATACCGCGTCGTTGGGTGTCGGCAACCAGGTTGCGCCGCTCGATGGCCGCGGCAATGCCCTGCTGCGCTATCGAGGAAAGAAACAGACGTTCCCGTACGTATCGGCCGCCGACGTCATGAGTGGCCGCGTTGCCGAGGGAACGCTGCGCGACAAGATCGTGTTCGTCGGTACGACGGCCCTTGGAACAAGAGAAGTAGTGGCGACGCCGCTCGACACGTTGTTTGTCGGCGTCGAGGTCCAGGCGACCGTTGCGGACAATTTGCTGCAGCAGGATTTCATCCGCCGATCGGAACTTGGGACCTTGCTTGAAGGAGTGGTCGTGCTCGTGGTCGGCGTCGGGCTCTCGTGGCTGGTAGCGAGTACGGGCACCTGGTTCGGCGTGCTCGGCGGCGGCATCGGCATCGCGGCGCTGTGGTACGTCACCGGGTGGGTGCTGTCGGCGACCGGGGTGTTCGTGTCGCCGCTGATGCCGACGATTGGTGTCGTCCTGGCGCTCGCCGTCACGACTCTCTGGAACTTTGCGATCGAGCGCGTGCGGGCCGATACCGCTGGACGCGAGAAAACGACGGCGCAGCGCCTGATGGTGCAGACGCTGCTGTCGCTGACCGAGACCAGGGATGCCGAGACCGGGCGTCACTCGCGCCGCACGCAACAGTACGCGCGTCTACTTGCCGAGCAGCTGTCGACCAATCCCGATTTCGAGGATTACCTGACGCCCGAACGCGTCGAGCTGATGTCGAGTCTCGCGCCGCTGCACGACATCGGCAAGGTCGGCGTTCCCGATCACATCCTCAACAAGCCCGGCGACCTGACGCCCGATGAGCTCGCCGAGATGCGACGGCATCCGCAGTACGGGTACGACGTGATCCTGAAAGCGGAAGGCCGGGTCGGCGTGCGCGACGACGCGATTCTGGCGGTGGCGAAAGACATCGTCTACACGCATCACGAACGGTGGGACGGAACAGGGTACCCGCGACAGCTGCGCGGCACGGAGATTCCCGTCGAGGGCCGCGTGATGGCGGTGGTGGACGTCTATGACGCCGTCACCACTCGGACGTTGTATCGCCCGCCGATGTCGCACGACGATGCCGTCAAATTCATCGTAGAGCGGGGAGCGACGCACTTCGATCCGGCGGTGGTGCAGGCCTTCGTGAACGTCGCGACACGATTCAAGATTGTGAGCGCCGAGAACCGCGTCTGAATCGGCCGCGGCCGTATTCGACAGAGTTCGAGCGTTTTTCCTATAATTGAAAGTTCCAATCCCTGCTGGGAGGTCGTTCAACGGTAGGACAGCGGACTCTGACTCCGCTTATCGGGGTTCGAATCCCTGCCTCCCAGCCAATCCCCGTTTTCGTTCCCTCGCGCGAGCAGGTCGAACGGCTTAACCCAAGCAACAGAAAGACTTCCGCGATCGAACGTGCAGTTCGAAAGCAGCATTTTGAGCAATCGCGCCTGTTCCGACGGATTCTGCGTAAGGAACTGAGCGGGCGCGGTTTGCGCGAGTTCTAGAATCTTCGAGCCCTTGGCCATGTAGTCGTGGCTCGCGGACTCGTGCAGGGCCGTATCGCGCCGGATCTCGGCAAGCTCCTGCTCCCACTCCTTCGACTTCCGCTGCCACAGATCGTCGGACACGCGCCCCCCGAGGCGGTCCTCGTAGGCGCGGTCGATCTTGGCCTGGACGGCGACGTACTGCTGCTGGAGCCGCAGCACCGACGCGCGGTGGAACCGCTCCTTGTCGTCTTGGCTCTCCCGTAGCGCCTCGGTGATCCACTCCGCCACTTCTGCCGAGATGTGGATGCGCTTGATGACATCGGCGAAGAGCGCGGCCAAGTTGTCTTCGCGGACCCAGGTGTTGCCGCATCGGCCCTTGAAGCCGGTGCAGTGGTAGTAGATGTACTTGCCCTTCTTCACCTCGGCGGTCATCGCGCAGCCGCAGAGCCCGCACGTCATGACGCCCGTGAACGCGTGCTGGTGCTTCTTGTAGCGCGGTCGATTCAGCGTCTCAAAGACGTCCTGGACATCCTCGAACAGCCGCCGAGAGATGATCGGTGTGTGCAGGCCGGCGTACTGCTTGCCCTTCCACCGGAACTCGCCCGCGTAGATCGGGTTGTGGAGCACGCGGTGGATCTCGGACTTCGTGAGCTTCCGGCCGGAACGAGGGTGAATCAGTCCGATAGCCGCGGCCCGGACCGTCAACTCCTTCAGTGAAACGGTGCCGGTCGCGTACCACTCGAATAGCTTCGCCACGAGGGGGCCGCGCTCCGGGTCCACGTCGATGCGTCGAACGTTCGTGTCGTTGATGTAGCCGATGTGCGCAACGGTCGGCCAGTGTCCCTGCTCGGCCTTCTCCCGCATGCCCTTCCGGACTTCCTCCGAGAGGTTGTCGATGTAGTTCTTCGCCATCAGCACGCGGATGCCGTGCATGAACTTCTCGGAGGAGCGCGAGTTCTCCGAGAGGATGGTCCCTTCCTTGACGAGATGGACCTCGACATCGCGTTCGGCCACCGTCACCCAGTCTTTGATGTTGCGGTAGAGCCGATCGGTCTTCTCGACCAGGATGACCTTGCAGGACGACTTTGCGAGGAAGGCGATCATCTCGCTGAACGCCTGGCGTCCGGACCGCTTGGCCGTCTCGACGTCCTCGAACTCTCGCACGATGTCGAGGCCCTGATCGAGCGCGTATTGCTGGAGGAGTTTCCGTTGGGCGGGAATGGAGAAGCCCTCCTTCTCCTGCTCCTTCGACGACACGCGGACGTACATCACCGCGCTCCGCGCGGGCTGCGGGCGTTGACCGGACCGGAGACGGGCTGACTGTCTCATCGGCTGTTCAGGGAGCGGCGCCGTCCTTCTCGGCCCGCGCCGACCATTCTTGCAGAATCCCGATGTAGTTTGCGAGGGCCTCGCGGGCACCTGGAATCTGGCTCAGTTCCTCGACTGTGGCCGGGCGGACCCGTGCGTGCTCGTGCCCGGGTCCTTCGCTGCGGTGGGATGGGACACAAGACGAATCGCGGGCCGGAGCCGCGACCTGAGGGCACGCGGATGCCGACGATGACCGATCCAAACGGGATCGCCGGCGCCTCTGTCGCCAAGCCATCCGGTCGGACGGCCACTGAGGGCGCGCGCTGTCGGGGGCCATGTCCATCGGCACACCTCTGCCGTGACGCTTCAGAGAATCGGTCAGGACCTCGACCGTGAACGGCGAGCCCGCGAGTGGCTGCGGGGCGCACGACGGTTTGCTCAGGAACGCGCCAAGGTGCGCGGCCTCGCCTCCGGTCGCGACGTAGGGGCGTCTCCAGTTCGCAATCGGGATGACGCGCGCGCGGAGATTGCCGCACTCGCTATCGAGCCACGGCTTGTACTTCGGCCCACGGCGCCGGACGCGTCGCGCTGGGACGTCTCGATCGAGATCCCAGACCTCTCACACCTGATGTTCAGGTTCCCGAACCCCATGCGCACGTCTACGCTCACGCCGCGGATCTCGGTGGCAATCGGCGGCCAAGTCCGGCTCTATCACGCCTACATCACGACAGCGCCTGCCCGGTTGGACGCGCCGTCGACGGTGACGCTCTACGAGTCGTCCGTGACGGATCTCGCCGGCTTCGCCGTCGATCCTGACGCCGTTCACCCACACCGCTCGAACACGTCCGCCCGCCTCGTGCTCATCGACGCCGTCGAGCTCACCTGGCAGCGCGCCCGCTACACCGACGGCGGCCACACGCTCATCACGCCCGACGACGTGCTGGTCAGCTTGAGCACGCTGCAGCTGTGGCTGTGGCGACGACTGAAGGCGCCGTGCATCGGCGATCGCGACATCGCACGCGCCAGTTGAGCCACCGCACAACCGGAATGACGCCACTCACAAGGAGAGAACCATGGAGACCACACGCATCACCGTCCGCATCCTGCCGAACAACAGCAGCACCCCGCCCGGGAAGCTGGCCGACGCCGAGGTCCACTTCGCCGGCGGCGAGCTTGACGGCCTCAAGCTGATCGGCTTCGCCGTCTGGCTCCGACGCGATGGGAACGGCCGCAACGTGACGTTCCCGGCACGCCAGTTCACCGTCCACGGCGAGCGCCGCAGCTTCGCGCTGCTGCGCCCGGTGATGGACCCCAACGCCCAGGGCCGCATCCGTGATGCCGTCCTGCGCGCGTACGACGAGATGGAACAGCAGGCCGGTGAGGCGAACGCCTCGTAGACTGCGCTCTCCGGCTCCGGCCGTCCGTCCGAGGCGGGCGGCCGGCGCCGGTCTCGAGCGTGTCCGTATCGCTGGCCACCAACCAAAAGGGAAGTACGCAAACGATCGCCAGCAGTCCACCGGCAGGAGTCCTGCCACGAGTCGACACCTATCGTGGATTGCGCCGTCGATCGCCGCTACTACGTGCCGAAGAGCAATGAGAGGTACTGGTCCTCGATTCGATCGTGCTCATCGATGGATACGTCGGTTGGAGAACTCGGTCGTATCTCCTGCTCGGCCCCCTCGATCTCGACCACTTTCACAGGACACGCGGCGCGCCTGTTGAAGATCAGGCCATAATGGCGTGCCTGCCCCCCGCTAGCAGCCGACGGCGGCCGGAACGCTCCTGAGCCGCCGCAGCTGAAGAGGCACGTTCGCCCGTCGCAAGGGAGAGACGATTCATGACGTTCGAGAGAGCCTTCATAGCCATTGCTTGCATGCTGTTGGCCGCAGGCACCCCGGCCGCAACGCAGTCGCGACCGGACGAACAGGCCATCCAGCGCTTGGCTTCGCAGTTCGAGCGCGCTTGGAACACTCACGACATGACGCTACTCGGCAACATGGTCACCGACGATGTTGATTTCGTCAACGTGATCGGTTTGCAGTGGAAAGGGCGGCAGCAGGTGGTGGACGCGCACGCGGCGCTTCACCGGGATCGATTCAAGAGCAGCGTGTGGGCCAATGAGCGGGTCACGGTGCAGTTCGTGCGGTCCGACGTCGCATTGGCGCGCGTCGAATGGAACACCCGCGGCGACTTGCAAGGCGATGCAGACAATCTTCAGCCAGGTCCGCCACGCAGGGGCATCTTTCTGTGGGTCGTCGTGAACGAAGCGGGCTCGTGGCGGATTCGGGCCGTCCAGAACACGGAGAGACAATGAGCCGGTCGCGCGTCCGGTGCCTGCTCGTGCTAGCGCGCGAAGGCGTGGTCTTGTCGTGGCGATGGTCGTAAGCAGCGACCATGGCTGAGGAGTTGTCCGTTGTCCGAAATATGTCTACAACTATCGGACACCGCACGATTGACGACGATGGCAGTAACCCGACCATGGTCGGTCGTCGCGTCGTTAGAATTCGCGACTGAGAGAGAGCCCGTCCGTTTCGAGAAATACCTGAAGTCGGGATCGGGCCGCGCATTCGCGATCAGGCACTTCGGTTCTCTCGGCCGGCCGGGTTCGAATCCCTGACAACTGGACCACGCGGGCCGCAACAGACTCTCCGCCTGAACTTCCCTTACTGACCGGATCTGGCGACGAGCAGGACCTGCGCCACCCACTCACCGTTGCCGCGACGAAGCTCCAGCCACAACGATTTGTCGGCCGCCGGTTGGATCTCGAAGTCGTAGGTTTCGCCGACGCTCACCAGCTGGCGCGCTTCGCGGCTCCGACGCTGGTGTTGTGGCAAGTCGGCGCCGTCCTTGGCCAGAGGCGTCCACTGAACGGGCGCGAACCCGTCGGTGAGCACGAAGGTCAGCGCGAAGCTCGCCGGTGTGATGTTGATCAGGCGCAACCGGTTCGGTGTGTTTCCTCGAAGAACAGTCGGCGTCGGTCCCGGCGCGAGCGCGGGGACCACGGCACTTCGTCCGTTGATGACGATCGGCTCTCGTCGACCGGGCACCGCGGGGCCCTCGTACGCCGCGATGAAAACGTGATCCGCGGCCGGATCGTAGCGCTCGCCCGGCTCCAGCACGATCAAGGCGCCGTAGAGGCCGCCGCTGAGTTGCGCCTCGTCGTGCCAGTGCGTGTGATAGATGTAGGTGCCGGCGCCCGGCGGCGTGAACTTCGCCGTGAATCGCTGACCGGCAGCGATCGGCGGCGTGATGCTGCCGGCGGTTCCGCCCCAGCCAGGTACGCCGTCGAAATAGCTATCCAGTTCGATGCCGTGCCAGTGGATCGCGGTCGCGGCCGTCATCTCGTTGATCAGATCGACTTCGACCGGCTCACCGCGTACCAACGTCAAGACTGGGCCTGGCGTTGGCCCAGAGGACAGGCGCGTCTCATCGGTCCCTTCGACGTCGATGCGATACCCCGGTCGAGCGCCGTAGCGACCCGCCTCCTCGCGCAGCCGCAGCGCGAACCGACGCGGCGTCACCGTGGATACGGCGGCGGCCGGCGTAGCACCGGTGACACGGATGCCGACGACGAGGCCTGCCATACCGGCTGACCCGTCGGAGTCATGCTGGTGCTGGCCGTACCGCGGGCTTTCGGTGTCCGGAGCCATGTGCGACACCATGTGGCAGTGAAAGAGCCAGTTGCCAGCACGCTCCGGCGTCCATTCCATCTCGTAGGTCTCGCCGACGGCCATGTACTCGGTCACGACGAATGGGCGATCCTCGATCGGATACGGCTGGTCGCGCAGGCCGTCACCACTCGCGAGGACGCGAAAGAACATCCCGTGAAGATGCATGGCGTGCGGGTCGAGCGACAGGTTGACGACGCGCCACCGCACCAGGTTGCCCAGGCGGTAGTCGAGCCGCTCGGTCAGCGGCCATGAGCGCCCGTTGATCGCGCCGATGTCGACCGTGCCCGGCACGCTGCCCGGCTTCCGCCAGAGACTGACGACGAATATCCGATCCTCGGGAACCGCGCCAGGTGGATCCACGATGAACGCACCATTGAGCTGACTGTCGACGTCACCTCGCTGCACCAGCGGGCGGCCAGTGCTCGTCGCCCAGTAGTGATAGGTTCCCGGCGCGCCGGCGAGAAACCGCGTTTCCCGCGTCTCACCGGGAGACACCTCCAGCGACGTCGGCGCTGCCATCGCCGGTCGAGCGACGAAGCCAAAGACGCTGACCCTCTCGCGCAGGTTGTTGCGGATCGAGAGGGCAATCTCGGCTCCCGCAGGCACGCGCACCAACGGTCCCGGGCTGGTCAACTCCCGGCCTTCTTCTCGAAATGCCTGAACCAACAGCGTTCGACCGTCTGGCCCCTCAGGCTGCCAGCGGCCTGTATCGACTACCAGTCGCAACCGCAGCACGTCGCCGGAACGCTCACCGGCCGCGCGGCGGTTGTCGTTGGCCGCGATCAGCGGGGCACTTGGCGATGGTGCAGGCACCGCCTGCGCCGAGGCGGTTCCGGCCATGACAACAAGGGCCGCAGCGACAGAGGCAACAAAATGCATGCGCACGAGGGAGTATACGCTCGAGCTTCCCGCCGCGGGCCTGCCGTCCGTGCCGCAGGCAAAGCGGTTGAGATCCCCCCTTAGCTCAGCTATTCTTCGCGGATGAATTTCACGCAGAAGGGACAAGCCCGTGCTCGCTGGGTTGATGGGTGCTTGTCAAGCATGTGTCCGCCGATTGCGGCCCTGATGCTCAGCCTGTTGGTCGTCGCAATGACCAGCGCGCAGGATCGGCCAGTTGCCAGCGAGATGCGAGTGCGCAAGAGCGTCAGCGCGTTGACCGCCCAGGAACGCTCGGATTTCGTCGAGGCCGTACTGGCACTCAAGCGTGCGCGCTCCCCGTTTGATCCTTCATTGACCTACTACGATCAATTCGTCCGGTGGCACAAGGATCGGTACATCTGTCATCCAACGGACCATGGGAGCGCCGGACCGATGCTGATGGTGCATGCCGGGCCAATGTTTCTGCCGTGGCACCGCGAGCTCCTGCGACGCTTCGAGGACGCGCTCCGTGACGTCTACGGAAAGAACGTCACGCTCCCGTACTGGGATTGGACGGATCCCGAGAGCGTGAACCCTGACAACCCGCGAGCGGTGTTCAGAGACGACTTCATAGGGGGAAATGGGGATCCCGCCCATGAGTACGCGGTCACCACCGGGCCGTTCCGCAAAGGCGTGTGGCAGCTCGCCGTGCATCCGGAGGGTGGGTTCTGGGCGCGGTCGAAGTCCCTGCATATCACGCGCAATCTGGGGAACCCGTACAAGGCGCTCCCGACGCAGGCCGATGTCGATGCCGCGCTCGCGGCGGACGAGTACGACCTCCCACCCTTCGATCTCACCAGTGACCGGGCCAGAAGCTTCCGCAACGCCCTCGAAGGCGAATTCGCGGCGAACACGATGGCCTGTGGCGACGACGGCTGGATGGGGCCGCGGCCTGCACCCCCAGGCACGCCAGGCACGAGCACCAGAGTAACGCTCCACAATCTCGTTCACCCATGGGTGGGTGGAGTGGTCTCGTCGGGCGAGTTTCGGACGGCCAGGCTGGGCACGATGATTCTGTCGACATCGCCGAACGATCCGGTGTTCTTTCTGCATCACGCGAATGTCGATCGTATCTGGGCGATCTGGCAGACCCGGCGGCCCGGGAAGACCTACCAACCCCGATCCGGCCAACCCGGCAACAATGCGGATAGCCCGATGGCTCCATTCGGAGATGTCACCCCCGACGCTGTCGAGCACATCACTGCATTGGGGTACCGATACCAATAGACCTTCCCGTGGCGACCGAGCGACATCGTCGCGGACTGAGGCGGTGACGAGGTATGGGCGCATGAGAGGACACGGATCGTTGAACTGTCAGCGGATTCTTGCAGCCCTGATGACCGGTATCGCGTGGCAAGGTGCCGCGCTGGCTCAGCACCGGCCCACGACGGCTGGCGAAGCCGTGCAGCGGTTTGCGTGCGAGAACGACGGTTTGATCGGCGGGGCGCCGTTCGGCTGTCAGCTGCTCGTGCGCAGCACGGTTGCCGCATTTCCTGACGGGCCGCTCTTCTGGCATTTGCGGAGCTTCGACACGCTTGCCGAGGCAGAGAAGGCACGGGCGCCGCAGGACGTACTTGCCGCGGCTGGCGGGCAGGCCTGGCTTTTCAGCTTTGGGCCGGAATCACAACCGCGAGCAGGCCGTCTCGTTGGGCGCGTCGGGCCTCTACCGCTTGCGCGGATCGGACCGTTTCAGATTCAGCTCTGGTACGTCGTGATGCCTCCCGGCACGAGCACGGGGTCGCATGTGCATCCGGGCCCTGAAGCGTGGTACGTGCTCGAAGGCGAACAGTGTCTCGACACGCCCGATGGCCCGATACGAGCTCGCGCCGGTCAGGGGGCCGTTGTCGCCGGGAATATCCCGATGCGGTTGTTCAACCCGGGCACCGGCACGCGACGTGCGTTGTTCATCGTCATTCACAATCCGTCCGTTGCAGAGGCGTCGTCGTCGCAGTGGACGCCGTCCGGCGCCTGCTCACGCTAGTTACGAGGGCACGTCTGTCGATCATTGGAGCCTCTACTCCAGAAGCAGCTTCGCCAACTCCGCCGGCTGCGTAATCATCGCGTCGTGTCCGGCCGACAGAAGCTCCCGGTACTTGAAGCCTCGCTGTTTCGCCCGCTCGGCAGCCGCGGCAAACTGTTTGGCCTTCGTGCAGAGGATGAAGGTGTGCGCCAGGCGGGCGGTGATGTCGGCGCCGATGCGCACGGGTTGGGTCATGGCGTTCAACGGCTGATCACTGAGCCGGGCTTCCATCCATGCGACGTCGGCCGGATCCTTGACACCAAACCGGGGAGCTTTCCCCGGTGGGGGCAATCGCCACGCCCCATCGGGCGCCCCGAGCGGCACGTAGTCCTGCAGCGCCTTGCCGTCATCCGGGAGAAACGCGTCAAGGTAGATGACGCCTGCGAGGCGCGCGACGATTGTCGGTGAGGCACCGGCAACCACCATCCCGCCGTAGCTGTGCCCGAACAGAATGGCGTCGTGAATGTCCTCGTAGTGGAACAGTGCGGCGATGTCTCTGATATGTGTATCGAGGCCGACGCCGGGTGTGAGCAGATGCGACCGCTCGCCGAGTCCCGTGAGAGTCGGTGTGTGCACCTGATGGCCTGCCGAGGTCAGCAGCGGTGCGACCTTTTTCCAGCACCAGCCTCCATGCCACGCGCCATGGACCAGCACGAACGTTCGTGTCGCTGGCTGCGCGGGCCGTATCGCGGCTGCGATCGGCAGGCCCGCCAATCCTGCGAGGAGCCGACGTCGGGAGGGATCGTCCAGTCTCATGCCATCCTCGGTGTCTACCGGTGTCGCCGCGCTGTGGCAGTGCGGGCCAATTCAAGGTGACCGTCTACGGCGCGGTCATCGTCGTGGAGCTGGCCGCCGGCGTCATCATTCGCGAGATGACGCGCGCCCATGCATCGCGCGCCCATGAGCGCACCGACGGCGCAACTATCGATGCGTCGGTCAGTGAACGTGCCGGTCATCTCGCCAGCCGCGCCTTCAGTTCGGTGCTCCAGTTGAGCATCACGACCATCCGCGGCGGCTGGGCATCGTCCTGCAGCGGCTCCTTGATCATCAGGAACCTCTGACCGTCTGCAGCGACGTCGTAGGCGCGAACGTCGAGGCCCAACGTCGTTCGGCCGGCCACATAGGCCGTCTTCAGGAGCTGAACGGGAAGTCCGGCGGACCATTGTCCCGGTGTCGACGGCAGGATTGGGACCGACATCAGCATGCCGTCGCGGTTCAGATAGAAGAGCTCTCGACCGCTGCGCGACCATGCGGCGCGGGAGCCACCCACGTTCGAGACCTGCCAGCGTCCAGCGTCGATATGCGGATATGGCCGGACGTACACCTGCTGCTCACCGGATTCGTCGGAGTGGTACGCCATCCATCTCCCGTCAGGAGATAACTCGGCGCCGTAGTCGCGCGCCGGAGTGGCGACGAGCACTGTGGGTTCCGCGCCTCCGCCGTTGAGTGGCACGGTGCCGATGTCGAACGATCCCGTATTGGCCTGAGCGGTTCCGAACATGAGGACCGTGCGTCCGTCCTGTGTGATCGAGGTCGCGAAATGCGTCCCGGCGCCGGTCGACACCTGCTCAGCCGTGCCCGTCCCGTCCGCGGACTGCACGAACAGCTTCGGGTTGGTACCGCCCCGAGTGGACGACCAGATCACGCGGCGCCCGTCAGGCGTCCATATGGGCGTTGAATTCAGCGACTGATGACGATTGACCGGTGTGAATGTTTGTCGATTGAAGTCCCAGATCCAGATGCCGGCGTTCCCTCCGCGGACGTCGACCACCACTCGTCCTCCGTCTGGTGACAGGCGGGCGACGCTGTACTCGCGCAGTGCTACGGGAATCGGCGTTTCCACACCTTTCCGATCGACCCACACGAGCTGACGCTCCGCCGGCGGCGTTGCCCCCTCGGGCATGTAGACCAGAACGCCATTCCGCGAGAGCGCGAAGCTTCCCGCCAGCCTCGGCGTGAACGCGATGGGTTCGACCATCGTCGCCGGATCACCCACCACGTCCGCGCCAGCACGGTCGAATCGTACCGCGCGCAGGGTCGCGCGCGACTGCCGCTGCGCAACCGCCAGCGGCGTGGTGGTCGCGAACACCAGATGTCCACTGTCTGTGTACGCAGCCTGGTAGGCGTCGGGAAGAATGGTCTTCACCGCGCCGGTTGCCACCTCCACGGCCTGCACCATCCAGGCGAGAGCCGTGCTGTCGAATTGTGTGAACAACACGAACCGGCTCCCAGGCAGCACGTGCGGCAGGATGTGCCGATCGCGTTGGGGTCGTGGCGACTTCGAGAGAAGCACCGCGGTGCCGCCATCGGCGGACACGCGCTGCAGACCGCCGACGTCAGACGATGAGAAGACAATATAGCCGTCGTCGCCCCAGCTCGCACCACCGGGGAAGCCGCTGAAGTCGCAGATATCAATCGCCTGGCCACCCGTGACGGGCACCTTTCGCAGACGATCGGGGCCAAAAAACCCGACCCATCGCCCATCAGGTGAGACGAACGGCGATTGCGCGGTCCGTGTATCCGTCAATTCGCGAGGCTCGAGATCGTTCCAGAAGCGAATCATCAGCACGTCGGACTGGCGACCATCGCTTTGCGGCCGCATGGCGCGATAGACGACGAACGAACCGTCGGGCGCGACCGCGAGCGGGGCCCCCTGGCCTTGTAACAGGCGAGCCGACAATGGCGGTCGGATCTCGAACTGCACGAGCGGCACGGGCGACGTGGCGGCGCGCGAGGACCATGTCCACGCGCCGACGCCGATCAGCGCGACACCGATCGCCGCAGCGGCGGCGGCGATGGCTGCCCGGGACGATGTGCGCGCGGGCGGCTCGTTGGCCGCAAGCTTCTCGTCGATGAGGAACCGTGCGACGCTGATATCGGCGATGCGCGCCTTACGATCCTTCTCGAGGCTGCGCGTCAAGAGCAGACGGATCTGTTGGGGAGTGGCGGCGGGCAGCTTCGTCCAATCCGGCTCGCCACGCACCACTGCCGCGATGGTCTCGGCGACGTCTTCGCCGTCGAACGCGCGCTGGCCCGTCAGCATCTCGAAGAGGACGCACCCGAAGGCCCACACGTCGCTCCGCTTGTCGACGGTCCGGCCCTTCGCTTGCTCGGGGCTCATGTAGGCGGCGGTACCGAGGATCACGCCCGCCTGCGTCACCGGTGACGTGATCGTCGGCGAATCAGCAAGCCCTCGAGATCCTGACACCTTGACGTCTTGATCGACCGCCTTGGCCAGGCCGAAGTCCAGCACCTTCACGGTGCCGTGATCGTCGATCTTGACGTTCGCGGGCTTCAGATCGCGGTGCACGATGCCGCGCTCGTGCGCGGCGTCGAGCGCGCCGGCGATCTGCCTCGCAATCGCCATCGCTTCGTCGAGCGGCAGCGGACCTGGGGCGATGCGATCGGCGAGCGTCGGTCCCTCGACGAATTCGAGAATCAGCAGCGGCCCCTCGGGCCCCTGCTCGATGCCGTGAATGTGCGCGATGTTGGGGTGATTGAGCGACGCCAGCGTCTGCGCTTCGCGCTTGAAGCGCGCCAGCCGCTCGGCGTCGTTCGCGACGGCCGGCAGTAGTACTTTGATCGCGACATCGCGATTGAGTTGCGTGTCACGGGCCCGATAGACCGCTCCCATGCCGCCGGCGCCGAGCAAGTCGGCGATCTCGTAGTGGCCAATGCGACGTCCTGTGAAGCTCATCAGGTCGCGGCGATTCTACGGGAACCGTATCGCGCCTATCAACGCAGGAAGATGCGGTATCCGAGTCCTGGCGCCGCCCGCATTCTGGAAGCGGGAATCCGAGCAGCAGGCGTGAAGCCCTGTCGGCTCCTCTTGATCTGGGACGCGCTCCGCTTCCCGACTCGCCCCACGGTCGACGATGGCTTCTTCGATGAGAGCGTCGAGACGTGCCGGTGGGATTCTCAGGCGGGACGCCGGCCGTGCGCCGCGGATTCCGGTGTCGCGTGTCGCCACATTCCCTCCTCGATCCGCTCGATGTCGAGCTCTGAAGTGCTCGCAAGCTTTGTGGCTTCAGAGTCTATTTCGGAGCCCATCGATTTTGTCCTCAGCGGCCCGGCCCGTGAGCCAGTGGAGGGGTTTAGGTCAGAGAGCGGCCAGCGAACGAAGACGCCGTTCGAGAAGCCCGCGTCTCTCCTGGCTCGCCGGATCCGGGAGAAGGAACCCCCCGAGAGCCTCCATGAAATCGCGATCGTCGAGCAGTGCTCGAAGCTCAGAGGCCACGTAATCGCGCACATCGGTCGGCGCCGCGGCAACCTCGCTCGCAAGCTCCTGACGCCCGTCGACCACGGCAATGATGTCCTCGAGGTCGTGGCTGGCGACGACATCGCCGCCACCTCGCCCGTGGAACGCTTCGAGCTTCGTCGCCATGAACAGGGCCGGCGTGGCCACTCGCACGGTGTGTCCAGCGACCTCGAGCGTCTGGGCGGTCTCGATTGCGGCCGAATACCAACGGTTGCTGAAGCCAAGAACGTGTTCGCTCACCGGCATGACGTCGACGATGAGATTGCGCTGTCGCCATCGGCAGAGCGGCGCGCCTGGCGTCGTGTCTTCGGCGAGTCCCAGCGCGCGCAGCCGTTCCGAAAGAGCGGCGTACTGCGCGTAGGACGTCACATCCACGATCGCGTCGACGTCCTTCGTCGGCCGGACGCCGCCCGCCGCTGGGTCGGTGATGAACAGCCCGGTCGTGCACCCGCCGACGAACACGAGCTCGTCGAGCATTGGTGCGAGCAGGCGCACGGCGGACTCGAAGAGCACGCGGTTCGGATCAGCCACGGAGCAGCCTCCGCAGCCGCGCGCTCAGCTCCTTCTCCGCTCGCTGCCGCTCACGCGCGCGTCCGTCGCGCAACGCGTCGACCAGAGCCAGAAGCTCGTAGAGCGCAGGGTCTTTCCGGGCAGCTTTCGGCACGGTCTTGTGCAGTGGCTCGAGGGTGGCGCCACGCACCTCGCCATCCGGATCGGGCCACACGGGCGCCAGATCGCCGTTGGACGCAATCTGGTCACTCAGCGGAGGCGCCGCATAGGCGGTCGGCATGCCGCGCGTACTTTCCCCGCGCTGGACCGGAAACGCGTACTTCACACCATGGATCAGGAACTCTTCGACCGCCTTCAAGAGCGGTCGGCCCGTCTGAGCGTCCACCAGCCGGGATCGTTTCAGGCGCTTGAGCGATGCATGGACCTGAGACGGGCTCAACGCCAGGTCGCCGGCCACCTGAGCAATCGGCGGACGCTCGCCGCCGTAGCTGACCAGTTTGGCGAGCACGACCACGTCCTGAGGAAGGAGCCCTGGGGGCATTCCGTATTCTAGAATCTGGAATGCCGAATGGCAAGCGGCCCGACGGTCTCCCGAGGAAACGGCGATTCGAGGACCGGCCGACGCTGGGCACGCCGAAAGATCCGCGCTCGGGAGCGCGTTCAAGAAGGTATGGAGGCCCACGACATCCTCATGCCGCATGCACGAGGTAGTGTCGAAAATCGTCCCTGACACCCAGCCAGCTCTTCCACAAAACACCTGTCGCTACCAGGAATGAACGCAAGTTCGGAGCGCTTCCCTACAGACTGCGGCGGGTTCGCACTGCCGCGGTTCGGCATCCCAAGCGCGGCCAACATGGATACCGCGCTACCGATGCAACTCGAGCGATTGAAGCAGGTCCGCAAGATTTTCGATGACGGCGTCCGCCTCCACAGTGCGCGACACCTTCGCGTCTCTCCGCCACACAGCCCTCATCCCGGCACCTCGTGCGCCTGACACGTCAACCTCAGGATGGTCACCAACGAACATTGCATCCGCAGGTGCCGTGCGAAGCCGCTCCAACGCGAGGCGAAAAATCCGAGGGTCCGGCTTACTGACACCCTCGGCCTCGGAGATGACAACGCTGTCGAATGCCGGCTCGAGCGACAAGCATCGCAGCTTGGCGCGCTGCATGCGCACGGACCCATTCGTAATCAATCCAAGCTTGAGCCCTGCCGCGCGAAGGGCCGCGAGCGTCTGCGCGGCGTCAGAGAACAGCACACAGCCGCTCGGGAAGCCGTCGCGGTAGTCCTCGAGCAACGTCGAGGACAGTTCGGTCGGGAGTCCGAATCGTGCCAGCACGTTTACAGACAAGTCCTTGCGTGAGGCATAGCCATCGCGGTCATGTTCGACTGCCGACCGAACATATTGGCCCCGATCCACGCTCTCGCGAACGAAAGGAAACCGTTCCCACTGATTCCAGATGAACCGCTCGAAGCTCAGACGACGATCGAGCAGAGTGCCATCCAGATCGAAGACGACAGCTTGCACCGCGGCAGGTGGGCCCACGGTTGCCAGTCTACTGCGACGTCTCTGCGGTCCGTTCAGCCTTCATTCAGACGCTCGGCGCTAGACTCCCCAGTCTGGGGGAGGTGTAAACGTGCGGGGACACCGCTTCGTGCTGGTCGGATATCTCTGTGCCACAGCAGGGGCGTGGATGCTCGTCAAGAGGCCTGCCCGCGCTGGATTCGTGTGGCTTGCCGCTGGCGCCACCCTTCAGCTGATTGGTGGATTGCTTCAACACTAAGGGCGGTGGACGTCTTGGGCAGGAACCGCGATTCTCTGGATCGGATTCTCGTCGACTAGGTCGTCGATACCGAGAACGAAGGGGAGGCTCAGACGCATCGCGATCCGGCGATCTCAGGTGACCCTCTATGTGGCGGCCAGGGGGTGGCGCCACCGAAGGCCAGGAAAGCGCGCGAAGTCGGCGTCGGTCGTGACGAGCTCGCACCCATGCTCAATGGCCAGAGCCGCGATATACGCGTCCGTCACCAGCGGTCCTTTGATGTCCCGACACAGCCCGGTGAAGAGCTCCCAGTGTCGGCGGCCCGGCGTGATGAGCGAGGCGCGGGGCCAGTCCACCAGCCGCTGGCAGAAGGCGAGAGCCGTCTCCATTGGCGTTGGCGGATCGAAGATCCGTGGATTCGTGACGATGCGGAGGAAGCCAGAGAGGACCACGTCCGAGAGGGCGAACGGCTCGTCCGAGGCCGTTAGCGCCTGCAGCCACGCCGCGTGGCGCTCGTGCTCAGGGGCGTCCTCGCGGTGGGCATAGATGAGGACGTTCACGTCCGGCAGTTGCATCGGCTACCGGCCAGACGCGAAGCGTTCGAGATCATCGGCCTCGATCAACGCGGAGGTCTTGTCAATGTTGAGTCGCGAGAAACGGCCGCCGGCCCCGAACGTGACGAGCTCGAACGTCGGCGACTCGGCAGGCATCCGCGGCGTACGCACGAGCAAGCGCACGGCCTGCTCCACGAGCTTGCTCACGGAGGTCCCCTGTTCGGCGGCGCGACGCTTCAACTGGGCCAACAGACGCTCGTCCAAGGTGATCGTCGTACGCATGATGCCTGATCCTACCGTACTTGCATCACTGCATCACTATCGGCCTCCCGTCAGCAGGGAAGGCGAAAGATCGGGGCTCGAGCGCGCGTTCGAGAAGGCATGGAGGCCAACGACACCCTCACGCCGCCTGGACGAGGTAGTGTCGAAAATCGTCCCTAACACCCAGCCAAATCACACGCGTTGCCGGAGATTTCCATAACCTCCATATTCACAACGGACTGCGCGTTCGAGAGTGGCGGCGCACTTCTTGCGTGCAACCGCGCGAGCCCTTCCGGGATTCGAACCAGCGAGTCAGGATCTGATCCAACTGCGGTTGTAATACCTATTTGTATTACAATGGTCGTATGTCACTGACCGTCCGGTTGACCCCCAGAACGGAACGTGCCCTGAACGCACTGGCCAGGCGTCGCCGGCAGACGCGGTCCGATGTCGTCCGCGAAGCCATCGAGCACTACACCTCGGCCGCTGGCGACGCGGACGTTGGGGAACGGCGCCCATATCACCTGTGGGCTGATGTCATTGGCGTCGTTCGGGCCGGCGGTCGGAATCCGGAGAAGACGACCGGCGAACTGCTCACCGATCTCGTTGTCCGTAAAGCTCGTGCGCGGCGTTCTCGTTGACGCGGGACCGTTAGTCGCGCTGATCGACGCGGACGATGCGCATCACCAGGCGTGCGTCGAAGCTCTCAAGACCATGGGCGACCCGCTCATTACCGTGTGGCCCGCTTTCACCGAGGCGATGCACCTGCTGGGTGACTCCTGGCGGGGCCAGAAGGCACTCTGGAGCCGGATCGAGACCGATGCCTTGACGCTCGCGACGCTCGATGCCGGCGACGCATCTCGGATGCGCGAGTTGATGGAGAAGTACCGGGATCTCCCAATGGATCTCGCCGACGCCGCCCTGGTCCGCGTGGCCGAACGCGAGAGTCTCACCCGAATCTTCACGCTCGACCGCCGGCACTTCTCAATCTACCGCCCAGGACGCCGACGCCGGTTCAGCATCTTGCCGGTTTGACCACGCCCGCTGCTGCACGTCAAGAATGAAGGGATGAAACCAAGGCCGGCTGGCGAGCAGCTCGGCTTCGAGCCGATCGACCCGAGCCATTGCATCGAGCTCCGAAGCGTCAGCCAATAGTTCCCGCGACCCTGTCCCCCAGACGTCGTCGAGCCTCACTGTTTTATCTGTGAGCTCCGTCGCTGGCACGCCGAACAGCTGCAAGGTGGCGCCAGGCTCCAGGTACGCGCCGACCATCTCCGGGCGATCGTCGGCGGCCGGTTGGCGGGCCACGCGACGCGGACCGATGGACCCATGCGTCAGCGGCGGCTGTGGCCGACCACCCGCGGTCGACGTGGCACGTGGCGGCGAGATCGAGGGCGAGGGTGGATCGCGCATCCGCCAGCATTGGCAGGTTGAATGGTTGGCCCGCGGCGACCTGGGCTTCGCGCGTGATCGGCCGCTGGCCCGTGCGGTCCGAGCACGGCATAAAGGAAAAGTACGCGCGGACCACGCCCGACAACGCCGACGCAGGGGCGAACTCACGATAGGAGATCGCCGCCCCGAGCGCGTGACGGGCTCTAGGGTTGTGGTGGCCGCAGTGTCCCATTCTTCCTATCCTGCCTCGAAATCGCCCGTTATGCTGACCGGTGACGTTCAGGGAGCTACTGATGAAAGCAGCGGTAGGTCGAGCGCGGTTGGTCTTGGCGATGCTGGTCGTTCCAGCGGTGTCTGCGATGGCGCAGGAGTACCCCGGGCGAGAGAAGCTGCGGGCGCAATCGAATCAGTTTCGACGCGAGGTAATCGAAGTGACGGATGGCGTCTACGTCGCCGTCGGCTACTCCGCCAGCAATGTGATCCTCATCCGGGGTGACAGCGGATCGATCATCGTCGATACGGCGACCGATATGGTGGCTGCGCGCCAGATCGTGGAAGCGTTCGGTCCCCGTCTCCGCATGCCTGTGCAGGCGATCGTCTACACCCATTCGCACGGCGACCATACTGGCGGAGCGCAGACGTTTGCAGGAAGCGCCGCTCCTGACATCTACAGCCACGAGCTGCTCCTCCGGGCGACGCCTGACGCCGGCCGCGCAGGACGCGACGGGGGCGATCAGTTCGGCATGACACTGCCGGCGTCGCTGTTCATCAACGCCGGGGTCCAGGCAGAGTTCGGGCGAGTCGTGCCACCGACGCGCGATGGCTATCTCCCGCCGACGCGCACGTTCAGCGGCGCGGAGCTCTCGCTGAACGTCGCCGGGGTACGCGTGCAACTCCTGCATACACCTGGTGAGACGCCGGACACAATCGCTGTGTGGTTGCCTGACAAGCGGGTCCTGATGCCTGGGGATAACTTCTTTCGCGCGTTCCCGAACGTCGCGCCGATTCGCGGCGCGCGGTTACGCAGCCCTGACACCTGGCTCGAAAGCCTGAATCGCATCATCGCCCTTCAACCGGAGCACGTCGTGCCGAGTCACACGCGCCCGGTGCTTGGCGCCAGCGCGTCAGCCGAGACGCTCACCGCGTATCGCGACGGTCTGAAGTCGATCGTTGATCAGACACGAGAGGGCATCAGCAAGGGCGAGCGGCCTGACGAGTTGGCGGCGCATGTGAAATTGCCACCGGCGTTGGCCGAGCACCCGTTCCTGCAGGAGTTCTACGGCGGCGTCGAATGGACGGTGCGCGGGATTTATGCCGATCAGGTGGGCTGGTTCGACGGCAACCCGACCAGGCTGTTTCCGCTGCCCGAGAAGGAGCGTGCGACGAGACTGGTGACGATCATCGGCGGCGTCGAGCGCGTGCTCGAGCGTGCACGCGGCGCGCTATCCACCAGCGACTACACGTGCGGCCGAACTCGCGGACTACGTGCTCGTAAACGACCCCTCGCATGTCGGCGCAAGGCGTCTCAAAGCACAGGCGTTGACCGAACTCGCCGAGCGGCAGATCAACGCGATTGCGCGGAACTACTACCTGACCACCGCGCAGTCCCTGCTCAAGGGCCTTCCACCGCAATGAGACTGTCCGAAACTTCTATGCATATTTCGGACAGGCTTCCACGAAGCCTCCAGCCGCGCACTCGGAGTAGCTGATTGCAAACGGGTTGCGAAGTCGAGCCTCAGGCCGCCGTAATCAGGTAGTTGCGAATTCCGTCCCTAACACCCCGCCAGATTTCTCTCGATAGCAACAACTTACGGCTATCAGGTTTCCTTCGAAAATCCCTGCCTCTCATTACTGTATCTCGCGCTGTGACTTTGAGTTGCGCGCACCATGCGCTGCGCGTCCCCAGGATGTCTCCACGTTCACACCGGGTTCGGCGCGCACCGAGTCTGAATAACCACGTCAGCGTCAACCCAGACATGCCGCGTCATGCCAGATATGGCATCATGAAGCGAGATGGCCCGGTCGTTGAAGCCCGTAATCTGGCTCGGCGATTCGCACGCCGAAGGTGGACATTGATCGAATTACGCAACGGCTGAAGCAAGCCGTCGCGCTGAGCAAGAGAAAGGGCTAGCCAATGGCGCGAAAGGACGACGTCGTCGGTAGCGGCAACGTGTTCGAGGATCTCGGCCATCCGCGACCTGCCGAAGCGCTTGCGAAAGCTGAACTCGCCCGCAAGATCGCGGAGTTGATCGCCAAGCAACGATTGACGCAAGCGGCCGCGGCAGAACTGTTGAACGTCGATCAGCCGAAGGTATCGGCGTTAGTGCGCGGCCGCCTCGCCGGTTTCTCGCTCGATCGCCTGGTGCGGTTTCTCGTGCAACTTGGCAGCGACGTCGAGATCGTCGTCAAGCGACGCTCTCGAGCGACGCGCCGAGCGAGAGTCATGGTTGCGTAACCGCTCGAACACTGCACATGCCGATTCCTGAACTCGAACTCGCGCGGGTCAAGCGAACACTCGACAAGTTTTGTGATCGCATCCCAATGCACGTCAGGGCGGAGTTGACGAACCTCTATCGGTTCAAAGGGAATTCCGTCATCCTCATCGAGCGCCGCCCGTACTTTCGCGACCCTCGGCGTCATACAGAACATGAGTTCGCCAAGTTCGTCTACAACCAACGACTCGGTGCCTGGTCGCTACGGTGGCGCGACCGGAACGGGCGCTGGCACGCCTATGACGGATTCCAGGACGTGCCGCACTTCCGCGACGTCCTTGCCGAGGTCAGTGCCGATCCGACAGGGATCTTCCTCGGATAGCGCCAGTTGCGCCGTCTGATCATGGATATTGCCTGCGACGTCGTTAGAGATGTCTCCACGGCGGAGGCAGAATCGCGGGCGTTTTCAGCAATCGCGACTGTTCACGCGGTTCCTGCCGAATGAACAAGTTATGGGCGTTTTTCGGGAGTTCTAGAATTTTCGAGCCGGGGGCCGCGTAATCGTAGCTGGCCCGTTCGTGTCGCGTCGTCTCGCGGCGGATGGCCGACAGTTCCGTTTCCCATTCGGCGGACTTCCTGATCCAGAGTTCATCAGTGATGCGGCCGGCCAATCGGAAGCTTCCTTCTCTCCTGCTCTTTGGATGATCGCGCACGTACAGGACCGCTTCACGAGTGCTCGGAACGGGCGCGGCTTGCTGCCTGGCGGGGTCTTTCATGACGGGCGGAACTCGGGAACGTCCTGGCACCCATCATCGCTTGGTCAAGCGATGGCATACCGGTATGCTGCTGGCGCCTGAGAGCTGGTGATGATCGATATGCGGCTGCTGTACATGGTTCATCAGGACGCGCGCTACGCCGTGCGGCTGCTGTGGCGCGCCAAGGCGTTCACCACCGCTGCCGTACTGACACTAGCGTTGGGTATCGCCGCCACGACGGTGATGTTCGCGCTGATCCAAGGAGTGCTGCTGCGGCCGCTGCCAGTGCAGGAGCAGGACCGGCTAATCCTCTCGTGGCGAGAAGCGCCCACGGCGGGCTCGGCGTTCTACCCGTTCGGGGATGTCGAGATCGAAGCTGTCGCACGAGAGAGTCAACTTCTCGAGAGCGCAGCTGGAGTTACCCGCAATGGCGTCGGGCGAGCGGTCGTAAGCGGCGGTAGTACGTCGTCGTACGCCAATATCGGCTTGATCACTGGGAACTTCTTCGAGGTCCTTGGCGCGCAGGCCCTGCTCGGACGCCGTTTCACGCTCGCCGACGATCGCAGTGCCGAGCCCGCCGCCGTTATCAGCCACGGGTACTGGCAGCGCCACTTCGGCGGCGTACCGGACGTCGTCGGCCGGCGGATAACCATCAACGAACAGCCGTCCGTCATAGTCGGTGTCATGCCTCCCGACCTGGACTACCCGCGCGGCGTCGAGATCTGGAGGACGACGCGATCGATTCCGACCGATGGTGCTTTGGGTACGGCCGCACAGCGCGAGGTCAATCTAATTGGCCGCCTGCACCCCGGCGTGACGGTCGAGCAGGCCTCTAGCGAGCTCGCGGCACTAAACCAACAACTCGCCCGTCACGCTCCCACCGATTACCTTCGCCGTCTCAACGTCGTCGTTCGCCCCTTCACCGAGGTGGTGATCGGCGACGTGCGGCGTACGATGATTGCGCTTTTCGCAGCCGTCGCGCTCGTCCTGCTGATTGCCAGCGCCAACGTCGCCAACCTGCTGTTGATGCGTGGCGAGAGCCGGCGCGGGGAGCTGGCGCTTCGTGCAGCGCTCGGCGCGGGCCGTGGCCGCATCGCCGGCCAGGTGCTCGCGGAGAGCCTCGTGCTGTCGGTGATTGCGGGCATCGCGGGGTTCCTGCTGGCCTGGATTGCGCTGCCGGTGCTCATCACTCTTGTCCCCGACGGGTTGCCGCGAATCGAGTCCATTCGCATCGACGCGACGGTCGCAGTCTTTTGTGTTGCGCTGGTCTTCGTGACGGCTCTGCTTGCCGGCTTCGCGCCGGGGCTGTTCTCGATGCGCGGCGATCTTATATCGCCCTTAAGAGGGAGCAGCGCGGCGATCGCCGGCGTGTCGACGCGCGGGCGCCGATTGCTCGTGGTGGGGCAGGTCGCTCTCGCCGTGATGGTGCTTGCCGCTGCCGGCTTGCTGATTCGCAGCGTCCTCAATCTACAGGCGATCGATTTGGGGCTGGCAGCGGAGCGCCTCGTGCTAGTCGATCTCCATCTGCCATCCGCCGCGTACGCCGACCGCGAGCGGCGCGCGCAGTTTCTCGATCAGGTTGTATCTCAGCTCGAATCGGTGCCCGGGATCTCGGCCGTGACCCCCGTCAACGTTGCACCCTTCACCGATCGCGGATGGGACGTGCCGCGTGTCACTGCCGAAGGCCAAAGCAACGATCAGGCGGCGAGCAACCCGTCGCTGAACCTGGAGTCGATACACCCCAACTATTTTTCGACTATCGAAGCAGCGATCGTACGCGGCCGTCCCTTTGGGGCCGCGGATCGTCAGGGCACGCGTGAGGTCGCGATCGTGAGCGAGGACGTCGCTTCGCGGTTGTGGCCCGGGCAAGATCCGATCGGCAAGCGGTTGAAGATGGGGCGGGTGGAGGGGTCGGGACGCTGGCTCGAGGTCGTAGGCGTCGCCGCGACGACGCGGTATCGCACGGTGACCGCACCTCGCCCGACGCTGTATCTGCCGGCCGCGCAGTTTCAGATGACCGCCACGATGCTGATCGTGCGCGCGACCGCGTCGCTCGAGTTGTTGATGTCAGTCGCTCGTGAGCGCATTCGCGGCATCGATCCGAATGTCATGGTGCTGTCAGCCGCACCGTTTGCCGATTATCTCGAACGTCCGCTGGGCCGCCCGCGCTTCAACGCATTTCTCATCGGCCTGTTCGGAATTGCCGCGCTGCTCCTGTCGACGCTTGGTTTGTACGCCGTGATGTCCGCGCACGTGCGGCAGCGGGATCGCGAGATCGCCGTTCGCCTGGCCCTGGGCGCGACCGGCGCGAACGTGCGCCGGCTCGTGCTGGGGGAAGCAAGTCGGCTCGCCGGCTTGGGGGCAGTGTTCGGCGTCGCGGGCGCGGTCGCTGGCACGCGATTTCTGCGCGGCCTGTTGTACGAGGTGCAGCCGATAGATCCGGTGACGATCGGCGGCGCCGCCGTCCTCCTGGTCGCCGCTGCTGCGCTCGCCGCATCTGCACCGATGCGTCGCGCCGCCCGCGCCGACGTCGCGAGCGTGCTTCGCAGTCAGTAAGCTCTCGTCAAGCCGACGGATGGTCCTGATCGGCCAATACGATTCTCGTTGACAACGCATCCAGGTGCTGCGTGAACACGACCTTCAACGGCCCTCGAATTCAGGGAGGCGGCAACGCTGACCTTGTTGAGCGGATGGAGACCGCCGCTGAAACACTGAGGGTCGCTTCCGCGCAGGGACGGACGCCGTCGCCTGCCGGTTGAACTTTCGTTCCCCAGCATGCATTCACCCTTATCTATATTCTGTCCAAGCATCTCTTCACCGGGGATCGCCGTTCTCGGAGGCGTTGAGAGCGGAAGCGCGCTTCCCGCGTATGTTCGGTCGGCCAGTGTCGCGGAGGTAATCCTTGGAACGGACACGAAGACGTCAGTGGACGCTTATCGTCTGTCACGCAGCCGTGCTGGCGTTGTCATTAACAGTCACGGTTCTCGCCCAGCCTGAGAAGACGACCTCGGCCCCGCGGACGCAAATCGTCATGCTCGGCACCGGAACGCCGAGTCCGGATCCCGAACGATCCGGTGCGGCGACGGCAGTTGTGGTGAACGGCACGCCGTACCTGTTCGACTTCGGCCCTGGCGTCGTGCGGCGCATCGCGGCGGCGGCGCAGAAAGGCGTTAACGGCGTGACCGTCATCGGCATGCGAGTCGCATTCCTCACGCACCTCCATTCGGATCACACCGCCGGGTATGCGGATCTGATTCTGACGCCGTGGTCAGTCGGTCGAAGCCACCCACTCGAGGTCTACGGTCCAAAGGGGCTGTCACACATGACCCGTCACATCCTCGACGCCTACAAGGAAGACATCGCCATCCGTCGAAAGGACAAACTGATCCTGGGTGTCCCGGAGCAGGCGGACGGCTACAAGGTCAACGCGCGTGAGATTACACCGGGGACCGTCTACAAAGACGACAACGTCACGGTGAAGGCGTTTCTTGTCAATCACGGCGACGTGACGCAGGCGTTCGGCTATCGCATCGAGACACCGGATCGCTCGATCGTCATCTCAGGCGATGCGGCGCCGAGTCAAAGCCTGGTCGATAGCTGCAATGGTTGTGACGTGTTGATCCACGAAGCCTATAGCATGCTGACCTACAACGCCGTTTCGCCCGCGTACCAGGAGTACCGGCGGAAGCATCACACCTCATCACGCGAGATGGCGGAGATCGCGACGAGGGCCAAGCCGGGTCTGTTGGTTCTGTACCACCGCGCCAACCCCGGTGGCGTCGGTCGCCCCAATCCCGAGCAGGCGTTGCTGGAGGAGGTCCGTCGACTCTATAGCGGTAAAGTGGTCATCGGCCATGATCTGGACGTGTTCTGATCTACACGGAAGCTCGTCTACGCGGCGTTCTGAAGCCAGGGTGCGGAAATCGTCCCAAACACCCAGCCAGGTCAACCGCGCCGAAACACGCGTCTAATTCCAGCGGTTTATGGCCGCTCAAGCGGTTCGAATCCCAATCAGTGTCATCACCGGAACGCGCTAAGGTTCCTCGACGAACCCGCCAGGTCAGTGCGCTTTGCTCGACATCACAGTTCTGGGGAAACGAGCTTGGCGTCGGAAGACGCGCGGCTACTCTTGCTGGAGTACGACGAGTGGCGCGATCGCGGCGGCTCGGATCGCGGGAACCAGTGTGGCGAGCAGCGCCGCGCCGCCGAGCACGGCGATCGTCCCCAGATACGTGCCGACGTCCCAGGGGCTGATCTCAAACAGGAAACCCGTCATCAGCCGCGCCAGGGTCAGCGCACCCGCCAGTCCCAGAACAAGGCCGATCGCGACCAACCGCAGCCCTTGACCAATGATGAGGGGGATGACGTCGACGGTCCGGGCGCCCAGGGCACGGCGGACCGCAAGCTCCCGTGTGCGCTGCCCCACCAGGTACGCCAGCACGCTGAAGATGCCCACGGCGGCCAGGACCACCGCCACACTCGCAAACAGCCCGATCACCTGCGTGCGAAACCTGGGATACGCCAGCGCGGAGTCGAACAGCTCGTCCATCGTCTCGAACTTGACCGGCACTGTCGGATTCGCGTCGTGCAGGAGCGTGCGAAGCGTGCCGGCGAGCGCCTGGCTGTCCAATGAGGTTCGAGCCAGGATGGAGAGCGAGTTGCCTGCGCCCTGCGTCGATGCTGCGTAGATCACCGCCCGCGCGGGTTGACTTGGGTCCTGCCAACGAGTGTCGCCAACCACGCCGACGATCTCCATCCAGGCCGCCTTACGATTTGTCCCGGTCTGAATACGCCGTCCGATGGGCGACTCCCGTGGAAAGGCGGTGCGTGCCAGGGTCTCGTTGACGATGGCGACCCGCGGCCGCTCCGGTGTGTCGGTCGGGTCGAAGTCGCGCCCGGCACGAACTGGAATCTCCAGCGTCTTGAAGTAGTCGGCGGTGATCGCGTGGTACTCCGCCTGCGGCCGCTCGCCCGGTCGCCCCTCTGGCCGGCCTTGAATATAGACGTCGCGAGGTGACCTGGGCTCTCGCCCCATCCCCAGGTAGGCCACGCCCGACGCCGCGCTGACGCCAGGCACGTTCCGCAGACGATCGAGCACGTCTGCATAGAACCGGCTTCGAGTCCAGAGGTCCTCGGTGACGTCGTCCCTGACCGCATATTCGGTGTACGCCACCAGCACACGGTCCGTCGTGAACCCGAGGTCAACCTGTTGGAGCGCCAGGAACGATCGCACCAGCAGCCCCGCGGTGGCCAGCAGGATGACCGACAACGCGACTTCAGCGACAACCAGCACCGAGCGTAGCCGAGCGCCGGCCCTCGACGCCGTTGCCTTCGAGCCGCCCTGCTTCAACGCGTTCGACAGATCGAGTCGCGAGGCATGCAGGGCCGGCACGAGCCCGAAGAGCGCCGTCGACACCAGCGAGAGCCCGAGCGCGAACCCGAGGACGGTCGTGTCGATCCGCGCGTCGTCGATGCGGGGGACGTTCGCGGGTGACAACGCGACGACTTCCTGTACGAGCAGCGACGCCAGCAGGAGCCCCGCCAGCCCCGCCCCGCCCGCCAGCACACAACTTTCGGTCAGCAACTGCCGCATCACACGCACCCGGCCGGCGCCGAGCGCGGCGCGCAGCGCGATCTCGCGCGTCCTGCCCGCGGCCCGCGCCAGGAGGAGGTTCGCGATATTCGCGCACCCAATGAGCCAGACGACGCCGACGGCGCTCATCAACACCCACAACGTCGCCTCCAGGCTGCCGGTGAGCCGCTGTTGCAGCGGAATCACGGTGGCTGTCTTGAAGCGGTTCTCGGGATATTGCCCTGCGAGCGCGTCGCCAATGGCCCGCATCTGTGCCTGCGCGCGCGTGAGGTCCGCTTCTTCCTTGAGCTTCCCGACGGATTGGTAAGGGTGGTCGCTGCGGTTCGGAGCGTGATTGGTCGGTCGCATGGGCAACCAGACATCCGTGGAACCTGGATAGCGGAATCCCGGCGTCGCCACCCCGACGATCTCCATCGTGTCGCCGTAGACCGTGATCAACTTTCCGATCGCGTCGCGATCACTGCCGAAGTGAGTCGCGGCCCAGTGATGCGCCACGACGGCGGCCGTGGCCGGAGCCGGTTCCGCCGGGACATCGTCTTGTGTCAGCAGGCGTCCCGCGGACGCGCTCTGGCCGAACACCGCGAAGAACCCGGCCGAAACGTACCCTGAGTTGGCAAACACGGCCCGGTCGCCGACGATGACCGGGGTTTCGTTGCCCCCGAAGTACGCCGCCAGCTGCTCGAACACGTCGTTCTCCGCCTGCCAGTCGAGAAAATCAGGGCCTGACACATCCTGGCTGGCGCGTCCGGTATTGGTCCACCACGTCTCGACGGAGACGAGACGCTCGGCATCGGGGTAGGCGAGCGGCTGAAGCAGCACGGTGTTGACCACGGAGAAGATGGCAACGTTTGCACTGATGGTCAGGGCGAGGACGGTGCCGGCCCCGGCCGTGAACCCCCAGCTTCTGGTCAGGCTGCGCATCGCAAAGCGCACGTCGCGCAGGAGCTCATCGAGCCATCGCCATATCCACGTGTCGCGCACGGCTTCCTGCACCTGGGGCACGCCTCCGAGCTCGATGCTCGCCCGTCGCTGGGCTTCCGGCTCGCCGAGTCCGTCCTTGATCAGATCCTCGACTCGGCGATCGATGTGGTACCGCAATTCGCGATCGAGATCCCGTTCCAGCCGGTCGCGCCGGCGGCGGAAGAGATTGAGCAGCTTCGTCACGCCTTTGCGCCCTCATTGAAGATCAACCGAACCGCCGCCGACAACTGATCCCAGCTCGCCTTTTCACGCGCCAGCTGCTGGCGGCCCGCCCGCGTGAGCGCATAGAACTTGGCATCGCGGCCTGTCTCCGAACGCCGCCACTCAGACTTCAACCACCGCTTTTGTTCGAGCCGGTGCAGCGCCGGATAAAGGGAGCCTTGATTGACGCGTACCGTTTCGCGCGAGATCTGCTGCACCCGTTGCGCGACGGCGTAGCCGTGCGCAGCCTCGAGCGACAGCACGTGCAGGACCAACATGTCGAGCGTGCCTTGGGGAATGGGGAATCGGGCGGACGGCATCAATGCCTCAACCTTCGTTGCCTCAACCTTCGACACATAGGCTACGCGTATCGCTCGGCACGAGTCAAGTAACCCAGCGCGTCGCAACCCGGCGCGTCGAGGCGAATCTCGGGTCGGCGAATCCCACGCCAGACAAAACTCAACCGTCAAAGCGCACGCTTCTGGGCGAAACCTTACGCGTCCAGCACTCTCCGCGCAGGGTTACGCGGCAAATCCGACCACAGGAGCGCGTCCGAGATCCGTCGGCTATGATCCCCGCATCGTGGTCCAGCATCGCTCGCAGATAGGCCGACGCACGTTTCTCGCGGGTGCCCTTGCGCTCGCGGCGCGCGTTCAGCCGACCGCGCGTCAAGGGGGCACGAAGCTCATTCTCCTGGGCACGGGAGGTGGTCCGCGTCCGCGGAAAGCGAGTTCCGGCTCAGCGCAAGTCGTCGTGAGCAACGGGGTCGCGTACGTGATCGACTGCGGGGATGGCGTCGCGAGGCAGTTGGCGTTTGCCGGCGTCCCGCTGCCGTCACTGCGTCACATCTTCATCACCCACCAGCATTCGGATCACACCGCCGACTACGGCAATCTCATCCAGCTGGCATGGACGGCCGGCTTGAACTCGCGCGTCGACACGTGGGGACCGCCGCCGCTCGCACGGATGACGCAACTGTTCTTCGAGATGAATGCGTCCGACATCGACGTACGCGTCGCAAACGAAGGCCGGACGCCCCTTGCGCCCCTCGTGCACGTTCACGAGTTACGCGAGGGCGGCACAGTGACGTCAGACGGGAACGTCAAAGTCACAGCCGCGCTCGTGGATCATCCGCCGGTTGTTCCCGCCTTCGCCTACCGATTCGATGCCCGCGATCGCGCTATCGTGATCTCTGGCGATACCGCGCCGTCGAGGAACCTCGAGAAGCTCGCCGCCGGCGCCGATGTCCTCGTCCATTCGGTGATGTATCCGTCCGCCGTCGATCGACTCGTCGCGCGAGTACCGAATGCCGCGGCGCTGAAGGCGAGTATCCTGGCGCATCAAACATCGGCGGAAGATGCCGGTCGCGTCGCACAGCAGGCGGGCGTCAAGACCTTGGTGCTATCGCATTTCGTGCCGCCCGACGATCCAGAGGTCACTGTTACGATGTGGCACGAAGCGGCGTCGCGACATTTTCGAGGAACGGTCATCGTCGGGCGCGATCTTCTGGAGATTTGAGAAGAGGAAAGGCCGAGACGGATTAGGACCGCTAATCCGGGTTCTCAACGCAGGAGCGCCGGGGTGCTATTCGGCGCGGAGGGCCTCGGTGGGCTGGATACGCAGGCCTCGACGGGCCGGGCCAATCGTGGCGAAGAGTCCCACGATCGTCATGGCCACGGCCGTGACCGGCACCAGCGCGCGGCCGAAGGAGCCGAGCAGCTCGCCCTCGCTGGCCCGATCGGTCATCAGCGCCATCACGATGCCGACCGCGACCCCTGCCGCGAGCTGCAGCGCCGCCTTCGTGAAAATGCTTCGTAACAGCTGGCCGGCATCAGCGCCCATCGCGGCGCGGATGCCGATTTCCTTGCGGCGTTGCGACACGGTGAACGACATCACCGCGTAGATGCCGGCCGCCGACAGCAGCAAAACGGTGACGATCACCAGCGAGCAGCCGAGCAGCATCAGGCGGAGCCCGATCATCTGCTGCCGCTTCATCTCGCTGAAGGTCACGATCCGCAGCCGCAGCGTGGGATCGATTGCCGAGGTCAGGTCTCGAAGGCGTGATGAGAACTGCAACGGATCGTTGCCGCGCATCCGAATCAGCAGGTTCGCGCGCGTCGAGCTCGGCAGCGAGTGATAAATGACCGGCTCGACTAAATCCGGCGCGATGGTGTTGGTGCCCAGGTTGGTGACCACTCCGACGACCTCGTATTGCGTCGTGGTGCCATCGACATAGTGCAGCCAGCGCCCCACGGCATTGGCGCCGCCAAGCAGTTGATTCGCGAACGCGCGATTGACGACGATGGCCTGGGTCGAGACCGTGCCGTCGCTGTCGCGTAACGCCCGGCCGGCAATGACTTGCGCTCCGAACGCGTCGAAGAAATCCGTCGCGACCAGGTTGAAACGCGCTTCGATGGCCACTGATGGGGAGTTGACGGTTCGATCAATGGCGATGAGCGCCCTGGACTCGGCGCCCGGAATAGTGGATGCCACCGTCACATCGTCCACGGCCGATTCGGCTTCGAGGCTGGTCACCAGATCGGTTTTCAACTTCTCGAACCGCAACACCGATTCGCGCGCATAGACGGACTCCGGCATGCCGGCCGGCGCATCGGGATCCGCGGTGAGGATGGCCGCGAGGAAGGACTCCTCGCGGTAGTTGGCCTTGGTCAGGCCGCGTTGGGTTCCATCCCAACTGATCTTGAAGATGATCGGGAGTCCAATCATCGCGATCGCCACTTGCGCAACGATCATGACCGTCCAGACGCGTCCCAGCCGCAACCCGTCGGTGCCGCTCGCCTGCTTCAACGTGTCTTGCGCTCGGCGTCCTGTCGCGTACAGCGCAGGAAGGACGCCGGCGATCGCGGCCGAAAACACGGTCAGCATGGCGACGTACACGTAAGCCGCCAATGGCATCTCGAGCTTGAGGAAGTACGGCACCGCATCATTTCCCTCGGCGGCATAGATGGCAAAACCCTGTGCGAGGCCGAATCTGGCGAGCCCGATGCCGGCGGCCGAGGCTGCCGCGCTGAGGACGAGCGCTTCGATGAACAACTGACCGACAATGCGGCGGCGGCTGGCGCCCAGCGCGGTCCTGACGGCGATCTCCCGTTGTCGCGTGGCCGTCCGGGCGTAGACCAGGACGCCGACATTGACGGCGACGATCAGCGTCAGCATGCTGATCATCGACTGCAGCGCCGTGAAGTCGCGTGCGGCGCTGCCCCCCTGGATGTCGAGGATCGGGTGCGCGTACGGCATCACGCGCGGCTGCAGCCGGGCATGCGTGAGCGGAAACGCGCTGGCCGCCTGCGCGCCAAGTGCCGAGAGCTCAGCCTGGGCTTGCTTCATGCCAGCGCCGTCGCGCAAGCGTCCGAAGATGAAGATGTCGGGTCCCTCTCGCGGTGCAAACGCCGCTGCATCGGTACTGAGTGGGATCCAGTAACTGTGGTTGACGGGAAATCCGTACCCCTCGGGCATGACGCCGACGATGGTGTGCACCACGTTGCCGAGCCGCAGCTCTCGTCCGAGCACCGACGCGTCACCGCCGAACCGTGAGTGCCAAGCGTCGTAACCGATGACCACGATCGGTGGGGCACCGGCGCTCTCGTCGGCTGCGACAATTGCGCGTCCGATGACCGGCTTCACACGGGTGATGTTGAAGCCGGCCGCCGTGATCTGCGCGACCTCAACGGCCTCGGTCGGGCCGCCGGCAACGGTCACGTTGCGCGCGATGGTTCGAAACGCGCCGATCTCACCGACCGTCCTCATCTCCCGTCGCCACATCACGAGATCGTGCATCGACCGCCGCATCTCGCTGCTCGCGTCGATGTCCCAATTCTCGAGTGCTACGATGCGCTCACCTCCCTCGACCGGCAGCGTGGCGTAGAAGAAGGAATACGCGAACGAGAAGAAGGCCGCGCCGATGGCGACGCCGACCGCCAGGCCCGCACCGCCGATCAACGACAGCGCGGGGTACTTGGCCAGCATCCGCGCGCCGAGCGTGAAGTCCATCCGCGAGTTGTCCAGCCAGCGAAATCCGCGCGTCTCGCGCGACAGCTCCGCCTCGGCGGCGCCGGGACGGAAGAACGACAGCAGTCGGAGGACAAGACGTCGGATGGTCGTCATCGGTTGAGCGTGCGCCGGCCCGGGCCGAAGCAGAGTCTCACACGCTCCACTAGGACGTCAAGTGAACGGCCGATTGTTCCCGCGCCGCAGCCAGAATCCCTGAAGCCGAACCGAATCAGAAAAATCGGTGTCTAATTTGCGCGATGCGCCGACATGACCGCTAACCTTCTTGAAGAGGAGCCATACCTGGTGACGTTCAGACGCGCGCTTTGGGTGGCAGTATTCCTGGCAATCGCAGCGCCCGGAGCGCGCGGACAGAGTGCGTCGCTGACCCCGGCGAACGCCAAGTCGTTCCTGGGCGTGTGGGTCATCGAGATGACCGAGCCGGCATCGTTCAGGGGGACACACACGATAAGAGTCTGGGATAACAGCGGAACTGTCGCTGCGAGCCTTCAAACGAACCCGAACTTCCCGGCAATCGAAGCGACAGGCATCCACAGAGATGGCAACATGTTGGTTCTGACCCTCAGCCACAATGCCAAGCCGCACCCGATGCTGGAGAATGGCATGCCCATTTGGGCGGTCGTGTCCGCAGTCGTGGATGGCGACACGATGAAAGTCGCTCTGATGCTGGAACGGAGTCAGACCATCAAGCGGGGGGCAGGCAAACGGGAGGGCGCGGCGTGATCGATCGCGTGACGGCAATTCTCCTGATCAGCCCGGACGCGAAAGCTCTGGCGGACTTCTACCGGAACGCCTTGGACCTCCCGCTTGAAGATGAGCAACATCCCGGCATCCCGCTGCACTACGGTTGCGATCTCGGCGGCGTGCATCTCGCCATCCATGCCAGCGCCGGGTTCGTTGGTGTCCCGACGCGAGATGCGCAGAGTCCCGTCATGGTGCTAGGCACGTCGAACGTGAGGGCCGTGGCCGAGCGCCTTTCCGCGAACGGCGTGCATACCATCGGCCCGACCGACCATGGGTTTGGGCTCATCGTGTCGTTTCGCGACCCCGATGGGAACCTCGTTGAACTGCTGGAGGAGTACGGAGCGCCAACCGATTAGCGATCTGCTTACTCCACTCTCAACGCGTCAACCGGGTTCAGTGCCGCCGCGCGGCGGGCAGGAAAATAGATCGCTGCGATCCCGGTGAGCGTCAACACCAGGATCGCGCTCCCGAATGCGATTGGATCGGCCGGACTCAACCCGGCCAGCGCGCCGCGCAGCATTTGCGCCAGCATCCACGACAGCCCGCCCCCGACTCCGATGCCGACCGCCACCAGGCGAAGGCCCTGTGCCAGCACCGTCCGGAGAATGCGTCCGGCGCCGGCGCCGAGCGCCATGCGGGTGCCGATCTCGCGCGTGCGGGACGACACGACAAACGCCATCATGCCGTAGAGACCGACGGTCGCCAGCAACAGCGCCACCGCACCGATCGTTGCCATCATCTGCGCGCCGAACCGGCGCAACTGCGCTTCGCTACCCGTGGCGTCACGCAACGTCCGAACGTCGGCGAACACGGTCGGGTCGATTGCGGCGATGGCGCGTCTCAATTCCGGCACAATCGCCGCTGGCGCGCCTGCGGTCCGCACGTGGACGATGACGGGGCGGATCTGCGTCGAGATTCGCGGACGCTGCATGTAGGCGGAATAGTAGACAGGCGTAGGTCCCTCGCCCATCGATCCGAACTTGCTGTCGCGCACGATGCCGATGATCTCGGAATAGGGTTCGCTCTCGGATCGGCGGACACGCTTGCCGAGCGCGTTCTCTCCCGGGAAGTACGCGCGCGCCAGTGCCTCGTTCACGATGGCCACCGCGGGCGCACCGTCACGATCGGCTGCGGTAAAATCGCGGCCGCTCACGACCGGGATCCCGAGTGTGGCGAAGTACCGCGGCCCGACACTGTTCAGAAGCGTACGTGCGCCGATCGTGCCCGGCGCCGCGCCGTCGACCCGGAGTCGCGTCGCGCTCGTATCAAGGCCCAGGGCGAGGATACCGGCGATGCTCACGGCTTCCACACCAGGCATCGATTCAACCCGCTCCACGACGCGCTGGCTGAGCGGCAGTCCGCCGTCCAGGGCATAGCGCTGCGCGTCCACATTGATCATCGCCACGGCGACGCGGTCGACGTCGAGGCCGGGGTCGAGCGTCGTCACGCGTACCAGGCTCCGCAGCAGCAGCGACGATACGACCAGGAGGATCACCGACGCGGCGACCTGGGCCACGACAAACGCGTGACGCAGCCACAGCCGGGCAGTGGCGCCGTGGCCGTCACCGATCTTCATTTCAGTGACCACATCGGTCCGGGTGGCGCGCAACGCTGGGACCAGTCCGCACAGAATCCCCGTCACGAAGGTGAGCGCGAGCGCGAACGCCAGCACGGTGGCATCCACGTCGAGTTGGATCGTGACCGAACCGAGAAACGCCGGCAGGCCGACGGTCTGCAGTATGCGACCGAGCGCGAGGAACAGAGCGCCTCCGGCCATGGCGCCGACCAGCGCGAGCCCGAAGCTTTCGGTCAGAAGCATCTGCATCAGGCGACCGCGTCCGGCACCGAGCGCCACCCGTACCGCGATTTCGCGCTGTCGAATCGCAATCCTGGCCAGCAGCAACCCGGCGACGTTGGCACAGGCGCTCAGCAGCACGAGACCGACGAGTGCGAAGAGGATCGCCGAGATCAACACCGGCTCCTGCCAGCCGCCGAACTCGCGAATACGCAGCGGCAGGATGGTCGCGGGCTGTTCCATCCCTCCGTTGTAGGCGGGATAGGCTTTGGCGAGCTGTTGCCCGAGCACGGTGACGGCGGCCTGCGCTTGTTCGCGCGTGGTACCCGGCCGAAGCCGTCCGAGCACGTCGAGCGCGTTGCCGTTGCTGCGGTCGGCGATGGTCGGCAGAACCAGCGCGCTGATCGGGACATAGATGGCGGGGTCGGCCCGCGGCGTAATGGCGCGATGGCCTTCGGGCAGCACACCGATAATGTCGAACGGCTCACCGTTCAGCGTGACGGACTGTCCAATCGTGGCGGGACTCCCACCGAAACGTTGCTGCCAAAACGCATGTGAGAGAACAGCGAGGCGCGGCTGACGCTCCGGCGCGGCCTCCGCGGCTTCAAACGTCCTCCCGATCGCGGCTCGAATGCCCAAAGCAGCGAAGAAATCCGCGGTCACGGCCAGGCTGGGCACGCGCTCGGGCTCGCCGACGATCCGCAGGTTCAGTTGGACGCGGCGAAACCCCGCCACCGATTCGAAGATGCCGCTCTCCTGCAAGTCGCGAAAGTTCAGATATGAGTATTGGTTGCTGTTGCCCGGCTCGACCCCCACCACCTGCTCCGGCTCGGTCACCTCCGGCTGGTAGAAGAACGCGGCCCGCAGGAAGCTGAAGAGCGTCAGGTTGGCGCCGATTCCAAGGCCCAGCGACAGCACACTGACCAATACCAGTCCCGGAGTGGCGCGCAGCACACGAGCGGCACGACGAAGATCGGCGACCAGGTTGTTCATGTCAGTGACTCCGTGCAGGTTGTTCCTTCACCTATACGCGTAACCCGGCTCACCGGTTAACATTCGACCCGACACTACTGCCAGTGATGCCGCCAATCAAGCGCATCATCGAGACGATCGTGGCGATCGCGCGCAATGCCGTGCCGCTGAACGGCATCTTCGGCGGCTGGCATCCCGCCACCGCCATCGCGATTTATTGGCTCGAAATCGTCTTGATCGCCGCCGTCCTCGTGGCGCTCGCCTGGCGCTTGAAGCACCAGCTCTCAGACGGGGCGATCAGCGAGGCGCGCGCAGACGAGGTGTCAGCCGCTGGGCGCTGCTCTGGACGATGGGTTTCGCCGGCACCGCGCTGTTGGTGTTCACCGGGCGCGGCGAAGCGTTCATCTGGCTGTTTGTCATCCTGAAGACCTGGCTGGAGATCGTGGCGATCGTCCAACGGAGCTTTGGATGGAAGGGTTCAACCGCGCGTGAATGATGCCGGCTAGTCGACGCGCAGCGCGACCACGGGATCCACGCGCCCGGCGCGCCGCGCCGGCAGCCACACGCCGAGCCACGCGAAGGTTGCCAGGACGAGCGGGACGACGACGAACACGAGCGGGTCGCGTGGAGTGACGCCGAAGAGGAACGTGGCCATCACCCGCGCCAACCCGAAGGCGGCCGCGATGCCGATGACGACGCCAATGGCCACCAGCGCCATGCCCTGACGCACCACCATGTTCCTGACGCGCGAGGCGTCGGCGCCGAGCGCGAGACGGACGCCCATCTCCTGCGTGCGCTGCTGCACCGAATACGCCATCAGCCCGTAGACGCCAATCGCCGCCAGCGTCAGCGCCGATCCGGCAAAGATCGTCAACAGCAGCATGTTGAAGTCCGCGCGGGCCGTCGACTGCGTGACGACATCCTCCATCGAGCGCAGCCGCGCGACCGGGAGCCCGCCGCTGGCTTCGCGGAGCTCCTTCTGGATCGCTTCGGAGAGCGAAAAGGGCTCGGCGCGCGTGCGCACGACCCAGGCGAGCGACGTGATGCTGAGGAGGTTCGCGCTGTGCGCATCGGGCAGCTGCGCCCACGGGATGTACATGATCGGATTCGGCTCGCGGTTCAGCGCGCCGTCGCGCACGTCGCCGACCACGCCGACGATCTCGGCCGGCGGCTGCTCCATGTTTGGCCCCAGCCCGCGCCCGATCACGAGCCGCTCGCCGATCGGATTCCCGTCTGGCCAGTACTGGCGCGCCAACGCCTGATTGATGATCACCACGCCCGGCGCACCGGTGGTGTCTGCTTCCGTAAAGTACCGGCCGCGCAGCACGGGAATCTTGAACACGTTGAAGTAGTTGGCGGAGACGGGCGTGAAACTGCCGCCACCATGCACCGGCCCTTCGAGCGGGCGTCCCTCGATGATGAAGCCCAGGCCGAAGCCGCCCTGCAGCGGCACACAACAGCTCGCAGCGGCGGCCTCGACTTCGGGCAGCGCTTCGAGCCGTTCGCGGCCCTCGCGCATCAACTGGCCGATCGCGGCGGTCTTCGCGAAACGCTCGCCCGTCAGCGACATCCGCATCGTCAACACTCGCTGGGCACTGAATCCCGGATCGACGGCACGCAGCGCGATGTAGGTGCGAATCAGCAAGGCGGCGCCGACCAGCAGGATCAGCGCGAGCGCGATTTCGGTGATCACGAGCACTGAGCGCGTCTTGTTCTGTTTGAATCCGCTCCCGGATCGTCCGGCGCTCTCCTTCATGACGGTGCTGAGGTCAACGCGAGCGGCACGCAAGGCCGGGAACAACCCGAACACGAGCCCGGTCAGCACCGACACGAAGGCGGTGAAGGCAAGTACGCGGCCGTCGATACCCACCGCCGCGCCGTCGATGCCGATGCGGGGAATGTTGCCGGGATTGAGCGCGAGCAACGCGCGGATGCCGAGGACGCCGAGCGCCAGGCCGAGCAGACCGCCGAGCACCGACAGCACCAGACTCTCGGTCATGAGCTGGCGGGCGATGCGGCCGCGCGCGGCGCCGATGGCTGCGCGAATCGCGATCTCGCGCTGGCGGACGGTCGCGCGCACGAGCAACAGGTTGGCCACATTCGCACACGCAATCAGCAGCACGAAACTGACGGCGCCCACCAGAATCCAGAGCGACGAGCGCACGTTGCGCACGATCATCTCCTGCAGCGTCTGCACGCCGAACCCGACCTGCGGCGGCAGCGCCTGCGGGAAAGCCTCACGGAATTCGGCGGCAGCCGACGCGAGCTGCGCTGTACCGCTTTCGACCGAGACTCCAGGCTTCAGGCGTCCAGCGGTGGTGAAGAAATTCCCCTGCATCGTGCTGTTGGGATCGATCTGGAACGGCAACCAGACCTCCGGCGCGCCGACCGGCGATTGGATGGCGGTGGTATCGAACGGTCCCAGCACGCCGATGATCTCGTGCGCCTGACCGTTGAAGAGCACCGTGCGCCCGACCACGCCCGGGTCGCCGCCAAATCGGCGCCGCCAGAACCCGTTGCCGAGCACCACGGTGAACCCACCCGCGGGCCGATCCTCTTCCTGCGAAAACGTGCGGCCGAAAATCGGAGTGGCGCCAAAGAGGCGGAAGAAATCCGCGCTCACGTAGGCCGCAGAAACCTGTTCGGGATTCGCATCGCCCGTAATGTTGACCACGCTGAAGCGATAGGCCGAGACATCCTCAAAGGCCCCTGTCTGGCGCTTCCAGACATTGAATTTCGTCGGCGACGCAGCCCCGCCCGACCCCTGGGGCGACACGTTGAGGAACATCACCAGCCGCTCGGGATCCGGATACGGCAGCGGCTTCAGGATGACGGTGTTGAGAACCGAAAAAATCGCCGTGTTCGCGCCAATCCCGATGGCCAGCGCGGTGACGGCCGCAAACGTAAATCCTGGCGTGTTACGCAGGAGTCGGAGGGTATGGCGCAGGTCCTGAACGAATGAGTCCATGGCGTTCTCGTGGTGCCGCGTCTTTAGACACCGGCGAAGGACAGTTGGCTTGTGGAGACGCCACTTGCAACTTCTTTGGAGAAACCTTCGTTCCGCGTGACCCTTCGTCAGGCCAAGATGAGTGCGGATTCGGTCGCGGATATCCGAAAAGGAGGGCTCCACCATGCGCTTCATTCGCAGAACCCTGTTTCTGGCAGTGCTCGCCACCGGCGGCGCGATGGCCTATAACACCTGGTCGGATCAGACCTGGCCGCTACGGGCCAACGCCGCCGCGAGGGTCGGTAAGGCCGCCGACAAGCTCGGCGACAGGATGAGCGACAGCGCGCTGACGGCGAAGATCAAGTCGAAAATGGCGCTCGACGATCATGTCAACGCGCGCGCCATCAACGTCGATACGGTTGCCTCGGTCGTCACCTTGCGCGGCAGGGTCGCTTCCGAATACCAGCGCGATCGCGCGGTTGGTCTGGCGCGCGAAACGGTCGGCGTCGTGCGAGTGATCGATCGACTGCAAGTCAAGTAACGCGGCTCCGACCCTAGATCTCTCCGCGCTTCGCAAACTCCGCGATCTTCTCGCCGGCACGGAAGGCCAGCGCGCAAATCGTCTCGGTGGGCTGACCGCGGGTCGACGTGACCAGGCTGCTGCCATCGCAGATGAACAGATTCCGCACGTCGTGCGCGCGATGAAAGCGGTCGATGACGGAGGATTTCGGATCGTTGCCCATCCGGCACGTTCCCAGCAGGTGCACGCTGTTGGTCTGCGGCGCCACGGGTTGCGGCCACACTTTGAGTGCGCCGGCGGCCTGCGCGATGGCGGTCGCCCGCGCGCCGAGAAACTCGGCGGTCTTCAGATCGTCGGGGTGATCCCTGTAGGTAATCCGCATGCACGGGAGGCCCCACGCGTCCTTCAGCGACGGATCGATGCTCACGCTGTTGGCTTCCAGCGGCAGCGACGTGCCGTGCGTTCCGAAGAACATCGTCCGCGTGAACTGACGCGCCAGATCGCGGGCGTAGCCCTCGCCCCAGGCTGGCGATCCGGGTGGCAGCCCGCCAAGCGCGAAGATGATCGGGTAGCTGCCGAATCGGGCGTCAATGCCGCCGCCGCCGTAAAACCCGCGCTTGGGGTCGGTGGCATAGAAGTCGAGCATCATGCGCGTGTTCTGCACGCTCTTGTACTCGTTCAGTGGCTGCTCGAACTGCGCGTGGACGCCGAAGTAGGTGTTGAACATCAGGTGCTTGCCGACCATGCCGCTCGAATTAGCGAGGCCGTTCGGAAAGCGCGTGGACTCCGAATTGAATAGCAGGCGCGGTGATTCGGCGCCGTTGGCGCACAGCACCACGGCCCTGGCGCGCTGGAACTGCGTTTGCTTTTGCCGTCGAAGTACGCGACACCCGTGACCCGGCCTTCGCTGTTGGTCTCGATGCGCGCGACGTAGCTGTCGGGACGGACCTCGCATCGGCCCGTGGCTTCCGCCACCGGCAGCGTCGTCACAAACGTCGATGACTTCGATCGGAACTCGCACATGAAGAACAGGCAGAAGCCGCAGTGCTGACACGCCGGCCGGCCGTTGTAGTAGCGCGAGTTGATGGCCAGTGGTGTCGGCTGCGGGTGATAGCCGAGCGCGAGGGCGCCCTTTTCAAACAGCACGCCCGACGACTTGTTGGGCAGCGAGGGCATCGGGTACGGTTTCGAGCGCGGCGGATCGAACGGCCCGGGCTCGCCAGACACACCAAGTTCCCACTCGGCCTTGGTGTAGTACGGCTCGAGCTCCTCGTAGGTGATCGGCCAGTCCGCGAGTGCCGTACCTGGTACTCCGCCGAGCACGCTCGCTTCGTTGAAGTCGAGCGGCCGCATGCGCCAGAAATTGCCGGTGAAGTGTGCGTTGCTGCCGCCGACGAGCCGCCCATAAATTGCGGCCAATGCCGTTTCGGCCGCTGCGGATGGGGAAGCCCTGAACGACTGCGGCTGGGTCGCCGGGTTGTTGCTCCAGCGTCCCTGCATGAAGGTGGCGAACTCGTCGTGGTCGAACTGCTTTTCGGTGAGCCGCGGCCCCTGCTCGAGGACCACCACCGAGAATCCCGCCGTGGCCAGTTCCTTCGCGATGATGCCGCCGGCCGCACCGGACCCGACGATGACGAAGTCAACGGTGTCTGCGGGAGCGAAACGCGCGCGCGCTCGAGATTGCTCCACGTCACTTCCTCCGATTCGCTTCCACATCGTACGCGCCGAACGGCGGCTGGAATCGCGGCTGATGTTCGAGGCCGATCAGGTGCCAGCCGGCATAGTCGCGGTTGCCGCCCCAGGTGGGCAGTGCGAACGTTCCAACGATGGTGTCGAACCTGATCGCCTGGAAGAATGGCGTCTTGTCGATGGCGCGGATCACTTCGTCCTGTTGTGCGGCGGTGAGTTTCGTGAACGCCGGCGCTTTGAACATGTCCGCGGCGCGCCGGTTCACGTCCCGAAGGCCCTCGGCGTACATCTTCCTCTGGCGGGAGTTGAACGTCGCCAGTGCCCGATCGACGAAAAAGACCACGCCGGCCTCTTGCGCGCCGGGCCGCTTGTCGACAGACGGAATGATGCGCGACGACAGCGCCACGACGGTCTCGGCTTCTCCCGCCGAAAGCGCGGTGAAGCCGCCGCGGCCTTGGCCGGCCGCCTGCCCGGCCGACCAGGCGAGCGCGTCTTCGATCGAGATGACATCGGCCGCAGACCAGGCAGCGCCAGCCGCCGCTGCAGCGCGAAGGAACGCGCGTCGACTGTGAAGATCCATGATGAGTGAGGATACTCCGATTCCTGAGGCTCAACAGGCGCGCGCGTGGGAGCGATCGAAGGTGCTACGACTGTTTCGGCGGCATCACCACGCCATTCCTGGCGAGGCGAAGACTGTAAGACGTCCACGCCACCTCTGATGCGATCCAGCGAAGCCCTTCTTCGATCACCGCCGGGGCGACCCACACGTCATCCTTGGCGCGGCGTCGAATCCAGCGGCGCTGCTCCGCCTCTCTCAGGAGCGTCGCGACATGCGGGCGCGACGTGGCGTGCTCGGCTGCAAAGCGCGCGCGGTTGAGGCTGCTCATCCCTTTGGCGTCGGCGCGGCCGATCAACTCGAGAAAGAGGGAATACCCGGACCGCCGCGACATGAAGTATTCGACGATCGGGAAGCCCTGATAGAGCACGTAGCCCTGCTCGTACGCCTTCGCGGTCACGCGGAGGTAGGAGACAACTAACGCATCGTCTACGGCTGATCGGTCGACGCCCGACCACGGTTCCACGAGCCCGGCGAGCGCGCCAATCCAGCGCTGATACAGTCCGCGCAACGCCGGCGTGGCCTGCAGGTCGAGACGCCGCGCGTCGGTGCTCGACCGGCGCTGTTCGATCAGCCCAGCCGATTGCAACCGTTCGACCAGAGCGCGCACACGTGTCCGGCTCGCCAGCTTCATCAGCCCGCAATGCTCCGTCAACTCGCGCTCGGTGACGGGAAATGGAACGACCACGAGGTAGGTCGCCACTGAAAACCCGCCGCTGTCGTCCACCGGCATTCCGGCGCGCTTGAGCGCCGCCCAGGTCTGCGGAATCACCTGTGTAAAGACCGGCACGAGCGCGCGGAAGCGTGCGTCTGCACGCACCCGAGCGGCGTCGGCCGTGAGCTGAGTGGCGAGCGTGGCGATCGCGTCGGCTGGAGGGGGCACGATGCGTCTCTTTCTTTACGCTAGCCCAGCTGTTGGGCGGCGTGCAAGGATTCGCGCCAAGTCCGGTCGCCTTGGCGACGTGTTGTCGTTTCTTCAGGAGGTTATATGCGCGCCCCCTCGCGTCGGTCCCTCGGCGTCGTTTTCCTCATCGCGTCCATGTGGAGTGTCGTGCTGACGCCAGGCACAGCGGCCGCGCAGGAAATAGGCGGCTGGAACCAGGTCTTCGGTCCGTTCACGGTCCAGGCCGGACGCGAGACGACGTTCCACCTCGCCCGGGCCGAATTCGTGTGGACGCACAATCTCACTGTTTCGTGGGGCGACGGCCATACTGGCACCCCGGGGACCACGAACTGCGTTGTCGGCAATTCGGGCTGCGTGCTGTTCGCCGCCCACACCTACACCAATCCGGGTCTTTATCGCATCGACCTCACGTACAGTACGTGCTGTTTTACCTACACGGCGGCCACGACCGTGATCGTCGATCCTTTCGTTGGCGATTTCATCCACGCTCCCCTTCCGCTTCCGCAGTTCAACGTGGTGTCCGTTGGCGACTCGGTCGCCTCCGGTGAGGGGAATCCGGAGTCGACTGGATGGACCGACGTCCCTTGTCACCGGTCGCGGTTGGCGGGGCCGTGGCTTGCGGTCAATGACATTCTCGACAACCAGAACCCGGGCACGGCCTTTACTTTCGACCACCGCGCCTGCACTGGAGCCAATACGGGCCAGGTCATGTCGCAAATCGCGGGTATCAACCAGCCCGTCGACGCCTTGCTGATGTCGGTCGGCGCCAACGACGGCTATTGGTACTTTGGCTCGGATCAAGAGTATGTCGACAACGCCTCGGCTTTCTCCACTGTCGTGATGAACTGTCTCGGGGCCTACGACTGTTCTACCGATGCGACCCTGGCAACTGCTCTCAACAACAAGTACGACAACATGCCGCGTCGCTACGGGCATATCGCCAACAGCATCAACGCGCTGCCCAATCGCGTCACCGATGTCTACATCACTGAATACTTCGATCCGACGCGGGACAATGCGGGACGGTACGCCCCCATCAACAACACGTTCAATCTCATCTCGCCAGCGGAATGGGAGTACCTCTATGACAACGTGGTGGTGCGGGTGAATGACACGCTCACAGCCGCTGCCGCCAGCCATGGATGGCACGTGGTGGGTGGCATCGAGCAAGGGTTCATCAATCACGGCTACGGCGGAGCCTTGCCCCAACGATGGGTCTGGCTTGCTGAGGAGTCGATTTTCCTGCAGGGTGACCACGCCGGCACGGCTCATCCCAATGTTTTCGGACACAAGTTCTACGCCGATCGCATCGCCCGGACCCTCAACCAACGGACGGCGCCTCGGCTGTTCAGTCTGGTCTCGACACGGATCGGGAATCTGGAGGTGATGGAAGAGGATTCCGTTGTCACCGATTGGACGAACCAGGACGTGACGGTCCGTACCCACGCACGCAATCTCGCTGCCGCGGGCGCCGTGCGGATGGACTGGTCGTGGTCAACCGAGGTGGCCGATTGGGGGGGAACACGCTTCCAGCTCCGCCAATCGGGAACGGACCACGAGATTGTGGACTACAGCGGCTACTACAACGGCGCCTGCAACGTTGCCGGCATGCCGCCGTGCCCGTCCGAGTTGAGATCTCAAGTCACCGTCGTCGAGGAAGGCCGGCACCTCGTCACGTTCACTGCCGACAACGCGTGGGGCCGGAGGAGCCGCGAGAGGCGCGTCCAGGTGAGAATCGACAGGACGCCTCCGATTGTGGGACACCAGATTTTCGCGGGCTGGTCCAGAGCCCCAGTCGTCGTTCCGTACACCGTGAGGGACGAATTGTCGGGTGTGGTCGGACCGCAGACCGGCGTGGTCACGGTCGGTGAGGAACCGGTCCTCCTGACGGTCTCCGACAACGCCGGGAACAGCAGAACCTACGAGATCCCGGCCAGGGTTGACCTCACGCCTCCTGTGACGACCTGCAGCGTGAGCCCCAGCGTGATCTGGCCGTCGAGCGGCAAACTCGTACCACTCAGCGCTTCAGTTGTGGTGACCGACGCTGTCTCCGGTCCGAACGGCTTCGTGTTGACTAACGTCACCACTGTCGAAAAAGGCGCGATCGCCGACCTCCAGGGCTTCGTGCCCGGGTCGCAGTCGACGAGCGGGTGGCTGTTCGTCCGCCGGCCCGACACGCGTTCCGATCGCGTGTTCACGTTCACCTTCACCGGTGCGGATGTTGCCGGCCACACGTCGACGTGCGTCGCCACGGTGACGGTCCGGCATGACGGAGGGCAGATGTGGGGTGAGGGCCGGATTGACGCGGGCAAGACGCAGCACTATGCGTTCGAGTTTGTCGTGCGCGAACGGGCGCCGCAGGGCGAATTGGGCCAGATGCGGCTTGAATTGCGCCAGCGCGGACACCACGTGAAGTTCATCAGCGCCGACGTGACGTCGGTTGCCTTCACCGATGAGCCGCCTTCGAGCGCGAAGCGCGGGCAGAAGTCGCCGGCCGGCGATTCGGTGACGTTCGGCGGCACGGGCCACTTCAACGGCGGGCGCGGCTACACATTCACAGCTCGAGCCGTCGATCGGGGTGAGTCTGGCCGTCACGACAGCGTCGCGATCGAGATTCGCGACGCGTCGGGACGAATCGTGATGGAGACGTCCGGAGTACTCGATTCAGGCAACGTTCGGTCGCAACGGCTGCCGCCGCCATAACCGGCCCGCCGCGTCATTCTCGACGGCGGCGGTCGAACAGGAACAACGGATACGGTTCGACCGTCTCAGCCGCCTCGCTTCGTCGCAACGCGGTCTCCGCCGCTTCGACCGCAGTCCGTAGCCGTTGCGCCGCGTCGTGAGCCGACACGCGAAAATCACGCGCCCGGTTCCGCCAGTCGTGTTCCCGCAGGGTCCACACCGTTTCGGGATCGCGCGGAATGCCCGATGGTGACGGCGTCTCGAGCATGGTCTCGTACCGCGCACCGAGTTTTTGCACGGCGGCCTGTGCGCGCCGATTGCGCAGAGCGATGCGCGCTTCGAGACGCTCGAGAACCATCGTCGTGAACGCAAACTCCATGAGCGCGTTGGTCGCGTCGGCAAACACACCCGTCGACCAGAAGTGAGTACTCAGCACAATTCCCCATTCGCCGCCTGACAACGACGGATCCAGGCGGACTTGGAGGATGCCGACCGCCGCGGTCATGCCATCAGGAACGATTCCGAAGCAGACGCCATGGCCATCCGCGCGTTGCTGGTGCGACCACTCGACAAAGCCCCTGAACCTGGCGGGTGTCGGTGGCGGAGGGGCCATGTATGCCGTCACCGCCGGATCTGAGAACAAGGTGAACAGCGCATGGACATCGGACGCGGCGACCTCGCGAAGCGTCGTCAGGTCGCCCTGCAGCTGTGGCACTCGATCCGTCCATTGGTCGAGCATTGAATAGCAGATATTAACGGAACGCCAACGCGCCGCACGGCTCCGAGCTGGCTCACCCGGCGCGTGAACTGCTCCCGAAAAGCAGCTTCGACGACCGCCCAAGGAGAATTCCGAGTCAATGAGCACGCCCGCGACGGATGGCCGACTGGAACCCACGCATGAGAGCACCCTTGCGGCTTTCGCACTGTTCTTTCTGCTGGTTTTCGCCGACGTCGGCTTCACCCTGCTCATTGCCGATGATGCCGGCCAGACTCACGAGAATGTCGGCCTCTCGCTCGGGGAGCGCCACCAGTTCGCAGCGCCATTTGGGCTGCGGTCGAAAGACGTCGGTGAGCTGCTGGTGGCCGGAACCGTCGGATTGGTCACGGTCGTCGTTGCTGGCGCAGGGTTGTGGCTCGGGACCGAACAGTGTCGCCGCATCTCTCGTGATGTCGGCGTGCTCGTCATCTTTTTGGGAGTGGTCGGCATTCTTGTCGATGTGCTACACGTCATCGCGTATTTTGCGCAGTCGCTGCTCGCGCAAGTCCTGCTCGTCGTCGAAGATGGCGGTGAAATGGTCGTCATCAGCGCGTTGACCGCATATGCATTTCACGTGGCCAGCCACGCTGGCCGCACGCGCTTCGATCTGTGGTCCACGGCGAGGGTGAGATTGGGCTTCGGTGCTCACGCCACCAAGGCCCGAGCGTACGCGGCGCACGATTCTGCGATACCCGCACCCGTCATGCCGCGCCCGTGACGCCGGGGGCGAATTCCTGCCTCCCAGCCAGCCAAATCTGCTTTTCGTCGCATGGTGATTGTTGCAGCGGCGGTGTGCCGCGACGCTCGGTGAGCTATCGTTTGCTGTGTGGCTGAACGGCGTGAAGACCTCCAGGTGGCAGGAACCTTCAATCGCATCGTTGTGAAGACAACACGGCGCGTAGCCGTCGGCCTGACGATGTCCATCGCCGTCGCCCTGCTGTTGACGACAACCTGGGGCGGCTCCCGATCGGCGCTGTTCCTGCGCGCCATCATCCTCGGTCTGTCGGGGACGGCGGTGTTCTCACTCTTCGAGGTCTGGCCGCGGCGCCTGCCGCGGTGGATCCAGCGATGGGCGCTGCAGGTCGTTGCCGTCGGCGTTGGCATGCCGGTCACGACGCTCCTGATCTACTTTCTGTCCACTCCGCAGAACGCGGCGCCGTTTTGGGAGAACCCGGCCCGCTTCAGCGGGTGGTCACATCTGACGATCGCCGGGATTCTCTTTGCGCCGTGGACGGCGCTGACGGCCATCGTCCGGCAGAAGGAAGCGTTTGCGCGCGATCAGGAACTGACCTTTGCACTCGAACGCAGTGAGCTCGAGCGACAAGCGCTCGACGCGCGATTGCATCTGCTGCAGGCGCAGGTGGCGCCGCATTTCCTCTTCAATACTCTCGCGAACGTTCAAGCGCTCGTCGATGCCGGGTCGCCGCATGCGTCGGTGGTGCTGCGCAGCCTGACGGCCTACCTGCGCGCGGCGGTGCCGCTGCTCCACGAGCCGGCGGCAACGATCGATCGCGAGCTGCAGCTGGTCCGGCCCTATCTCGAGCTGATGCAGATGCGCATGCCCGATCGCCTGGAGTACGCGTTGAGCGTCGATCCGGCGGCGCTGAGCGTGCGCTGTCTTCCGACCACGTTGTTGACGCTCGTCGAGAATGCGGTGCGGCATGGCATCGATCCCAGCGAAGAAGGCGGGAGGATCGACGTCGACATCGCGCGGCGCGGTGAACGCTGTGTGGTCCGCGTCACCGACACTGGCGCGGGCCTTCGTCAATCCGAGAACGGTCTCGGCACGGGTCTGATGGCCCTGCGCGAACGGCTGCAGTTGATCTTCGGCGATGCGGCACACCTGCGCCTGACGCCGAACTCTCCGCAGGGCGCCATCGTCGAGATCGACATGCCGGCATCCACATGAACACGCCCGCAACGGCATTGATCGCCGACGATGAACCGCTGCTGCGGGAGGCGCTGCGGCGCCAGCTTGCGATCGCGTGGCCCGAGCTCGAGATTGTCGCCGAGGCGCGCAACGGCCGGGAGGCGGTGAAGCTGTTCGTCGAGCGCCGTCCCGACATCTGCTTCCTCGACGTCCATATGCCGGGGCTCTCCGGTGTCGACGCCGCGAAGCAGATCGGCCGGCGGGCGCATCTCGTCTTCGTCACCGCCTTCGATCACTACGCCGTTCAGGCGTTTGCGCAGGGCGCGCTCGACTACTTGCTCAAGCCGGTCGAAGAAGCGCGAATCGCGGAAACCGTGAGCCGTCTCAAGGAGCGCCTGCAAGCATCACGGCCGGCGATCAACACGGACCAACTATTGCTGCAACTGAGCGAGCAGCTTGCGGCACTGCAGCGCGGCGGCGGCAAGAACCAGCCGCTGCGGTGGATCCGCGCACACGCTGGAAGGACGGTGCGCCTCATCGCGATCGACGACGTCGATTACCTTCGATCCGATGCGAAGTACACCGTCGTTGCCTGGCGCGACGCAGGGAAACCGGCGGAAGCCGTGGTGCGTACGCCGCTGAGGGATCTGCTCGCGCAGCTTGATCTGGAGCAATTCGCGCAAGTCCACCGATCGGTCGTCGTCAACCTGCGGGCGATCAGCCACGTGAGGCGTCACGACAACGACACGGCGGCGATTCACGTCAGGGGCCGCGACGAGGTTCTGCCGGTGAGCCGCAACTACCTGCATCTGTTCCGGCAGATGTAGCCGCCTTCGCCAGGCTTCGGCGCCCACCAGCCGCCGTTCGTCCTCGCCATTCCGCTCTTCGTCGCACGCCGATTGTTCGAGCGCCGGCGTGCCGCCACCATGTTGGCTATGAAAGAAAACACGATCCTCGTGGTGACGTGTCTCCTCTCGCTCTTCTTGCTGACGCTTCACATTACGGACGACATCGTCCGTGGGATCTCGAAAGCCGAGTCCTCAAACATCGCGCTAGTGGTCTTCGTGATCTTCCTGTACGGGACGCTCCTGCTCGTTGGACGGCGATCAGGATACGCAATCATGCTGCTCGTCGGGTTGTTCGCGGCGGCCATGCCCGTCATTCACATGAGGGGCATCCACTATCCCGAGATTGCCAAGTCGGCGGGCGGCTTCTTTTTCGTCTGGACACTCTGGGCGCTTGGCGGACTCGGGGGCCTCACTTTCATCCTCTCGGCCCGCGGGCTGTGGAGGATGCGACCGGGGCAACCGAGCTAGTCATGCTGCTGCCAATCGACACTGCCGCCGGCGGGCTCGCCATGATTCTTGGCGCGGTCGCCCTATCTGTGAGAAAGGGCGGGACTATCCGCCGTCGCAGCGGCCTGCTATTCGTCTACGCGATGCTCGTCATGGGCGTGAGCGCGTCAACACTGGGCCTCCTCAAGGGCCGCGCCGATGGGAACGTACTCGCCGGCGTACTGACGGCGTATTTCGTCGGAACCGCTCTCACGACTGTCCGCCCGGTATCGTCCTGGACGCGCCGAATCAACGCCGTTGCGCTGACCGTCGCGTTCGTACTCGCAGCCGGCAGCGCGATCAATGGCGTCAGCATGATCAATGCGAACGGCCGCGACGCGAATGGTGTCCCGTTCGGGACCGCGGGCGCGGTGTCGTTGATCGTTGCCGCCTTGCTGGTTGTGGCGGCGGCCCGCGACGTGCGCGTCGGCGCCACTCGCGGTGCCCCGCGCCTGGCGCGCCCATTTGTGGCGCATATGCTTCGCGCTGCCGGCGCTCGCCCGGCGCGACTCGGCAGCCTGACGTCACCGTGGCGCCAGGCTGGCGATCCGCGCCAACGCCGTCAACTCAGCGACCGAAGCCACGAGTACGGCGGCGCTTCGCACATGGTTCACGGCGCTCCACTCATGCCACGCGGCACGCAGCGCCTCGATATTCGACTGGTCGCTCATCATGATCGCGTTGCGCGGGTAGAAGAACCCGAACGTCCGCATGTCGGCGATCACCATTCCGCCGAGTGCGAGGCCAAGCGGCCCGCGCGCGTCGGGGTAGCGGCGCCAACACGTGACGAGCGCGGCAAGGGCGAGAATCTGTGTCAGCGGCCCGAGAACGCGATCCAACGTTCCCGGATTCGCCGTCGCGAAGTACTCGCGCATGATCTTCGTCGAGTTGGGGATCGCGGCGCCCCAGTTCGGCGCATCCACCACCGAGTTGTAGACGTTGGCCCCGAGGGCTGCGGCCATGACAATCGCCGCCGCCACGATGGGTTGCTGCACTGAAAACGCTCCTTGAACGTCGCCGGCGTCAGTGCCGGTCGACATCATCGAGCGTAGCTGCGGGGTTCGGGAGTGGTCTTGTATGGAACGGCCACCGACCAGGAGCACGCCCGGCACCGGTCCGGTTCGGGTGCGGTACTCGGTTGGCGTCATCCCCGCGATCGCCTCGAATTCCCGCGAAAAAATGCGGCTGATCGAAGTAGCGGCCGGCCAGCGCGACGTCGACCAGGCTCGCGCCGGCGCTTCCGCGTCGCCGCTGCGGCCGCGATCCCTCAGAACACGCGCCAGCCCGACGAGCGTCACCGCGACGTCGATATGCTCGTTGCCAAGCAACCGCCGCCGGGTGTCGAGGCTCTCGCGCAGTAACGGCTCGCTGCCGAGACGTTGCCAAGCTGGTGCTGCAGCACACCCAGGTCATTCAGACTCTGCGCGACCCGCTTCCAACGGACCGCTGCGCCCATCGAGCGATTGATTTAAGCCGGAGTGGGATAGGTGGTCGCGCTCAATTAGCTTCGTGGCTTGATGTTCACGTTCCGATGGAAGAAGTTGTCGGGGTCGTAGGTTTTCTTCAGGTCGCGCAACCGCGCGTAGTTCGGTCCATACACGGCCGCCGCCGCATCGTCGGTTTCATCCTCCGCGAGATAGTTGACGTAGCGCAGGGTCGACAGGTGCGGGCGCAGCGCGGCGTGGGTGTCGCGGCACCATGATGTGCTGCGGTCGGTATCCTTGGCCTCCGAGCACTGCCCGATGATCACGACGTTGAATCCGGTGACGCGCATGGTGCAGGCGGTGGCGCTGAGCGGAACGCGGCTGGCCGCGCCATGGAAGTGCTCGATCACGATCTGGCACATCGGTGTCGGCGCCTTGTCGAACTGCTCGACGAGCACGCGAATCGCGTCGTCGCTCAGATCGGTCAGGAACTGCGCCTTCCAATAGTTCAACGCGCCTTTCGGCAACGCGGGATCGAACAGACTGTTCTGGACGGTGTACGGGATCGGGCCCATCTGGTCCATCACCGGTGGTCCGAAGGCCTTGATCGGTTTTAACGCGGCTTCGCCGTCCTGCGACGATCCGCAGTGGCAGGCGACGATGCCGCACAGTCTGGCGCCCGAGCCGTCAGGCGCGAACAGCAACCCGGCGACCAGCATCATTTCGTCGGGCAGTGTGCGGCATGTGTCGCGGAAGAATTTGAGCGCGTCCACGCCGCGGGCGAGCGGGTGAATCACCAGCCCGCCGGCGACGATCGGTCCGACCGGATGCAGGGTGAATTCGAACGACGTCGCGATTCCGAAATTGCCGCCGCCGCCGCGAACCGCCCAGAACAGATCGGGGTTCTCGTCGGCGCTGGCGCGGGTGACGCGGCCGTCGGCCATCACCAGGTCCACCGCGCGGAGGTTGTCGAGGGCCAGGCCGTACTTCGGCATCAACCAGCCGAGGCCGCCGCCCAGCGTCAGGCCGGCAATGCCGGTGCTGCCGACGACGCCGCCGGTAGTGGCGAGCCCGTGCAGCTGCGTCTCGCGATTGAAATCCTTCCAGAGCACGCCGCCTTGCGCCCGGCCAACGCGAGCGCGCGCATCGACATGAATGCCCTGCATCGGCGCGAGGTCGATCATCAACCCGCCGTCGATCGTCGCCCGGCCGCCGACGTTGTGGCCGCCGCCGCGCACGGCGACCTCGAGCTTGTGTGTCCGCGCCAGCTTCACGGCGTCGGCGACGTCGGCCGCGCCGTGGCAGCGCGCGATCAACGCCGGGCGTTTGTCGATAAGACCGTTATGGACCCGGCGCGCCTCGTCGTATCCGGCGTCTCCCGGATGCAGCAGATGGCCCGAGAACGTTTGCGCGAGCGGCGCGGTATCAATCCTGACTGCCATGCGACCTCCAGAACGAAGAGGCGAATCGTATCACGCGCAATTCGGAAAGCGAGTTATGCTGCGGGCTGCAAAGGAGGTGCGCCATGCAGCTGAACTTTCCGAAGCTGTTACTGGCTGCCGTCGGGTGTCTCGTGGCGATTGAGGGGAGCGCGCAGGTGGTGAGGCAGGAAGTGGAGGGCATCCGTAACTTCGCCAAGATCGAATCGACCGTGGCGTGCGCGGGTGCGATCACGCCTGCGGCGATCCAGGAAATCAAGAAGATGGGCTTCGCCTCGATCATCAACCTCCGGCTCGCATCCGAGCAGGGAGCAGACATCGAGGGCCACACCGCGATCGCGAAGACGGCCGGCATTCCGTATCACCACATTCCATTCAGCGCTTCGTCGCCGGATCCCGCGGCCGTCGACGCGTTCCTCAAGACGATCAGCGCGCCGGGCGTCCAGCCGGCGTTCATTCATTGAGCGGGCGGGGGGAGAGCCGCCGGGATGTGGCTCATGAAACGCGCGATCGTGGACGGATGGGACGCCGACAAGGCGATGGAAGAAGCGACGGCGCTCGGTCTGACGAATGAAGGGATGAAGAAGTTTTTCCTCGCGGAGATTCAGAAGCGGAAGCGCTGATCGAAAGGTCGTGCCCGTTGGCGCGGCGGCGACGCTCGCCGCGCTGACGTGCCTATTTCTTCAGCACCACGACGGTCTCGACGCGATCGCTGGCGTCGTAGGTCACCTCGTAGACCACTCGCTTGCCGTTGAACGCCGCCTCGGTTGGCGTGCCGACCATCTCCCACAACCCCAACGTAAGCACGTCGGCCGCGCCGTGGCCAATGGTGCGGCTCACACGAGCGGCTTTCGAGTACCCCTGCCTGAAGGCATAGACGTCGACGCGTTGACCGTTTCTCGTCTCGGTAATGACCGGGGCGCCGACCTCTCCCACAATCAGGTTCCGCGGCATGCCCTTAGCGAACAACTTCACGTCCTTTCTCGACGGCTGGTGAGCCGCCATCGCGACCGAACAACCCACAGCCGTGAGCGCCAACGTGGCGATCGCCAACGAGGGGATTAGCTGCTTCATCTCGAGTCCTCCGGCGACCGACCTGAGCAAGTCCCGTGCCCGCACCAGTCGTCGTGAAAGCCGTGATTCTGTAGCCGATTGGTCGCGAGCCGTCCAGACACGGTGACAGCCGCCGAGGACAGGTAGAATCCGGACCTATGTATAGAGACATTCGCAGGGCGTTGCTGGCGCTCGCGCTCGCCCCCTGCTTACTGCGGGACAGACAAGCCTGCAGCCCGTGCAGTACCGATCACCCGAGGGTGTTGAGTACCGGTCGCTGCACGACACTGACGCCGTCAAGGCCGCGCAAACCGCTCTCCAGTCTGACCCGAAAGACATCGCGCGAATCATCGACCTCGGCGTAGCGCAGTCCGGCGCGCGACAGTTCCGCGAAGCGATCGCGACGTTCACGCGCGGGTTGGAGGCGGAACCGAACAACGCGCTGCTGCTTCGGTGGCGCGGGCACCGATATCTTTCAGTGCGTGAGTTCGATCGGGCCTTCGCCGATCTCTCGCGTGGCGCCAGGATCGACCCCACGATCTACGGCATCTGGTATCACCTCGGGGTGATTCAGTTCATGCGCGGAAATTTTTCCGATGCGGCCGCCTCGTTCGCGAAAGCGCAGCCGATCGCTCCAGACGCCGCCGAACTGGCCGGCTCCACGGACTGGTTGTGGATGTCACTCAGCCGCGCCGGTCGCGGCGCCGAGGCGAAGGCGATGCTCGATCGCCGGCCGGAGAAACTGGTGGACAACGCGTACACCCGCCGGCTGCAGCTCTATCGTGGAGAGATAGGGCCGGACGCGGTTGTCACGGCGAAGGATACCGACGACGTGCAGGTGGCAACGCTCGCGTACGGCGTAGGGAATTGGTATCTCGTGCGCGGCGACAAGGCCCAGGCACGCAAATGGTTCGAGCGCTCGGTTCAAGCTGCCGGTGGTTGGCCCGCCTTCGGATTCATCGTGTCGGAGGCGGAACTCAAGCGGCTTCGTTGAGGCCTCCGGATCACACCGGGAAAAGCGATGCGATGGTGCTGACCGCTCGCTCGGCTTCTCGGTAATGCGATCGACACCCACACGCAACGGCGCGAGTTGCCGCGTCGGGGCGGTCCGGCCGCCGCTGCCCGGCCATCGACAGCCGTGCAAGGCGCCGAGCGCCGCAACGCTTCCTGCGGAGGCCAGAAATCGTCGCCTGGCGATCCGTCGTGGCACCGCTGATCTCGGAATCATTGGACGGGCGCGATTATACTCACCGTCGCTTGCGTCACATTCGCGCCGCCATCGGTTTCGCCGCCGTCCTCGTGGTCCTGTCTGCCGCGACGAAGGCCCTTGAACGCACGACCCAAACCACGGCGCCGGTGTTCCAGGTCGATCCGTTCTGGCCGAAGCTGCCGGCGCAGTGGATCCTCGGCCAGGTGTCGGGCGTCGCGGTTGACGCGCGCGATCACATCTGGGTGCTACAGCGGCCGTGGTCGCTCAACAACGACGAGAAGAAGCGCAACCCTGAAGCCGTGTGCTGTGACGCGGCCCCACCGGTGCTGGAATTCGATTCGGCCGGCAACTACCTTCGTGGCTGGGGCGGCGAGCCGGCAGACCAGAGCTACCAATGGCCGATGGACGAACACGGCATTCACGTCGACTACAAGGGCAACGTGTGGCTGTCATCAGCCGGCGGGCCCCGCATGGGCGAAGGCAAGGAGAACTTCCTCGTGAAGTTCACCGCGGACGGCAGGTTTCTGTTGCAGGTCGGCCGCCGCGGAATGAGCAAGGGCAGCCTCGACACCGGCAACGTCAACAACGCTGCCGACATCTGGGTGCATCCCGCGACCAATGAGGCGTTCATCGCCGACGGCTATCTCAATCGCCGCGTGCTCGTGGTCGATGCCGACACCGGTGCGTTCAAACGGATGTGGGGCGCGTACGGCAATCCCCCGGACGACAAGACGCCGCAGGTGTTCGCCGGCGAGGGCCCCGGTCCGCAGCAATTCAACACCGTCCACGGCATCAAGGTGTCGAACGACGGGCTCGTCTATGTGAACGATCGCTTGAACAACCGCATTCAGGTGTTCACCATCGACGGGAAGTTTCAGACCGAGGTCTTCATCGAGCGTCAGACCCGGCTGCTCGGCACCTCGTTCAACACCGCGTTCTCGCCGGACCGCGACCAGCGGTGGCTCTATGTCGCGGATGCCGGCAACGGCCGCGTCCACATTCTCGATCGCAAGAGCCTGAAGCCGGCGGGCGGCTACGGGCGCATCGGACGGCACGCCGGGCAGTTCATCTTCATGCACAACCTCGCGTCCGACTCGCGCGGCAATCTGTATGTGAGCGAAGTTGGCACCGGCCGCCGCGTTCAGAAACTCATGTTGCAGTAGGTTCCGAACGGAGTACGGCGTTGTGTAGTAATCTCCCGCTCACAACCCCGGCCCTCTTCCTGACAGGACAGTGACATGACCATCAGATCCGAACACCACGCTCGCGCGATCGCCGTTGTCGCCCTCTTCGCGTCCGGCATCGCCGTCGCGGCGCAGGCGCCTGATCCCGCCGTCGGCAGCTGGAATCTCAATGTCGCGAAATCGAAGTTCTCCCCGGGCCCTGCGCCGAAGAGCACGACGGCAACGATTTCTGCGACCGGGACGACCTACAAGGTCGTGGTCGTGGCTGTCTCCGCCGACGGCGCCAAGGTGAATTGGGAATACAGCGCCAACTTCGACGGCAAGCCGCATCCCGTGAAGGGGAACCCCGACGGCGACATGGTGGTGGCCAAGCGCGTGAATGCGACCACCGTCGAAACCACTTACACACTCAAAGGTAAACCCACGACCAGCAATTCGCGTGTGGTGTCGGCCGACGGCAAGACCATGACCGTGACCTCCACCGGCACGAACGCGCAAGGCCAGAAGATCAACAACGTCCAAGTGTTCGAGCGATGAAGGACAGGGAATCGCGACGGTCGTTCCTGTTGAAATCGGCGGCCGGCGCCGGTTCGCTGTGGCTTGCGTCGCGCTGGCCGCCCGGCGTCGACGCACAGGCGGGCCTCGTGGCGCCGCCGTGGGACGGCGTGCCGGCTTGTGCCGCGAGCAAGACCGACGGCGCCGGTCAGGGCCCGTTCTTCATTCACAACCGCGAGCGCGACAACGACGTCGAGCTGTTCCGGCAGGATATTCGCGGCCGTTACCATCAAGACGCGGAGCCGGGCACCGAGATGCAATTACATCTCCGGATCCTGAACGCCTCGGACTGCAAGACGCCGGTTGCCAGCATTGACGTCTACGTCTGGCACACCGACGCGCAGGGTTTCTACAGCGGTTTCGGCGAACCAGGAGAGCAGACACCAGATGTCCCGTATGCCGGTAAGCCCGGCCGCAACGATCTCGACACCAACCTTCGCTTCTGTCGAGGCGCCGGCGTCACCGACGCGAATGGCGTCGTCTCCTTCCGCAGTATTTTTCCCGGTTGGTACAACGGCCGCGACGTGCACATCCACATGCTGGCGATCCATTCCGGATCCGAGTCGCGCGGCCGGCAGGTCTATCGCGACCGCGGACACATTCTGACGACGCAGTTCTACTTCGAACCTGAGTTGATCGATCGCGTGCACAAGGCGTCGCAGCCGTATCTGCGCCGGACCGCGCTGCCGGGTTACGCGGGGTCGATTCTCGGCGACGAGCGCAACAACAGTGGACTTCGGGCCAAGGCGTCGTTCGACGGCAAAGTCGTTGTGGCCCAGATGCAGATCACACTCGATCCGAATTTGAGCCGCGTCTAGTCTCCTTGCCGTGACGGCTCCTGAAAAGCCCGCCCATGTCCTGCTGATCTCAGGCTCCATGGGCGCCGGGAAGACGACCGTCCTGGGCGAGGCCTCCGACCTGCTGTGCGCCCGGCGAGTCGTCCACGCGGCGCTTGACCTCGATGCGCTGGGATTGTTGTTGCTCCCGGAAGCGCAGGCCAGCGATCTTCACTATCGGAATCTCGCTGCAATCTTTGAAAACTGCCGCCGCGCGGGCATCGAGCGGTTCTTGATCGCCGCGGCAATCGAGAACGGCGCGGTCCTCGCCGATCTGCGTCGCGCCTTCGGCGATGCCACGGTCACCGTATGCCGACTGATCGCCTCGCTCGACACGATGGCCGATCGACTGCGAACGCGCGAAGTCGGCCTTCGCCAACAGGAGTTCCTGGAGCGGTCGCGCACGCTCGAGGCGGTCCTCGCTGCCGCCGGCGTCGAGGACTTTCGCGTCGTCAACGACCGGCGGAACGTGACTGACGTCGCCCGGGAACTGCTGACGAGGGCAGGTTGGATTGACAGCTGACTGAGTTTCTCCTATCGATCGTTCGCGGCGCATCGGGACAGCGCCTTCGTGACGATCGCGGTGTCGAGGCCGAGGGAGTTGCGAAGCGGGACGGATTGCTGTTCGAACCAGCGGGAAACCGATGGGGAATCTTTACAGGCGGCCGTCCAGCCAGCGGCCAGGTCGCGTCGAGACAACGTGTTTCCGTCGGCGCGACTGATCACAGCCAGGAGAAAGGCGCGCGCGGCGGCCGCGTCGCCGGCGAGTAGTTTGTTCGACGGCTGCCCCCGGGCGAGCCGGTCGCTGATGGTGAGCGTCTCGCGCGCGTGTCGGAACGCGCCAGGCAGATCGTTTTGGGCGGCAAGAGACTGCGCGATTGTCCGGTGTGCGCGGGCGGCGCCCCTGGCGGCCTCGACATTGTTCGGATCGGCGCGCATCACAGCTTCCCTCAGCGCCAAAGCTTTCCTATAGCGTTCGAGCGCACTCGCCGCGTCGCCCTCTCCCAAATCCAGGCTCGCAATCGAAGCAATCGCGTAGGACAGGTCCAACTGCCACTCGGGGTTGACCGCATCGCTCTTCAGCCGGAGCTCGTCGAGTGCCGCTGCCTTTTCGTAGAGCTCGCGCGCACGTTGAGGCTGCCCCTGCGCATGCAAGACCGCGCCGTAGCCTTTGTATCCGATGGACAGGTTGCGATTCCTCGTCGCGTTGTCCGGCGACTGCTGGTACATGGTTTCATAGATGCTCACGGCGCGCCGCCGCAGCTCGCCGGCCGCCGTCAGGTCTCCCCGGCTGACTTCAAAGTCCGACATCGACCACAGATTGATCGAGAGCGTGCGCTGCGCCTCGGCGCTCGCTCGGTCCGCCGGAGGCAAAGCGTCGATCGCGGCAGTCGACCGTTCCATGTGCGTCAGCGCCGCCGGTGTGTCGCCGTCGGCGCCTTTGAGGACGGCGATCTCACGGTGGAGCCTCGCCGGCGCCAGGCGGGCGTTGAGCGACCCGCCGCCTTTCCCCGACCGACGCTCGCGGAGGGCCAACGCCTTCGTGTAGGCCTCGAGCGCCGAGCCCGAGTCGCCGAGATTGGCATTTCCCGCGCGTCCCAGGACCTCGGCGAGACGCTAGTACGCCGTCGCCAGCTCCTCGATGAGCGCGTCATCGTCGCCGGTGTCGGCGGCCAGGCTGTCGAGATACTGCCGTGCCCTGTCGATGACGAGCTTGCGCGCAGCGGTCGAGCCCGGCAGCGATTCGATGGTGTCGTGGATCTCGAACATCATCGTGTTCGCCATTCGGCGCACGTCGTCGAACCGGCGCTCGGCGCGCCGTGCCTGATAGTAGGTAGCCGCGGCGCCGGCGGCGAGCGCGACAAAGACGGCGGCGGCGGCCGCGACGCCGACCCAGCGTCGAACGACGAACTTCCGCGTCCGATACGTCCAGGTGTCGGGCGCAGCGAGCACCGGGCGTCCGCCGAGATACCGGCCGATGTCCTCGCCGAACTGCTGCGCGGATCCGTAGCGGCGGGCCGGCTCCTTGCGCAGCGCCATCATCGTGATCCAGTCCAGCTCGCGATCGACGCGCGCGACGCGGCTCGGCGCCGGCGGATCCACTTCGCAAATCGCGCGAGTCAGCTCGGTGTTCGTCATCATCGCGCCGCCGAACGGCTTGCGATCCGTCAGCAGCCGGTAGAGCAGCACGCCAAGCGAGTAGACGTCGGACGCCACCGTGATCGGCTCGTCCTTGAGCTGCTCGGGACTGGCGCTCTCCGGCGTGAGCGCGCGAGCCACGCTGAGCGTTCTTTCGCCGAGGCCGGAGTCGGCCTCGAGCAGCTTGGCGATTCCGAAGTCGAGCAGCTTGGGGCGACCTTCAGCGTCCACCAGGATGTTGCCGGCCTTGATGTCGCGATGCACGATGAGCCGCTGATGCGCGTAGTGCACCGCGGCGCAGAGCGAGCGGAAGAGTTCGAGCCGCGCCCGGAGGGGCAGGCGGCGGCCGAAGACATCGATCGGCTCACCTTCGACGTACTCCATGACGACATACGGATTGCCGTCGGCAGTGGCGCCGGCATCGAGGAGTCTGGTGATGTTGGGATGATCGAGCGTCGCGAGGATGCGGCGCTCGGTCAGAAATCGATCGACCATGTGCGGGTGCGCGAGCGCGTTGCCGACGAACTTGATCGCGACCCGTTTGTCGAACGCCTCGTCAGCGCGCTCGGCGAGATAGACCGTACCCATGCCGCCGCTGCCGAGCGAGCGGATCAGCCGATACGGCCCGACCTGCGCGCCGGCCGCGATCTCCGCCGTTCGCGCCAGGTCGAGGGCCTCGAGTGGAATCGGGGCCGGCCGTTCGATGAAGTCCGCCGCGCGTTCGTGAGACGCCAGCAGGGACTCGACCTCACGCCGCAGCGGCGCGTCGCTCGCGCAGGCGGCGTCCAGAAAGGCCGAGCGTGTGCGCGCGGGCTGGTCGAGCGCGTCGGCAACGATCGTCTTGACACGGCGCCAACGATCGGTGTCCATAAACCAGGCGCCTCTTATCGCACAGCCGACGGGATCCTCAGCGCACAGGACCTCCCGGCCTGAATCGGAATGCGCTGCTGTCTGCATCCCCCGCCCAGGAGAACTCGACAGCGCCGCCGAAACTGAAGACCTGGATGCTGAACTGATCGCGCCCGCCTCGTTCCTCACTGTCGAAGATCTGGCCAATGCAGGAATACCCGCCGGTAACGCTCGGCCGATTCCAGAAGGAGAGGCGTCGCCAGTCGATGTGCGTTCGCGTGCCGTTCGCGGTCATGAACGTGACCTGACTGCCCGAACGCTGGATGCTGACGAAATCCCCGCATTCGTACACCCGCGTGACGAGCTCGAGATTGTCGAACCAACCCGCAGTGGCGGATCCGCTCAGGATTCGTCCGTCGGCGGTTCGACTCAGGTTGACACCGAAGCCGAGAGTTTGTATTCCCTCCGGCGCTGTAGTGCCGCCCAGCAGCCTCCACTCGTAGCTCGGGCGGGCCCACGAGAACTCCGCCTGCACCGTGCGGCCGCCCGAGATCGTCACGTGACAGACGTCGCCGTTCATGGAGTCGCAACCGGTCCATCCCGTGAAGTAGGGACCGCCGAAGAACTGGCCGCCTCTCTTGATCGCGGTGAGTCTAACGGGAGAGCCAAGGGTTACCGGTCGCGTGCAGGTCGAAAGGTTGATGCATGTGCCGGCGAGATCGGTTTCAACGCCGACGCTGACGCCTGGTGGCAGTGGCACTGGCAGCAGCACGTTGATCGTCAGCGATCCAAAGAGGGGCCGAACGGTGATCCTGAAGCTGCCCCAGACGTTGTTTCCCGCGGCATCCCTTGCTTCGCAGTCCACCGTCGTCCCTCCCACTGCAAACCTCGCGCCCGACGGCGGGAGGCAGGACACTTCAGGACTTGGATCAGAGTTGTCGGTCGCGGTCACGACGTAAACGACGTTGGCGCCCAATGCGGAATCGGCGGTCACAACGATGTCGGGAGGCAGGTTGAGCGCCGGCGGCCAGGCATCCAGAACGGTCACGGTGAACTGTCCGCCCGACGAATTCCCGGCGCTGTCGGTTGCGGTACACCGGACGATGGTCGCGCCGATCGAAAAAAACGACGGCGACGGCGGAGTGCACGACACCACCGGGAAGGGATCACGGTTATCAATGGCGGACACGACATACGTGATGAACGCGTTCACCGCCGAAGACGACGGCATGGTGATGCCGTCCGGCATGTTGAGCACGGGCGGTGTCGTGTCGTCGTCGTCGAGGATCGTACCGAGCGCGGTGTCGAGGCCGATCGCGGCGCCGGACGGATTCGTCAGCGTCAGCCGCACGGTTTCGTGCTCTTCCTCCACCGCATCGCCGAGGATGGGGACAGTAACAACTCCGGTCGTCTCGCCGGGCGCGAACGTGAGCGAGCCCGAGGCGGCAAGGTAGTCGGCGCCGGCCGTCGCGGAGCCGTCGCTCGTCGCATAGTCGACGCTGACTGGCGTCGACGCGGGCGGCGACAGCGTGACGGTAAAGGTCAACTCAGCCGGTCCGCCATGGCCTTCGGTCGCCGACGAGCCGAGTACGGTCAGCGTCGACGCCGGCGAGTCGTCGCATACGGCGAGCGACGCGACGAAGGCGTCAACCAAACCGTTGGTATCGAACGGCACGAGGGTCGTCTCTTCCGAAGAGAAGGCCAATTGGCACCCGTCGGCAGACAAGCCGACGCGGTCCTCCGTCGGCGTGAGCGGAAGGGCCAGCAGCGCTCCGGTCTGGCGGCTGTACCAGTACAGCCGCTCTCTTCCGTACTCGGAGAACGCACCGAACGCGACACGTCGGCCGTTGCCGCTGATCGACGGAACCCCGGACAGCGGTTTTTCAGCGGCTGGCAGAGATGCGCTCGGACGCTCGAAGGCGCCGGTATGGCGGTCGTAGACGTAGACATCTGACAATCCGTCGGTGTCGGACGGATCGAGCGCGTCATCGGTGACGAACGCGACGAACTGCCCGTCGTGGCTGAGCGACGCCAGCGTCGAACGGTCGGCCGGCACAGGCCCGATTCGGGTAATGGCGGAGGTTTGCAGGTTGGCGAGAAAAAGATCCGGGGCGGCGCCGTTGCTGTCGTTCGCAACGAGATCGCTCGCGCGTGAGACAAACGCAATCCACTGCCCGTCGGGGCTGATCGACGCCGCGTACGAACCGCCGTTGCCCGGAGCGCCTCCGGGGTTCAAGCTGACAATGCGGGTGACATCGGCGGCGCGGTCGTGCACGAAGATGTGTCCGTACGGATCGTTCGGGTCGATCGGCACGACCGGTCCGGAATAGTCCCCGCTGAAGGCCACGAGATTGCCGTCGGCGCTCAGGCTGAGCGCACTGTTGCCGAACACCCAGTCGCTCGTCCAGACCGAGGCTCCGGTTGCCCGGTCGAGCACCTGGATGCGGCCCTCGCTGAAGAGATCAGTCACCGCCACGAAATCGCCGTCGGCGCTGAGCACGGCATCGTCCCGCCAATCGAGCGAGCCGGGTCGTGGCCTATACGTGATCGTCCGTCCGAGCAGGCGGTCGCGAACGCTCCAACTGAATCCGACTCTCGAGGTGTATCCAAGATCGGGCGACCACGATTTGAACAGCACGAAGCGTCCGTCGGCGCTCAGCGATTTGGCCATGCTGTGCCCGTCATGATTCCTGGTCTCGCTGGGATCGCTATGAAGCTGGAGGCCGTCGCTATTCAGGCTCACCCGGTCGAAGGTGAACAGGGATTGTCCCGCCGGCGCCGCCGACCAGGCTCCGATCGACACGGCCGCCACGACTCCGAGGAAAAGGCTCCAACGCATGATTCACCCCTCCATCAGGTGATCGCGTCATTCCGGGGCGCAGGGGACCATTTGACGGACTTTCGCCCACCTCCTATGCTCGGCCCGTGTCAGCCGACCAGCCGACCGACGATGTAACGGCTTTGCTTCGACGCTGGCAGACCGGAGACCGCGATGCGCTCGATCGCCTGACGCCGCTCGTCTACGAGGAACTCCATCGCATCGCTTCGCGATCGCTCTCGCGTGAGCGGCCCGATCACACGCTCCAGAGCACGGCGCTGGTCAACGAGGCGTTTCTGAAACTGGTCGATCAGCGGCGCGTCGACTGGCAGAATCGCCGGCATTTCTTCGGCCTCGCGGCGCAACTGATGCGGCGAATACTTGTGGACCACGCCCGCCGGGTTGGACGGACCAAGCGTGGATCCGATCTCCTGCGAGTTCATCTCGACGACGCAACGGAGCCCAGCGCTTCGCCTTCCCTGGATCCCGCCGACGCCGTCACGCTGGACGAAGCGCTGCGCAAGCTTGAAGCGCTCGATCCGATGCAGGCCCGAATCGTGGAGCTCAGATTCTTCGGGGGACTGACCGTGGAGGAGACCGCGGACCTGCTGGAGCTCTCGCCGACGACGATCAAGCGGGAGTGGGTGGTGGCCAGGGCCTGGCTGTTCCGCGAACTAACCGGGGGCCAGGCACCTGGATGAATTGTCGGCGCTGTTCCTGGCTGCCGTCATCGGGTGTCTGGTGGCGATTGATGGGAGCGCGAACGTCTAGTCTCGCGCCCGTGCGATGAAAGGATGAAACCAGTCCTGGCTCGCGAGCTGGTGCGGCGTCATGCCGCCGAACTCCCGAAACTCGGCGATCAGGTGTGATTGATCGGCATAACCCATCGCTGCCGCGATCTGCGCCCAATCGACGGCCTCGCCAAAGCCGGCGTACGCCAGCCCTGATTGAAAGCGCGCCAGCCGGCAGTACAGCTTTGGTGTGATGCCGAGCCGATCGTGAAACTCGCGCGTCAGATGCTGGCGCGACACACCACCGGCGCCCGCCATCGCCTCCACGGTGATCCGGCCTCGTCGCCGGAGTGCCGAAGCCGCCAAGCCTTCCGCGTTCACCGTCGTCGTTCGTTCTTTCCGCGGCGACGCGAGGCGCTGCAGCAGGATCGCTTCGATGCGGTCGATGCGCCCGGCTTCGTCGAGTTCAGCGAGCTCGATGGGCAAGCTCTTGGCGTCGTTTCCCCAGGCTTCGACAATCTGAATCGCGCGATTCGTAAGCGCGCGCACGGGAACACCCAGCAGCGAACCAACTCGCGCGCCCGGCCGGAACAGGACGCCGAGCATTTGCGGAAGATCGCCGGCGGCGATGCGGCCAACGGCGGTCTTCGGTCCCGCGATCGTGCCGCAATAGGCGTTTCCGTCAGTCTGCCAGCAGCCGTCGAGCGTGCACGTGCGACCGAGCTCGAAGAGCATCGACGCATGGCCGTCGCCGAACTGCGGCGAGCACGACGTCAGATCGACGAACCCGGCCTCGCGCAGCAGCTGTCGCGGCGACGCCGCCGCGACGGCGCCGGGCACGAACGAGAAGAACGTCCGAACATGCGGACGCAGCGCCTCGCAGGGCGCGAACTCGCGATACCAGGCGTTCGCGTGCACGACATCGGTATAGCACGCGCGGTTCCATTTTTCCTATTCGCACGGTCGCGCCCGATCTAGCGTCAGGAAAACGGGGAGGGAATCATGTTTAAACGAGTTTGCTGCCTCTTGCTGTGGGTGGTGCTAGCCAGCGCGCTGCCGGCGGGACAAGGGATCGCTCAGCAGGACGACGAAATCGTTGCACTGGAGCGGGGCGCCCTCGATCGCTGGGGGAAAGGCGACCCATCCGGTTTTCTCGAGCTCTACGCGTCCAGCGTGACCTACTTCGATCCGCTGCGGGAGCGGCGGGTCGACGGCCTCGAGGCGATGAAGAAGATCCTGGAGCCCATTCGCGGTCTGGTGAGGGTCAGCAGCTACGAGATGGTCGCGCCGCACGTGTACCGCTCGGGAGATGTCGCCGTTCTCACCTATAACCTGGTGAGCCAGGGATTGGCGCCGGACGGCAAGCCGACGACGACGCGGTGGAACTCCAGCACGGTTTACGGGCGGGTCGAGGGCAGGTGGAAGATCGTCCACAGCCACTTTTCCCTCACGAAACCGATGTAATTGGCGGCAGTGCAAGGTTGCCGGCCTGCTCCGTTCTAAGGAGCAGGAGGACCCATGATCCGCTTCGCCGCTTGCTTCGTCGTCGCCGGCCTCGCCGGCGTCGCCAGCTCCCACTACGTTGTTTCCGCTTCTTCACCGCGCCCTCATCCGCCCGGGGATGTGGAGATTCTCATTAACGGCGCCCCCCAGCAGCGGTATGCCCACAACGGGCGCTGGTACGTGGAGGCGATCAAAGGGCGGGAGTATGCCATTCGGCTGCGCAACCCCTATGGCGTTCGCGTCGCCCTGGCGCTGTCGGTGGATGGTCTCAATACCATCGACGCTCGCGAGACCACTGCAACCGGAGCAAAGAAGTGGGTGCTCGAGCCGTATCAGACGGTCACCATCAGCGGGTGGCAGACCAGCCGCACCGATGCGCGTCGTTTCGAGTTCACCACCGAAGAAAACTCGTACGGTCAGGCGCTTGGCAAGACTGCGAACCTTGGCGTGATCTCCGCGGTCTTCTTCAAGGAGCGCCAGCGGACGATCATCGCTGACGCGGGGCCCGAACACTCGCGCCGCTCAGCCCCGGCCGCGCCGGCGCCGTCGGGGTCGGCCGAAAAGCGCGCCGCGGACGAGTACGCCGCAACGGGTATGGGCCGCCGCACTGACCACGCCGTCACACAGGTGTGGCTGGATCTGGAAGACGCGCCGTCTCAAAGCGTCAACATCCGCTATGAGTTCCGGCAGCAGCTCGTCAAGCTCGGCATCGTGCCGCCGGCTCGCGTGGCCGATCCGCTGCAGCGCCGGGAAGGCGCGCGCGGCTTCGAGCCAGGCTTCGCGCCCGAACCGCCGCGGCGAAAGTGAGTGGCGCGCGACGTTATTTCTGCAACGAGGCGAGCGTCGGCGACAGTCGTCCAGGGTTGTGACACGCCTTGCACGTCACCTTGGTCGTCGCCGCGCTCGCCGGGTTCGCTTTCCATTGCTGTGCCGTCGCCTCGTAGGGCGTCCCGGCCAGCGACGCGATCATCCGATCGAGATGCTGCGCCATCTCCTCGGTCCTTCCGGTTCGCTGCGCCGACTGCACGAGCCCGCCAAGCACCTCGCCGCGATGATGGACGGGAAGTTTGTCGATCATCGCCCCCTGCTGCTGCCACAACAGCGAATATGCCGAGTAGGCGTCGGCCCATGCGGTTGAGCGGTGCGGCTCGGGGAAACGATCGGCGAACACCGCGTGGCTCCCGCCTCTGATTGCGGCCACGCCGTCGTTGCCGGAGGTCTGTTTCGCCGCTTCGGCGAAATCTGCGCGCGCGGCTTCCAATCGCTTGAGGAAGTCGCCGCTGTTGCCGGCCTCGTGCGCAAGCACCGCGCGATGCAATCCAGCGGAGCCTCGCCACGCCAGCAGATTGCCGCGTTGATCCGGACGATCCTTGAGCAACTGCTCGACATTTCTCTCGCCGCGGGCAAAGCGAACCATGTCGTTGCCCATGAACCCGGCAAAAATGTCCTCGCGCACCAGCGTGTGCACGGTAAGGCGGGTATCCGATAGCGGCGGCTCGGGAGACTGTGCTTTCGCCCCGCCGATTGCGACGAACACCAGGACGAGACTCGACACTACGCGCATGCGATCCTCCAAGACTTCCCTACGAACGTTGGGGTGCGACGGTTCCGCCGGCAGCGCCCTACGGTATCATGCGGGCCGAAACCCAAGGAGTTCACGATGCCGACCTGGTCCACCGTTGGTTGTGTCGCCGTTCTTGGCCTTTTTTTATCTGGCGGACTATCGGCCGCTCAGAGCGACGTCTTCGATCGCGTGACACACGGAACCGCGGTGTCGGAAGGCGGCGTGAAGATTCACTACGCCTCGCTCGGCCCCACCTCCGCCGAGGCTACGGTGGGCAAGAAAGGACCGCTGGTGGTGATGATTCACGGGTTTCCAGACTTCTGGTACTCGTGGCGTCATCAGATGGAGGCGCTCTCGCAGAACTTTCAGGTCGTGGCGATCGATCAGCGCGGCTATAACTTGAGCGACCAGCCAAAAGGCGTCGAGAGCTACGACATGCGTCTGCTGGTCGGCGATGTCGCCGCCGTGATCAAGCACCTGGGCCGCGATCGCGCCACGATCGTGGGGCACGACTGGGGCGGGGTGGTGGCGTGGCAATTCGCGATGAACCTGCCACAGATGACCGAGCACCTGGTGATCCTGAACCTTCCGCACCCACAGGGTTTGTTGCGCGAGCTGCGAGTCAACGCCGAGCAGATCAAGAACAGCGAGTATGCCCGCAACTTCCAGCAGAAGATGCCCAACGATCCGACCGTGTTCTTCGGCCGGCCGATGACGGCCGAAAATCTCTCCGGCTGGGTGCGCGATCCGGCCGCGCGCAAGCGCTACGTTGAAGCCTTCACGCGCTCCGACTTCGAAGCGATGCTGAACTACTACAAGCGCAACTATCCGCGTCAGTTCGGCGCCGATGCGCCGCCGGCTCCGCCGATGCCCAAGATTCAGGCCCCGGTGCTAATGTTCCACGGGCTCGGCGACACCGCACTGCATTCGGATGGACTGTCGGGCACCTGGAACTGGGTCGCGAAAGATCTCACGCTCGTCACGGTTCCCACCGCGGGGCATTTCGTGCAGCAGGACGCGGCGGATCTCGTCTCGACGACGATGAAGTGGTGGCTGGCCGCGCAGACAGGATCGATCCGCCGCAACTGATCGCCGTGCGTGCCATCGTCAAGTCGTCGGTGGTCGTGTGCGCCTCGATCGCCGCGGCCCTGCTGATGCTCGAACTCGGTGTTCGGCTGGTGTATGCCGCCCGGCCGGGGGTCAAGCCCCAGGAACAACTGAGTCGTGCGGACAGCACGATGCCGCCGATCAAAGGACTGGAGCCCTGCCGCATCCGTGAAGGGACGGGTCAGGGCGCGCTCGTGCGAGCCGTGTTCCCGAGATGATCTTCGAGCTCAAGCCCAACCTCGACACCTGCTGGGATCACTACGGCATTCGCGTGAAGACGAACAGCGCCGGCTTCCGCGCCGAACGCGATTACCTGATCCCCAAACCGGCGGGGACCGTGCGCATTGTTGGTCTGGGCGACTCCTTCACGTTTGGATTTGGCGTGGAGTACGAGCAGACGTGGGGCCATCTGCTCGAGCAGCGTTTGTCGGCGCGTCTCGGGCGGCCCGTCGAATTCATCAACACCGGCGTCGGCGGCTACAACACCGTGAACGAGGTGGCGTTGTTGGTCGACCGCGGCCTCGAGCTGGATCCCGATCTCATCATTCTGTTCTGGTGCGGCAACGATGTCGGCGCGCCGCAGTTCCTGCTGGAGCCGAAATCCTATTCGTCCTTGAGGTCGTCGGCGCTGATCGACCTGGTGATGGCGCGCGTGGCGCGAATCGAGTTCCAGCCACGAGATCTGATTCCGGCGGCGGCGGAGATTCGCGATGCGGAGGTCTTTCCGGAGCAGGTTCCCGCGGAGTTCCGCTCGCTGGTTGGCAAGAGGGCCGTGCTTCGCGCCTTCGACGAGCTGGCGCGGATCAGCGCGCGGCGGCAGCTGCCGGTGGTCGTGGCCGCCGAAGGTTTCAGCATGCTGTTTTCCACGAATCACGAGTTCATGGACTACCTGCGCGATCGCGGATTCATTCCCGTTGAGATTCTGCCGACCGATCCGAAGTACCGCATCAGCCCGAGCGACCTGCATCTCAGTGCGGCAGGCAACGAGCTCGCCGCCGACGTGCTCGATCGAACGATTCAGTCGGCCAACCTGCTGGGCACGCGACAGCCGTGACCCTCCCAACCGTCAGTAGCAACCCTGGCGTTTATATATCAACTGATATATAGTCGGCCGGCCATGCCCGATCGGGTGCGCTCCGTCGACTACGCGCCGCTCAAACCCAGGGTGCTGCACATCCTGCTGGCGCTCGCCGATGGCCCACGCCACGGCTACAGCATCATGCAGGAGGTTGCCGCCCGCACCGACGGCCAGGTCCGGGTCTGGCCGGCCGCGCTGTACGGCACCCTTCGCGAGCTCGAGGATCTGGATCTGATCGCCGAATCCGGAAAACGGCCGAGCGACGACGACGAGCGGCGGCGGTATTTCGGGTTGACGGCGCGCGGCAAGCGCGTGCTCAACGAAGAAGTCCGCCGGCTCGAGGCGATCGTCGACCATGCCCGCGCCAGTCGCGCCCTGCGCAAGGAAAGGAGCGCATGAAGCGGCTCTACTCGAGGCTGCTGTGGCTGCTGCGCGCTCGGGATCCGCAGGAGCAGCAGGCGATCAAGGATGACGCGGAGCATTTGCTCGAGGCCGCTCGCACACGTGGGCGGCGCGCAGTGGCGACCACGTGGCTGGCGCTGATCGGCGACCTCGTGCTCGCCACCGGCCAGGACCTCGCACGAGCCCTGCGCTCGCTGATGCGCGCGCCTGGATTCACGGTGACGGTGTCGATGCTGCTCGGTCTGGGCGTTGCCGCAACCACCACGCTGTTCGCTCTCGTCAACGCGGTGATGCTCACGCCGCTGCCGTACGACGATCCGGAGCGGCTGGTCATGATCTGGGAGTCGAACGTCCCGCAGCAGCGGCTGCGCGAAGGCCCGTCGCCGGGCGCCGTCGACGACTGGGCCGCTAACAGCGACGCGTTCGACGCGTTGACCGGGTGGTGGACGGCGTCGGCCACACTGCGCGGCCGTGACGGCAGTGCGCCGGTCGCCGGCGTCCAGGTGACGAAAGGCTTCTTCGAGGTCTTCCGCCGCGCGCCGTTGCTGGGTCGAACCTTTGCCGGCGATGAATATCTCGGCGCGCCGTCCATCACGTCGGGGAGGGCAGGGAACGTGAGCCTGTCCTGATGCTGAGTCATCGTCTGTGGCAGGCCCTTGGCGCGGATCCAGCGCTGGTGGGTGGGACAGTTTTCGTCGAAGGCCGCAACGGGCGCGTCCTGGGTGTGATGCCTCCGGACTTTGCGGTCCCCGATCTCAACGCCGCGTTCTGGACGCCCTGGGACGTTCGCGAGGCCTATCGGGGCGCGCGGTTCCCCGATGGGCCGCCACGCGATTTCCGGTTCTTGAGCGTCGTTGGCCGCTTGAAACCGGGACTGACGCGTGAAACGGCCGCCGCGGGAATGGAGATCCTGGCGGCTCGTGCCGCGGCCGATCATCCGCGCACCAACACCGACTGGAGCATCGAGTTGGTGCCGCTTCGCGACGAGCTCGTCCGCTCGAGCCGCTCCGAGTTGCTGCTCGTATTCGGCGCGGTGTTTGGTCTGCTCGTGCTCGTCTGCGCCAACGTGGCGAGCCTCGCGATCGCTCGCCGGGCGGCGCGCGCGCGGGAAACCGCAATCCGCTTTGCGCTCGGCGCCGGCCGCACTCGCATCGTCGCCGAACATGTCGCAGAGACAACGCTCTGTGCCGTGCTCACCGCATTGGTGGCGATCGTCTTCACGACCACCTCACTGGGCGCCGCGGTGGCGTTTGCTCCGGCGGATATTCCACGGTTGCACGAAGTCGAGGTCAGCGCTCGTGTGGTGGCGTTTGCGATCGGGCTGGCGCTGCTCGCCACTCTCACCGGCGTCCTTCTTCCGGGTCTTCGCGGCGGCTCTCCGGCGATCGCGTCGGCGTTGAAAGACGGTGCGCCGGTGTCGGGACAACACGCGAGCCGAGTGCGGCGGACTCTCGTCGTTGGTGAGATCGGTGTCACGGTCGTGCCGCTGGTCGGCGCCGGGTTGCTGGCGCGCAGTTTCGCCGGCTTGCAGCGTGTCGATCCGGGCTTCGACACCGGGAACCTGCTGGTGCTGCGCTTCGCACCCGATGTAACGCGGTACCGGGGCCAGCTCGTGATCGACTACTACAATCGCGTGCTCGATTCGATTCGCGAGCTGCCCGGCGTGGCGTCGGCGGCCGCGGTGACGGTGCTGCCGATGAGCGCTATCGGTTCCGACTTCTATCGGCCGTATTGGCTTGAAGGCGCGCGTCCGGCGGGCAATGTGATTCCTCAGGCGAACGTTCGCATGGCGACGCCGGGGTATTTTGCCACCCTTGGACTCCCGCTCGTGGCTGGGCGGGAATTCTCGCCGCAAGATCTCACCGAGTCGCCGCGGGTGATCATCGTCAATGAAAGTCTGGCCCGGAGCGCATGGCCGGGCCAGGATCCGGTCGGCCGTTCACTGATCCTCGATTACCAGGGCGGGCCGACGGCGAGACAAGTGGTGGGCGTCATTCGCGACGCGAGCTACGACGGCCCGCGCAGCAGTCCCGCGCCCGAGATGTTCATCCCGCACGCGCAGAATCCGTATGTCGTCATGAACGTCCTGGTGCGGACCACCATCGATCCCGCCGCGCTCGCACAGACGGCGCGCGCCAGGGCGTTGACGGTGGACCCCGATCAGCCCGTGCATTCAATCACCACCATGGATCGGCTGCTGGACGACACGATGCAACAGGATCGATTTGCGATGGTGTTCGTCGGCTTGTTCGCGGCCGCCGGTCTGCTGACCGCCGCGACCGGGGTCTATGCGCTGCTGGCGTGCACGGTTGCCCAGCGGCGGCGCGAGATCGCGGTGCGCATGGCGATCGGCGCCTCGTCTTATTCAGTGGCGCGACTGGTCGTGATGGAGTCGCTGTTGCTTGCTCTCGTGGGCTGCCTCGTCGGCGCGCTCGGTGTTGCCGCGATTGGCCGCCTGGCGCAGTCCATTCTCTTTGGCATCGCCCCGCAGGACCCAGTGACGCTGGCGACCACCTCGGTGGTATTGCTGATGGTCGTTCTGGCGGCAAGCTGGCTTCCGGCTCGCCGGGCCGCGAGGGTCAATCCAGTGGCCGCGATGCGAATCTAAGAACAGGCCAACAGGCCAACAGGCCAACAGGCCAACACAGGCCAACAGGCCAACAGGCGCTACTTCAGAACTTCAGCCACTTCAACTCGATTGCGGCCGTTCGCCTTGGCGCGATACAGCGCTTCATCCGCCGCCTGGATCATGTCCTCGGCCACCGCGATCCCGTCACTGCATGCCACGCCGAGACTAATCGTGACCTGCACCTCCGGTGATTCGATGATCGGCCGATTCGCCACCAGTTGCCGCACGCGCTCTGCCACATCCCGGCCGCCGGTGAGGTCGGCTTTCGGCAACAGTACGAGAAACTCTTCGCCGCCATAACGGCCGACCGAATCCGAAGATCGGAGCGCCGTCAAGATGCGCTCGGCAGTGTGACGCAGCACCTGGTCACCGATGGAGTGGCCATGGGAGTCGTTGACCTGCTTGAAGTGATCGACGTCGACCAGAATCACCGAGAGCCGCGACAGCTCGCGCAGATTGCGCCTGAGTTCGCGAGCGAGCTCCTCGAGAATCCGGCCTCTGTTCCAGAGACCCGTCAACCGGTCGTGCGTCGCCTCGTGTCGGAGCACTTCCTGCGAGCGGAGCAGGTCGTCTTGCAGCGACAGCACGCGCTCTCCCGCGCCGATCCGCGCGCGCAGCTCGCCGAGTTTGAAGGGCTTGGTCAGAAAATCGTCGGCGCCGGAATCCAGCGCTTCGACCATGTCGTTGGCGCCATCGCGCGCGGTGAGCAGGATGATGTAGGTGTAGCGGCCGGGACGCCGCCGAATCAGCTTGCAGACGTCGGGCCCGTCCAGTCCCGGCATCACCCAATCCAAAATCGCGAGCGACGGAGCCCCTGGCTGCTGCAGCGCTTCCGCCGCACTGCGCCCGTCTTTCGTTTCCACCACCGTGTGGCCAAGCGTCGCGAGTGCTTCCTTGAGGATCTCTCGCGAAACGCCGTCGTCGTCAGCGATCAGGATGTTCACGTTGAACGGCGATGATTGTAGCGCGGTGGGCCACGAGGCCTGCCGGACATTGTGTGACAGCTTGCGCAGGGTTGGCGGCCGCGCTAACGAACGAGGCCGACGCGCGCGAAATCGGCGCGCGTCGCGCCAGACATGAGCGACGATTCATAGACGGCGCGCACCGCTGCCCGTTCCTGATCGTTGAAACGCGGCTGCGCCATCGAGCCGGGCGGATCGGCCATCACCGCCGACGGCAGGCGCTCTCGATTGATGTGGCAGAGACCCATCGCGTGCCCGAACTCGTGCACCTTCAATCGCGGCGACGTGCCTGTCCCTTGAATCGCGCGCACGCTGATGAGCAGCGGGCCGTCGCGCGCGAGGACACGCGTGCAGCCGGACCCGCCCGGGCTACACGTACTTTGGATCCGATTCGCGGCCACATCTGCCGACGTGATTTGCTGCGGTCCGGGAACCGGATCGGGATCGCTCGTGCGCTCGACTTCGAGTCGAAACCGCCCGTCGATGACGGCCTGGATGTCTTGAACGGCTTGCCCAAGTGCGGCCGTTCCGCTTGCGTCGATGGTCGAAGCGAGCACCAGCCGAACCGTGGATCCGGCGGTCCACGACGACCAGCCGCGTGTCGTTGAGATCGCGCAACCCCAGGACGAAGCGCGCGTCGATGACGAAGGCGCCCCTTCCGGCGGTGTGTTCCACACCGCCGCCGAAGACGGCGCCGAAATCGAAATCTTTGAGCTGGTCGTCGAGGTCGGTTTCTCTGCCTTCGGACCGCTGCGTGACCGATCCGATGCGCCCTAATTGCGGCCCCGCGAACAGCAGGAGTCGCGAGCGAGCGGATTGAGCCACGGCTGCTTGAATCAACAGCGGCACTTCAATGGCGTTGCTGGTCACGCCGGCTGAGCCCGGTACGTTGACGACCGTGAAACGCCGCCGCGTCAGCAACACTTCGGGCTGAATACGAACGACATCCGACACGTTCCAGGTGATGAAAACGCCGCCGCCGGCTCCAGCATCCGACTCGGTGTCGAATGAAGCCGACTTCGCTGTGGCCATTGTCGGGCCAGCCTTGACGCCCACGCTCCCTTCCTGCGCGTCGGCGCGACGCGCAGCCACACCCATCGATGCCAGGACCAACAATCCGACCAGCACTCTTCGCATGCGTCCCCCGTCTTGCTTGAACACGGCGGCGCAGCGCAGGTGTTACTCGCCTGATCGTTTGCCGGCACCGGCGAAGCACCATGCCGCCGTACCTCCGGCACAGCTCTTCGACCTCCAGTTCGTTCACGCACCTGCTATAACACCGGCGGGGCCGGGTTCTGTCACCCGGCAGTACGACAAACCCGCCGCGGTCCTGGACGAGGCCACCGCGGCGGCATGCTGGCCGGCCGGCCCGCTGTTCACCGGCCTGGGCGCCGAGCGAGCGTCCAGCCTCGAAACGTGGTCAGCAGAGCGGCGCGCGCTTCAGCAGAAAGGGATTCCTCGGGAAGCCGGCCCAGCACGCGAATCGTTTGCCGAAACTGCTCGAGATAGAGGCGGCAGACCTCGCACTGCTCGAGATGGATCTCGAACCGGCGTCGATCGGCTTCCGGCAACCGGTCCTCGAGATACTCGGTCACCAGCTCAACGAGTTCCCGGCACGGTATCTCCGGCAGGTTCTGATCGATCACTTCGCCTCCGTCCCGCCGAAGTAGCGCTCAACTGCACCGCGGACCCGCGAGCGAGCGCGGTGCAGCAGCACACGTTGATTGGTGTCGGTCAAACCCAGAACGTTACAGACCTCCGCTGCCGGCAAGCCGTCCAGGTCGCGGAGGACAAGCACCTCCCGCTGCGACGGTGGCAGCGCCGCGATCGCGTCGAGAATCATCTGGCGTGTTTCGCCGGCCAGCAGATCGTCTTCGGGCGTCGGCCACCGAACCGGTTCAATCGCCCAGTGGTGCGGCCACCGTGGATGATTCGCCGGCAGGAAACGCGCCTGATCGACGCTCGGTTCGCCCGGCTCTTCGGGAAATGGCACCGAGCGCCGTTCCGTCCGCGCCCGGGAGCGCGCGAGATTGACCACGATGCCGATGACCCAGGTGCGAAGACTCGAGCGGCGCTCGAACCGATCGAGCGTGCGCAGCATCGTGAGCCAGGCCTCTTGAACGATTTCCTCGGCGTGTGCCCGGTTGCCGAGATGCACGAGCGCGATGCGCAGCATCGGCGCGGCCCAGCGCTGAACGAGATCGACGAAGACGCGCTCGTCGCCGCTGCGCAGCGCCCCGATCAGCGCATCATCGTCGAGTGGGATCCCCGGCGTGTTCGATACGTGAGCGTTCACAGGAAATTCGCCGGGGCCACGCGATCGCTACATCAACGCGAGAGCGGCGAACACCGTCGCAAGATCCGACATGAACATCCGGCGCCACGGTTCGCCCCTGGTGCCGCCATGTTCGCGATCGTAGTTCAGCGAGTGGGATCGCCAGGGCGCCCACGAAAGATCGTCGGCTCGCGGCGGCGCCTGGTGCGAGCGCAGCCAGTCCTGTCCTTTGCGGATGGTCGCGCGCTCAGCGGTCAGGCCCGATTGCCGCATCGCATAGATCACCAGCCCCGTCGCGTAGGCGTCGGAGCCGGCCTGCAAATCGGGATCGACTTTGCCCGGCGGCGCGAACGGCGGCGCCGTTCGCTGCCATCGCCACGGCCCGAGGTCGGCGAGCGACCAGCCGCCGTCGGCGCGCTGCCGCGACGCCAGCTCCTGAGCGATCGCCGTGCGCTCGGTCGCGCCGAGCACGCCATCGAGGCGAGCGGCCGCGATCAGTGCCCACGCGCGGTTGAACAACCGCTGCGAACCAACGTTCGAGCGTAGATAGCGGCGCAGTCGCTCGAGGCCCGCCTGACCGCCGGCATCGCTGCTGGCGCGCTGCCCGGCGGGCGAGCCCGCGGCCAGTGCGGCGACCGAGGCGCCATAGAAAACCGAATCGGGTGTCTCGTACGGTTCGAGGCCGAACTCGAGCCAGTCCCATGCGCCGTCGGCGCGCTGGGCTTCCCACAATCGCACCATGGCTTTGCGCACGTGTTGGTCGGCCTCAGCCGCACCAGGATCGCCGAGGTGTGTCAGGACGACGGCATTGAGTACGGCTTCCACCCCACGCGATTCGAGCTTCTTCGCTTCGGTGTGGTCGTAGTACGGCTGATCGGCGGCCGTGGATCCGACGCGGCGTCTAATCTGCTCGAGCATCCGTGTCTCGTGCGGCGTCGGCGTGCGATCGCCCATCACACCGCGCAGCGCCGGTCGTACGAGCGCGTACGGCACCGCGGTGTGGCACGAAATGCACATGACCTGTCCATCACCAGTGCGTAGTGGTTTCGCTTGCGTCCACCATGTATCCATTCGCGCGTCGAGATAGCGAGCCGCGCTCGCCGGATCCCAATCCAAACGCAAAGTCCGCGTCGCGGGGGCCCCGGCCCCGTCCGCCGGAGCAACCGCAGCAGCGCCAGTGTGAAACGCCAGCGCGGCGGTGACAAAAGCGCAAACAGCGAAAGCCATACGCCAGGCCATGTGTGGAGCTTACTCGATTCCCAAACTGACGAGCTGCCATCGGCCCGATCTTTGATTGCACTGTTGGTATGGCTGACCCGGCAGACGATCTCGATCCGCAAAACGGACTCACAGAACTGCAAAAGCGAGAAAACGTCATTCGCCTCGCCTTTGCTGGTGATCGCGACGCTTTCGAACGGTTCTGCCGGATCCTCGCCGACTTTGCTCCGCCCGGAACCACCGGGATCCTTCGCGGCAGCGCGGTGACCGGAATCCGCTGGAAGGATGCCGCGCCGTTCGACGCCGACGGTCCCGGCACCAGCGACCTCGACGTCACGTTCGTGGGCAACGGCTGCCTGCAGTACTTCGTGGTCTCGGGCTTTTTCGTCCCCGGTGTGCATTCAAAGCCCCTCAGCGACGATGATCCAGATATCGCGCCGGAGCTGGTGCCGCTGCGCCAACGGTTGATCGAAATGGTCCAGCGGCCCGTCAATCTCCAGGCTTCGCGCGATATCGTCCTGAGCTTTCGCGGGGATTTACTCGGTCAGCCGTACCTGACCCTGTTCACCAAACCGGAGGGCACGCTGTTGAGCGAGCCGACCCTGCCCGAATGAAATTCCGGCTGCTGACGTACAACATCCTTCGCGGCGGCGGCGACCGCATTGCGGCGATCGCCGGCGTGATCAATTCGTGTGCTCCCGACCTCGTCCTGCTGCAGGAGGCCAGCGACCCGGCGAACGTTGAAGAACTCGCGCGGGCCACTGGGATGGCCGAAGGTCGATCGTTTCGACGGCAGTCGCTCGGATTCCTGAGCCGCCGGCCGGTCGCGTTCTGTCAATGGATTCGTCCGCGTGTCTCCCGGCACGCGTTCCTCGAAGTGGTGCCGGAGGGCGAGAAACTCCGCGTCTTCGGCGTGCATCTGGCTGCGGTGCTGGCGGCGTGGACCGAGCAGCGCCGCATGCTGGAGCTTCGCGAGCTGCTCGGCAGCGTGGCCGCTCACCAGGGCCGGTTCCACGTCCTCGCCGGCGATTTCAACACCATCGCCGGCGACGCGCGGCTCGATGTCGGGCGATTGCCGCTGAGAGTGCGGCCGTTCTTATGGGTCACCGGCGGACGCGTCCGCTGGCGCACGATCCAGGCGGTGCTCGACGCCGGCTACGTGGACGCGTTCCGGATGCAGCATCCGGAGGATCCCGGCTGCACGCTGCCGGCGCCGCATCCGCATGTACGTCTTGACTACGTGTTCTTGCCGCGGCACGAAGCGCCGCGGCTGGTGGCCTGCGATATCGTGCGGCACCCGGCCGCGATTCACGCTTCGGATCACCTGCCTGTCGTTGCCGATCTCGACGTGCCGGACTGATTCAGGGCTGAAGCTCCCTCACCGGTCGCACTTCGACGCTGCCTTCACGCGCCGGGGGGATTTTCGAGGCGATCTGAACGGCCTCGTCGTGATTCGCAGCGTCGACCAAGTAGAAACCGGCAAGCTGCTCCTTGGTTTCCGCGAAAGGCCCGTCGGTAATCGACACGCGGCCGCCGCGGACGCGAACGGTTTTCGCCGTCTCCACCGGGAAGAGGGGTTCTGCCGCGAGCAGCAGACCCTTTTTCCGCATGTCGTCGCCGCAATTCATGCACTCGCTGTCGGGGACCGCATGCAGCTTGTCGTCAGCGAGATAGACGAGACACAGGTATTTCAAGCTTTTCTCCTTTTCGCACTCTTCTTTGTTTTTCGATGGACCTTTTGGGGCCGAGCCCGCTTCGCCGCTGCTCGCGTCGTTTTCTTCGCGAGCAAGGGCGAATCTTGCAATTCGTACGCCTCCCGCATCCAGTCGGTGACTGGCGCCTCGACCTGATCGCGATGCGTGACGTGCAGCAGATGCGCGCGCTTGACCCTTGACGCTTCCACAACCTTCTTGATCTGCGGAGCCTTCACGGCACGGCCGAGGAAGATCCAGAACTCGAGGAAGTTCCTGCGCGGCTTCACCAGGAAGTGACACGCCTTGCGCGAAAACATGATCGAATGATGCGACGCGTAGATCCGCTGCTCGCCAAGCTCGACCGCGGTTTCGCGAATGCGGTCATAGGCGTCCTGCAGATCTTCAGAAAGATCCTTCGTCAGCGCCCGTTCGGTCGTCGTCCAGCAGTCGTGCGGCTCGTCCTCCTCCACCCACTGCTTGCAGTGGTAGCACTCGTGCGCCTTCATCGTTGATATTCTAGATGGATGACGAATCTTCTTTTAGCCAGCGTTGTTGCTTTGATTGTGGGATCGTCGGTTTCCGGCGCGCAGGCGCCCGCAGCGCCGCCCCAGGCGCTCACTTACGAGATGGCGGTGCAGGTCATGGATGCCGCGGAAGCGGAAGCACGCAAGAACAAGTGGAATGTGACGATCGTGGTCACCGACGCCGCCGGCGTGCCGGTGTTGTTGCGCCGGCTGACCGGCGCGAGCCCGCGATCGTTCGAGATCGCGAGCCGCAAGGCCGCCACCGTGGTGGCCACGAAGTTGACCACGGCCATCTACGGCGAGCAGCTCAAGGCGGGCACGGCGAAGGAAGTGCCCAACGGCATCACCTTCGCCGGCGGCGTGCCGATCATGCGCGGCAGTGAGTTCATCGGCGCCGTCGCCACAAGCGGTGTGCAGGCGATCCAGGACGAGCAGATCTCGAAGGCGGGTGCCGGCGTCATCAAGTAAGCGACCCACGTGCTGCTGATCGTCGCGCTACTGATCGTCGCGTTACAAGCCCGGCCTGGACCGCCCGACGTCTTGCCGGCGGCGGCCACGTCGAAGCTGGCGGCAAGTCTGAAAGCCGCGGCGGCGCACAAGAAGCACATCTGGCGTGACACGCCGCCGTTCGGCCTGTCTGGGCGCAGCTCACCAGCGGAGGCGGAGGAGCTGGTTCGGGGCTTCATCGAGATCCCGCGTGGCGGCCGCCAGAAGTTCGAGCTCGACATGGCGAAGAACGCGCCCGCAGTGGACCGGATCCTGTCGGAGAAGATCGGCGGGTATCCGATCAACTACGGCATTGTCCCGCAGACGGTCTCATACGACGGCGACCCGTTCGACATCCTGGTGCTCGGCCCGCCGATTGCCACCGGTCAGTTCGTGACCGGCGTGGTCGTCGGGCTGATGCGCATGGAAGACGAGACCGGACTCGACTCCAAAGTGGTGGTGTCGCGTGTCGGCGCCGACGGCAAGCCGCTGCACCAGCTCACTGCTGCCGACAGGAAACGGGTCGCCGACTTCTTCAATCGTTACAAGCGCGATGATGCTGATCCGAAGACCTTCGCGACGGTGCCCGGTTGGGGCACCGCCGCGGAGGGGTTGGCGTTCGTGCGGATGACGCACGCGTTCTTTCAGGACTGCGCGCCGCGTGCCGGCGCGGCCTGTCACGTCATGCGGAACTAGGGTGCCTCGTGCCTCGTGCCTGGTGCCTCGTGCTCAGGCGCGAAAGTACTCGGCCAGCGCAGCCAGCACCGTTCTCCACTGGCTTCGATACGTCTCCACCGCATCCGCGTTGGCCAGCTTCATGTGCGTCACGGTGACGATGAACTTGCCGCCTGCTTTCGGCGCCAGGTAGAACTGCACCGTGGTGTCGTCCCATTTGTAGCGGAATCTCACCAGGCCATCGGGGCGAACGACGACGCCCGATGATTTCTTGTCGGCGAGCCCCTTCGCCAGCGCCGCGGCGATTTTCGGATCGGCGTCGCCGATCCAGCGTTCGCGCTCGCGCGCGTCCCTGAACGCTTTCACCAGCTGTTTCGACGAGGCCGTGACGACTTTCGAGGCGGACACCTCGAACGCGCCGTCGCAGCGCTGATTCATCGCCCGCACGCCCCGCGCGCGTTCGTACGACACGGTGATCCCTTGCGCGTACCACCCGTCCACCTTGTGGTCTTCGTAGAGATGTCTCGCCGCCGCGGTATGACCCTTCGCGACGGCGCCGAACTTGTCGAGAACGGCAAACCAATGCAAGAGATTGTGGCCGGTCTTCTTCACGAACGATGCATCCGACATCGTCGGCTTGGCACGCTGCGCACCCTGTGCACCTTGCGCACCGATGTTCTTCTGATTCAGCTCACGAAGAATGTGCCGGCGCGCAGTGGTGTAGCGTTCGCCGGTTTTCGCGGCGCGGGCACGAATGACTTGCTTGAGAGCGCGAGCGCGGGTCATGACGGTTCTCCTCTGGCCACACGATCCCCAGCCCCCGCCTGCTGATCGCGCGACCGTGAAGAACCACTGTGATCCGACCGGTCCGGAGGACTGGTCAGGCTATACAGCGCTCGAGGTGGTGGACCCCTTTGCCCCGATTTCAGCGTCGCGAGGGGACGCCGCGTCGAGGTGAGGCGATGAGCCATCGCCAAGGCATAGGGTGCCACAAGTGCCGGGGATGCAACAAGTCGGCTATTCCACGTCTGGATCGTCGAAGAACAGTACTTCGAGGGCCATCTTCCGCACTTCCCACGCCAGGTATTCGTTCTCGCCTACGAAGAAGCGGCATTCGCCTGCCGGGTTGATGTTCACGATGGTCGTGAAGTGCGCGTCGGTGCCTTCGGAGGTGACGTTGATGCGTGGTCCTTCGCGCGCGAACGCAACGAACGCGAGCGTCCTGCCGTCCGACCCATCGCGCGTAATCTCGAAGTTGTTCTCATCGTCCACGTGAAACTTGTAACGTCCACTGCTCCTTGCGGCCGAAGCCGGATGCATTCCGGCGATCGACATCCCTCCGCGCGCCGTCCTGGAGTTTGCCGAACATGAGGCCCACCGCGCACCCGGCTTGCGCCGAGACCCAGTCGAAGTCGTCGTTGCCGCCGTCCGTTGCCATCGAAGCTCCCGTTTTCGGAAGCTTAACGCAGCCTGAAACTCAGCTCGATGGTGACGACGACGGGGACGGGGCTGCCGTTCAAGAGACCGGGTTTGAAGCGCCACTTCTTTGCCGCCGCCATCGCCTCGTGATCGAGACCGAAGCGCGCATCGAGCGAACGGATCACTCGTAGATCTCCGACGGTGCCGTCGGTCAGCACCACGCATTCGAGCCATACCGAACCCTGCACCGTGGCGCGCATGGCGTCAGCGGTGTATTGCGGCTTCACCTGTGTGACCGCAATCGGCGTGGTGACGCCAGGCCCTCCTGCGCGCGCCCCGTCGACGAAGCCATTGCCTGGCCCATGGCCATCGCCGGCGCCGCCGCCGTTCGGACCCAACGAATCGCCTGTGCTCTCGCCGGTTACTGCGCCGACGAACGCTGAGATCGCGTCACCCGTCGGCCGTGCAGAAATCGGTAGTGGCTCGATCGCAGAATCACGTGTGCCGGCACTCGATCGATCGGGCGTCGCCGCAATCGAGATCTCGTCGCGGCCGGGCGCCTGCAGGCGCCGGGGTGGCGTGCGCGACTGATCGCCGCCGCTCTTACGCCCGCTGCCTTCGACAACGTTCGGCACCCACACCAGGCGCGTCGGATCGAACGTGTTGGTACTGGTCGCAACTGCGGTCTGTCGAGTGAGTTGCATCGCGACGACGAGGAGCAGCAGTGCGCCCGCATGGGCGGCGGCGGACGCCGCGCCCGAAAGGATGTGTCGTGGCATGATCTCTATGGACGCCGCTCCGGCCGGGCTGGCCGGAACGATCACGAGGATTGCCATGAAGCTGTTCGCCCTCCTCGCCCTACTGTCATTTGTCACCATTCCGCGCGCGTCGGCTCAACCTCCAGCGCCGCCGGATCAGTTTTTCGACTCGGGTGGCGTTCGCCTTCGTTATGTGGAGCAGGGCGTTGGCACGCCGATCGTCCTGATGCACGGCATGACCGGCACGCTGGATCGGCATTTCATCGCCAACGGCGTGTTCGCCAATCTCGCGAAAGACCATCGAGTGATCGCGATCGATCTGCGCGGTCACGGCAAGAGCGGCAAGCCGCATGCGCCGGGCGCGTATGGTGAAGAGATGGCGCGCGATGTCGGACGCCTGCTCGATCACCTCAAGATTCAGCGCGCGCACATCGCCGGCTACTCGCTGGGCGCGTTCATCGCCGCCCGGTTCGCGGTGCTGCAGCCACAACGGCCGATCGGCGTCATCTACATCGCCAGCCTGCCGCTGCGCGACGGCGACACGGGAATGGAGAAGTTTGCCGCCGATTCGGTGAAGGATTTCGAGAGCGATCTGCCGTTCAAGTCGCTGATGATCACCCTGCAGCCGCCGGGCTCGAAGCCGCCGTCGGACGATGAGATTCGCAAGGCGGTGGCGCCGCTGGTGGCGGCGAACGACGTGAAGGCGCTGGCGGCGCTGTGGCGCGGCTACAAGACGTTGTCGGTGTCGAACGCGCAGCTGTCGGCGCTCAAGGCGCCGTCGATCGTGTTGGTCGGCAGCGAGGACACCGCCGCTGCCGGCGTTCCCGAGTTGACGAAGACCCATCCGCGCATTCGCACGCTGGTTGTGCAGGGCGCGCAGCATGGCGGGCCGGACGGCGTGATGCGCCGGCCCGAGTTCATGTCCACGTTGCGGGAGTTTCTCGCGAGCGTGCGCTGAAGGCGAGTGGCGTCAGCTCGTGCCGAGCGCCGCGATGATGGCGAGGCCTGCCAACACAGCGATTGCGGGATACGGCCGCGGCCGGAAAGAGGCGCGTTCGAACCACCCAATGGCCGCAACCGCCGCCATCAGCCTGACGTCGTGGGCCAACGCGCACGCCGTCATCATCGGTCCGCACGCCACCACGCATGGCCAGCCGTTCGCCCATCCCTGCCGCACGCAATCGCGCGCCGCCGGCCAGCCGCTCGGCGCCAACGAGATCCGGCGGTGACCCGCCATGACCGAGCGCCACTTCAGCGGCGACAAGTGCCACGCCGCCGCAAGCAGCAGCACCATCGGAACAAGTTCGCGCCGAAGGCCGGCCGGGAGCGCCGACACCGGCACCGTGATCACGATTCCAAACAGGATCCAGATTGATATGTAGCCGGCAAGGAACTCTGCCACGGCACGATGCCGCCGATGCCAGAAGCTGCGGCCCGCGACTTCGCGAATGGGATCGATCAGCGTCGGCACCATCGCCGCCACGATCATGAGAATCCATTGCGCCATGGCGCCGCCGGGCCGCATCCCCGAGTGCTCGCGGTGATCGCCGGCTGCCGCGCTCGCGCCGATCATGAGCCACGCGCCGGCGGCACACGCGATCGCCCACCACTCGGGATGGCGCCAGAGAAAGCGGCGTGCCGTCACGACACGAACAGGCTGACGCGGCCGACCTCGATCGCCGGCACCAACGCGACCGACTCGAGACCGGCGATCTCGGGTTCCGGTACGAATGACACTCGCAAGGCCTCGGGGTCCCAGTCGCCGCGTTCGCGTAGCACGCGTACCACATTGCTGATGTCGAACGTGTAGCGGAGACCGCTGCCGCTGCTGCGTGTGCCGGGGCGGCTTGCCGCGCCGACGCCGAACATCGGCAGCAACCCGACGTAGCGCTCCGGATGTTCCTCGGCGTTGGCGCCCTCCGGCAGGTTGAGGTAGACGCGATAGCTGGTGGGCTTGCCGCTGCCTTTCACGTTCTCGACGTTGAGGACGAACCGCTGCGGCGCCGCTGATTCGAGCCCCCCGCCGGGGCCGGTCGGCGGCCGCACCGGCAGTGCGGCCTCGGTCTGCCGGCCCTGCAATACCAGCGGCGTGTTCGTGGCGCCGACCATCTCTCCGATGCGCCTCGGCATGGTCCGTCTCCTGATGACCACCGCTTCGAGCCCGCCCAGGCGCGGATCGGTCAGGTCGTCGTAGGTATAGTCTAAAAGCGGAGCCTCGGTGTCGACGACTTCAGACGAAGTATGCGAGACCACTCCGCCGCGACCGTCGTTGAATTCGAACGCGACACCGGTCAGCCACTGACTCACGGCCGGGTTGGCATGCGCCGCGTTGATGGCCAGCCACACACTCCACAGCCGATCGATGTTCGCATGGTGGAGCCAGAACAGCGGATCGAGTGCGGCCGTTTCGAACATGCCCATATACCCGTTGACGGCGACGTGCATCGCGCCATGCGGCGTGGTTTCGAGATCGCCGATGTCGCCGCCGCCATGTTCGAACGCGGTCGGCGGCCCGCCGAAGCCATGGTCGTCGCCGATGTCATCCCGAGTGAATGAGGGATTGTCGAGGCAGCTCACGTCGGAGAATTGCGGCGGGGCCACGATCGCGCCGTTGTTGCCGCGATCGCGATCTTCCACAAACAACGGATTGAGCGAACCATCTTCGAGACGACGTTCCCGAAACGCCCCCGGCAGCCGCATCGCATCAGGGTTTCCGGGATCGCTGTAGTTCCAGTACGGCAACGCCCACCCGGACGGACCGCCGATCGACTCCACCGCGTCGGCGATCATCCGCTCGAAGTAGAACAGGTACATCCGGTGCCACGGCAGGAAGAACCACGATCCGTGTTGACACTGATTCCAGAAACGGTCCTGTATCGCGTTGGATGGAAAGGGCGGGCCGCCTGGCGTCAGCCCGCTGTCATAGCCGTGGATCGCCGCCTGAAATCGCCAGCTGGCCGGGTCGGTCGCGAGTCGTTGTTGCATGACACCGACCGCGCGCGCGTACCACACCAGGATCGGGTCCCACTTGGGAAGCTTCCACACGTCTTGCCGGATTCGGTTGGCCATGGTGCTCTCTGACTGCGGAAAAAGTTATGCGACCGGAGGAGACAGCAGTTTCTGGATTTCGTGTCTCCAGCTTCGATACCACGCCAGCAACCGGCGCAAATCGACGGCCGGCGTCGGGTCGCTGTGCTCGAGGAAGAATTGCGCGGCGCCTTCGAGGTCCGACGCTTCATCGCACCTCCGGAAGACGTCCAGAATGTCGGCCGGCGGAATATCGCGCCGGCGCATGTTGCGTTCGATGAATCCGCGCTGCCGCGGCCGATGTTTGTCGAACAGCGTTGACACCGACGTCGGGATCCTCCCGGCAGTCGCGCGATGCGCGGCATACGCGAACGGCAGCAGCCAGTCCTCATCGCGCGCCGCGGCAAACGCCCGCACATGCTGGACATCGTCAGGTTCGCCGCGCTCGGCGCGCCTGACCACGGCCTTGATCACCGCCGTGACCAGTTCCGGGTCGTGCAGGCTGGTTCGATCCGCGTCGTGCCTGGTCTGTTCGAGATACGTTTCGAGGGTGACGCCGGCCGCGCTCAGCGCCTGCCGCGCGACGGATTCGAGTTGCGCGTCGGGAAGCAGCGCGTGGAGTTCACGCGACGACACGGCGCCACGGTGGGTCGCCCGCATCTGCTCCATCGCTTGCAGGCCCCACACGCGGGCGGCCGCGATCGCCGACCGGTTCCCGAAAGTCATCGCCGTCCGCAACATCGCCGGCCCGACCGCAGCGTCGGTGGTCGACGAACGGCTGCGCAGGCGGCGCACCACCAGAATGTCGAGTGTCTCCGCGCCCTCCCAGTGCGAGAGCCGCGCCGCGGCGAGGTCCTGCGCCAGCACGCCGATCGTGGCCAGCTGCGATACGCTCGACGAGTATGTCTGCTCCAATTCCTGGCTCAACGACGCCGGTTTCGTATCGCCGATCCGCGCGTGCCGGTAGGCGATCGCGGTGGCCAGGTGATCCTTCCAGGCGCCGTAGTCGTCGCGGCCCGGCTCGGCCTGGAAATGCCAGCGGCCGGTCTTGATGAGCAGGCAGATCCTCGCGGCGGCGGCCTCGCGTGACAGTGAGCCGGCCGGAATGATCTCGATCGGCAGCGACAGCAGCAGCGGATCCAGAGTGGTGTCGCCGAGGGTGCCTTTGCTCATGCCCACGCGCGCGACGTGCAGCAGCGCGAGCCGCGGCTCAACGCGGGTCAGCAGCTCGTTCGGCTGCAGCTGATCCGACGTCCGCACCGCCAGATAGTCTGCCGCGGTGCTGCGCGGCGGGAAATCATCGACGGCGTCCTTGAGCAACGGGACGATCGCATCGGTCCAGTCGCGATCGACTTTCTGCGGCGGCTCGTGTCCCAGCAGGCGATGGTAGATCCACTCAGCTCGCTGTTCCGCCCACAGCTCGCGGCCCTCGAAGTAGTACCGGATCGCGGCGTCGTTGACCGCTCCGAACTCCGGTTTCCGCCGCATCAACGGCAGCGTCCGCGCCCGCAGATCGGGCTGGTGCTTCAGCACGTTGCCATCGCGCGTCACGATCCAGAGCTGGCTGGCCAGCGATTCGAACAGGCTGTTGGCCGCATTCGGATTGATGCCCAGAATGGGCGCGAGCGCGTGGCGGATGATGTCGGGGGTCACCCGCCGCATGACGAGTCCCGGCCAGGCGAGCTTGCGCACGTCGTCGCCGCCCGTCACGTGGCCGACCACGCGATTCATGTACAGCTTGCCGACGAAGTTCTCTGATCCGTCCTCGCCAAGCGCCTCGATCTTGATCGACGTGGCCTCCCGGTGCTCCGATGTTTCATCCCGCAGCGTTTCCACCGCGACGCGCAGCGAGAGCGGTTCGCGCCGCTCGGGAAGATCAGATCGCCTGCCCGCCAGCCGCGCGGTCCATTCTTCTCGCCAGGCGTCTGGCAACAACGACTGGCCCAGCTTTCTGACCATGGTCCTGGCGTCTTCGAGCGACAGCGGCTCGAGTTTCATCACCACGCCGGCCCGGCGCACATAGGTTCCTTCCAGAAGTTCCTTCACCCGCGCGCGTCCGGCCGCGACGAGGCGCAGCTCGGTGAAGCCGCCCTGGCTCATGCGATCCATGAACGCGAGCAGCCCTTTCATGGCGATGGCGTCGCCCTGGGCGATCTCGACGGTGTCGAGGACGATCAACAGCGCGCGCACGCCGTGCGTAATTTTCTCGCGCACGATGCGGCGGAACTCCGCGAACGGGTCGGTGTCGATCGTCCGGCGCGCGGCGGTACTGATGAAAGACTGCCGAATACCGTCGCGCAGCGCGACCAGCTCGGTGGCGGCTGGAAACTGCAGCGCCACCTGGCGGACGACTTCCATCAGCAACTGGCGCGGCTCCCGCGCCTGAATCGACGCGCGATCGAAGTCGAGGTACGCGAACGGGAACGGATTGCCTTTGGTGAGCGCGTGGTCGAGCACGAACTTCGCGATCAGAGCCGACTTGCCGAGACCGCCGCGCGCCTCGATCAGCCTGACACCTTGCACCTTCTGATCACCGATGCCTTTGCGCACCGCTTGTTCGGCGACGCTCACCTTGCGCTGAATCGTTTCGAACGTGCCGTGCGACTCGATTTCGTCGACGAACGTGCGTAACGCCGTCAGTTCGCGACTGCGCCCGACAAAGCGGTCTTCTTCCGGCGTGCTGTCCCAGGCGCCGATGGCGCCGATCTGCATCCGCAGCGGTTCCAGCAGTTCCGCACGTTCCAGGAGGCGCTGCGCCTCGCTGAATGACGGCACGTTCTTCGGCAACGGCGCCTCGCGCAGCCGCTCGAGCGCTGCCACGGCGGAGCGCAGCTCGGTGGGCGACGCGCCGGCCAGATTGGGTATGTCGCCCTTGAGAATCCGGCGCAGCGACAGGTTGCGGGCCTCGGTTTCCGGCAGCACGGGGCGGTCGCCGCCGGCAGGCTCGGCTTGGTCGAGAACGGCGTGGAGGCGATCTCCCGAAGCGGATGCCGCGCGCAGGATGGCGCCGCGGGCCTCATCCGACAGCCGCAGGCGGCGCCGGCCGTCGATCATGATCAGGTCCGAACGTTTCAGCACTTCATGGTCGAGATTTGCCGCCCAGGTGTCGCTCGCCGAATATGAATCACAAATCGCCGCCTTGATGGCGGCGTCCGACAACGGAATGTCCGCCGGCGCCGGCGCGGCCTTGGCAACCGGCGGCGACGTCGACAGCAGTTCGCCGACGAGATCATCGATGTTCACGTGGAGCCGCGAGGCCAAGTCCTTCAGCTTGTCGCGGGGACTCTGAGCGTCGCTCATGATTTACCCAGCCGCTTGAGCAGCTCGTGAAGGTTCGGGAACAGCGTGCCCTGGAGAAAGGTCATCCGCTGGTTGGGATCCACGGCCGATGGGTGGGTGGCGACCAGCTCGATCATCTTCTGGACAATCTCGACGTCGGTGTCGCTCAGGTTGAAGGCCATGCTCTCTGCGAGCAGCCGGGTGGCGGCGATGATGTCCTCCGTATCGATCTGCCGCGGGTCGAGTTCTTCCACCGTGTACTGATCCGTCGAGAGAAAGTCAGGTGCGTCGCCGACGAACAACCAACGCAGCCTCTTGAGCTGCCGCGGCATCGTGCTCTCCGCCGGCCGCACAATCAGCCCGGCGAGGAGATCCTGCAGTTCTTCGCTGACGGTCGTGCCGGCGAGATTGATCGCAACCCACGCGATCGGCCACCGCCGGCGGACGGACTTCCTCGGCGCCGCTTCGCGCGCCAGCTCCACATCCTGTGGGCTCGGTGGCAGGTTGTTCTGCTGAGCCAGCGCCACGCGTTTCTTCGCGTCCTCGACTTCGTCAAACTCCTCCTCGCCCCATTTCGCGATCACGTCGTCGAACCAGGCGGGCACGTCCTGCGACGCCCACCGCCGCAACTTGTCAGCATTCGGCGCCTCGGTTGGCAGCGCCGCCGAGGGTCGCGGCGGGATGGTGTCCAGCCGGGCCTTGTCGATGCCGAGATGGAAACCGATGGCGCGAACCAGATCAGGGACCGAGTCCGGCAACGAATCACGCCCGGTGCCGAGCAGGACGATCGGTTCGGCTTTGCCGCGTCTTGCGGAAGTCAGAATTTCGATCGTGAATCTCTTCCCGAACCCTGTGTTGTTGGCGCGGTCTTCCGGCTTGATCGTGGCTGCGTAGACGCGCTGCTTTGCCTCACTCGTCGTCTCCGTGCGTCCGCGCTCGATCCAGTCGAGCAGGATCGTGCGCCCCAGGATGACCCGCGGTTGGTTGGTCGTGGAGGTGTTCCACAGCCGGACCGGGGCCGCGTCGGCGTCGGTGCGATCGGGCACCGCGGCAATCACCGCGTGGATCGGTTCGATGCGGATCGCCTGATTCTTCTTGAGATCGATGTTGGCGGGCCTGAACGAGGCGTTATGCATGCCCACCAGCTTGAAACGATGATCGAAACACGGCGCGCCGGATGTTCCCTGATCGGTCTCGGTGTCGTAGCGAAAACGCGTCTTCGACGTGTCGAACGCGGAATCCTGTTCCGAGAAACGGCCGAAGTCGATGCGCTGGTGATAGCCGTTCGGGTGCTGGGGAATGATGATGCGATCGTCGTTGCGCAGCGGCACCTCCGGCACCGCGAGGCGAATCCAGGAGCGCCGTGCGCCGCCGGTGCGCTCCCGCGTCTGCTTGCCGACCGCCTCGGCGAGCTTGATCAGAGCGAAGTCGAGCCGCGTCGGCAGCAGTTTCAATTGATCCTGATCCGGGTCTCGAAAGAGACCGTCTTTCGGCATGTCTTCCTTCGATGCCAGCAGCCATTCCTTGTGGAACTCGACCACGCGGCACGACGCCGGAATCGTGGCGAAATCGATCAGGGGATCGCCGTCGTAATAGTCAAAGACCGCGCAACACCGGCCCGGCGACGCGTTCAGCTGTTTGCCCTCCGCAATGTGATCTTTCAGAGTGTGATACGCGGTCAGCACGGTATCTGGACCAACCAGGAATCCGGTGCCCAGTCGCAGCGGAGGATCGGCCGCCGGCGCAGCGTTCGCCGCCATGATCAGGCAGATCTTCGGTTCGTTCTCGCTGAGAAACTCGCGCAGCTGCCGCGACGACATGGTGTTGGCGCGCTTGACGATCGCGGCCTGTTTTGCCGCGTCGTCGATCGCCGCGTCGGCTTGCGCGGCGTAGGCCGCCAGCTTGGGCGCCAGATAGTCATCGAGGTAGACGCGGCGATACAGGCCGGCCGCCAGTTGCGAAATGCGATTCTTGCCGTCGTAGGTGTCGACCACATTGCCGGCGATGTAGCGCCGCGCCGCGGTCAGTTCGTCGGGCGCCTGTTTGCGCAACAAATCGTAGTCGACGACCACGCCCTGCTCTCGCACCACCTCGATGAACGCGTTCGAGGGAACGTTCGAGACGAGAAGTTCGACGAAGTCGTTTCGCTGTTCGGTGGTAAGCGCCATGGTTTCAACGCTCAGAGAAACGCGGCGACCGGGTGCGCGCGCAGGGCCTCGGCCGTAATCGCGCGATTGCCGCGCGCCGGATCACCGTAGTAGTGCAAGGCGCTGACCCCGGCGCCGCCGAACGCCAGCACGCAGGCGCCGGAGAACCCGCCGATCGTCGAGGCGTCGTGCCCCATCACTCCTTGTTGTGCCGCGCTCGCGGCCAGTTTTTCGCCGAAGCAGACCCGCTTGCGTCCGTTCGGCGTTCCGAACACGGCTTGCACCGCAGCCGGCACCGCGTCCAACACGCCGGGATGCCCGACGAGAAATAACTGACGCGACACGTCCGCGGCCGTGACGAGTTGCAGCGTCGAAACACCGGCCGGCGCCGACGCGATTCGCAGGATGGCCACGTCTACGGGATCCGCATCGTGAGCCACGAACGGCACCGCGGTGATTGCCGCTTTGCCATCGCGCGCTGTTCCTTCTTCGTGAGCGAAATCCATGAACAGCTCCACGTCGGGGCTGAGCTCCGCTTCAGTCTGGCGTTGCGGTTTCCGTTTCGCCAGGGGAGTGCCCCCGGGCGGTAACAACACGTGCCGGTTCGTCATCAGCAGATGCGGTGCAATCAACCACGCGGTCCCGCACACGATCGGCGCGCCGCCCGCGAGCACCCGCGCCACCACCGCGCCCGTCGACGTCGCGACCCGGAGAAGTTGCGCCTCGTTGTCGGCGACCGGTATTCGCCAGAACCCCGATCCTGGATGCCGCGTGTCGTCGAGCGCCTCCAGTCCACCGTCTTCAACTTTCAGTGCCGGCCGGCCGCGCGTACGGATCACGGATTCGAGCGCCACCATCTGCGCGTCGGAGAGCGACCCCACCGAGGCGCCGGCCTCGAGCGCGTTGACGACACCGTTTGCCTGCTCGACCAGCGCGGCGGCCAGACGCTGCATGTGCTCGGCGTGGTTGGCGAGGTCCCCGACACCTCCATCCGCGGCCGCCACTTGCAATTGTTCCGCAATGGCCTTCACGTCGCGTTGATCCGGCGGTCCCGTGCGGGTGTGCGAAGACTCCGTTGCCGCCGGCCCGCCGGCGGACGTTTTCTTTCCGAACAAGGCCCGTGCACGAACCGCTGCGTCGTCCATGGCTTCGATTCAGCCGCGTTAGCGGGCCACGCCCTCGTCGCCCGGGGCGCCTGGGCGCGTGGCGCCGGCATTGAACGCCACTTCCACACCTTCGTCGGTTCCAAAGCGGTCGCCATTCCGAACCGCGTCGGGGAACGTGACGCCGGCGAGATCCTGTAACTCGTCGAGGGACACCATGAATCGGCGGAACGGCCCGGCCGCGAATTCAAGTGGAACGTCCGACAGATCCTGCTCCTGGACGAAGGCGTAGCTCGCCAGGCCGTCCTGCGTCTTGACCACGATCAATTTCCAGTAGCGGGTCGGAATCCGGACGCGGACGCGATTGGTGCCGCCGGCGCGCCCCTCGAACACCTGATCGCCGGAATCCAGCACCGGTCCCGCGAACTGACAATACCTCTCGCTCGCGGCGCCTTTGAGCACGTGGTTCTCCAGATCTCCCCAGTTGTCTTTGCCCGCAGCGCTGCGATTGAATCCGGCCACTTGCGGCGAACAGTTGGTGACGTGATACGTGTCGCCATTGGCAATGCGCAGCGACTGATACGTCTTGCCCCAGGCGACGTCCTCGCGCCGGACGATGTGGCCCTTGTCGAAGGCGCCGTCATCACGCGTGTAGAACACGTCGGGCAGCTGGAACTCGTCGCCGAGTCGAGGATCCGGGAACCAGCGTTCCTGATCGTTGTCGCCGAGGCCCGAAAGCGACTTGCGCGAATACGACTTGTTCTTTTCTGGTTTCTTCAGCTTCGCTTCGGCGGTGACGTTCGACGCCGTAAACAGCGCGATGCGGCGCTCCGCGTGCATCACGACCGAGAAATTCTGGTAGTGCAGAACGCGTCCGCCATCTTTCGTCCTGGCCACCGCCGACGGCGTCCTGGGCCTGGGCATCGGCACTTTGACGCCGAGGAAGTTCGCGTCGTATCCACTTCGCGAGTCGTAGTCGTCGTCGTGCCACGGCATCACCATGGCTTCCGTTGCGCCCGATTGGTCGCCCGTCTGCGCATCGCGGGTGCTCACCGTCACGCCGGCCGATGGACTGCCAAGGCGGAGCGTGACATAGAGCGGCACGACGATTTGAACCGATCCGTCGGGCAGGACCCGGCTCTGTGGCGGCGCGGCGGTTGCCGATGAAGACGACCGTCGCGATTCGGCCGGGCGTCCGTCGCTCGTGGATTCGGCGCCGGTCCACCAGTCCGCCCACGGCGGCGTGCCGCCAGGCGCAGGTTGCGCAAACGTGACGCCGGCATCGACGACGCGGCCGTCGCGCGCGAGCTCGAAGGCGGGCACGCTGTAATTCGTGATTCTGTATCGGCCGCCGAAGTGCAGCGCCACGACCTCGCCTGAGGTCAAATCGACCAGCGCCGATCCCGAATTGCCGCCGAGCGTCGAACAGTTGTGCGCCAACGCGTCCACCATCTTGCCGAAGCTCTCCGTCGATTGCCGGCCACCGAGCGTGCCCGGCTGCAGGCGCTTCACGCCGAAGACGCGGCGGAACAAATCGTTCTGCACGGTCTGGTCGTTGCGCGTATCGAACGCGGGGTAGCCGATGGCGGCGACTTCGATCATGTGGTCGGCGGCGGGATCGAGCTGGGCGAGCTTCAAGGGTTCGACGCCGTCGGGCATTTCCTCGAGCTCGAGCAGCGCCATGTCCCAATACGGATGCACCATGACCACGCTCTTGACCGGCAGCGTTGGACCGGTCGGTCGATCCAACTCGCGCAGCAGGTCGATGCCGGCGCGGAACCCCGACCTGATTGTCGCCGTCGTCCCCACACCCGACGTGAAAATACCGGCGACGTGGCGATTGGTCATCACGAGCCGATCGCCGACCACGAATCCGGTGCCGCCATACGGGTAGCTTGGATTGCCCGGGAGTTCGATGCGCCCGATCGACGGAATGGCGCGTCGCAGCGGCGTGCGGATCGCCTCGTCGGTGTTCAGCTTCAACCACAGCGGATGATCGGTTTGGAAGTCTCCGTCAACCACATCGAGCACGGGACGAATGGCCGGCAGAATGATCGCCTCCAGTCCGGCGGTTTGATCCGGCGTCGGCACTCGTCCTTGCTCCACTGCCTTGAGGCCCTCTTCGGCCTGCTTGCGCAGAGGGCTCTCGCCCGCCGACTCTTGACCAGGGAGCTGCACGTTCCTGACGAGCTCTTCGAGACCGGCCTTGTTCTTTCGGACCACGCGGTCGAGGTAGCGGGCCACCTGCTCTGGTTTGGAGCTCATCGCAATTCTCCTGTCTCACGGAACCCTGACGCTCATCACTCTGGGCATCGGCGTTTCCAATCCGCCGCCGACGACCAGCTCGCGCACGCTGCCGATGTTGCGCAGGCCTTCCAGGTGCGCGGTCAGGCTGTGGTCGTTCTCGACCGCGCCATCGACCTCGATCTCCTCGCCGACGTGGGTCCAACCGGTGAGCATCGTCGGCACGTGAGGCACGATGTCGCCGCGATTGGTGACGCGATAGCAGGTGGGGACCTCACTGTTGAACCGGTGCCGGAAAATGAACTTGCCGACGCGCGGGCCGCCGAACGTGCAGACGTCAACCTGGCGGCCAAGGTTGCGTTTGATATCGACGGCCGCCAGCGTCGCCATGGCGCCGCCAAGGCTGTGACCAACCACCGTGATGCGCGCGTTCGCCGCGACGTTGCTCAGCGCCGCCGCAATCGATCCGCGGACGCGGCGATGCATCATCTCGAAGCCAAGGTGGACCAGGCCGAAATCGGCCGCGATGCTGAATGGGTTCGGCACCGCCGTGAAGTTCGCCATCCATTCCCTCGGCGTCTGCGTCCCGCGAATACACACCAGCACGCTGCCGGTCGCCTGTTCGAGGACTACGAAACCGAATGCGGACGGGTCAATGACCGCGGCTTCGGTGGCTTCGAGATCGTTCATCACGGCCTCGCGAACTTCCGGCGACTCCACCCCTTCCAGTTGCGCCATCTCGGTGGCGTCCGTGCGAATTTCGCCGAGGGCCGAATAGCCCTGTGGAAACTGGAACGGCTGCTGATGCGCGAGGGCGTAGCACGCCACGAGCAGAGGGATGTAGGCATCGATGGCCCGCTGCACTTCGAAGTTCGACGCAACCGCCTCCAGCCCCAAGCCGAGAACCCCGGCGGGCGGCGACGCCTCCTCGAAGTGCGCTGCGCTCAAGGGCTGCCTGAGTACTGACCGTCTTGGTGACATGGCGTTTTCCGACTCTTCTGACGGCGCACCGTCATCAATAGGTAAAAACGTGCTGGTGGGGGGATGGCGAACGTCTCCCGCAGATGTCGACGGACGCCGGCGGGTATTCTCTCAATTATTCAAGGCGGCGCCACCCTCTTTCAGGTGAAGGACCGGCCCAAAGATGACCTGGTCACCGCGCGCAATTCTGTGTCAGGTATGATGCGCGCATGGCGCGTATGACTTTGCGGGTGAACGGCGCCGCCCACACGGTGGACGTCGACCCATCCACACCGCTGCTCTACGTTCTTCGCAACGATCTGAGCGTGGCCGGACCGCGATTCGGTTGCGGACTTGGCCAGTGCGGCGCTTGCACGGTTTTAATTCGCGGCGAGGCCGTGCGATCGTGCATCCGGCCCGTGTCGCAGGCGCAGAACGTCGAGATCACGACGCTCGAAGGACTGGCGAAGGACGGGCAGTTGCACCCGATCCAGCAAGCGTGGATCGACGAGCAGGTGCCGGCCTGTGGCTTCTGTCAGAACGGACAGATCCTCACGGCGAAGGCGCTGCTCGACAAGAATCCCAATCCCACCGACGCGCAGATCCGCGACGGCATGAAGGGCGCGCTGTGCCGCTGCATGACCTATTACCGCATCAACGCCGCCGTGAAACTGGCGGCCAAGAGGATGGCATGATGGATCGCCGCGACTTCATCAAGACATCCGGCTTGCTCGTGGCATCCGTGAGCGCGATGCCGCTCGACGCCCTTGCGTTCCAGGCCTCAGGTCCCTACATCGATCCCGACTTTCGGCAGCTCGATTCGTGGATCGTGATCCGCGCCGACAACACCGCGACATTCTTCGTCGGTAAAACTGATCTCGGACAAGGCACCGGAACGGCGTTCCGCCAGATCATGGCCGACGAGCTTGACATCGCGTTCGAGAACACCAGCTGCGTGATGGGCCGCACCGATGTCACTGTCGACCAGGGCGGCTCGGGCGGATCGGACGCGCTGCAGACCGACGGCTACCCGATGCGCCGCGTCGCCGCCGAAGCGCGCCGCGCGCTGCTCGAGATGGCGTCGGAACATTTCGGCGTGCCTGTCACAGCGCTCGCGGTGAGCGACGGCGTCGTCAGCACGAAGACCGGCGACACCGCCGATCGCAGCGTCACCTACGGCGAGCTGATCGGCGGCAAGCAGTTCAACGTCACGCTGACCGGCAAGAACACCGACTCCACCACCGGCGTGGCGCCGCTGAAGCCCGTGCAGCAGATGAAGAACGTCGGCAAGTCGCCGCGACGCTACGACATTCCGCCCAAGGTGACCGGCGAAGCGAAGTGGGCCGTCGACGTGAAGGTGCCGGGCATGGTGCACGCGCGCCACGTGCGGCCGCCCTTTGCGGGCGCCACTCTGGTGACTGTGGACGAGGCCTCGGTCAAAGACATTCCCGGCTTCATCAAGGTCGTCACCAAGGGCAACTACCTCGCCGTCGTCTGTGAGCGTGAGGAGAACGCGATTCGCGCCGCGCGGCAGTTGAAGGCGCAATGGAAGAAGCCTGCCGCGCCGCCGTTTCCGACGTCCGAGGATTTGTTCAAGTACATGCGCGCGGCGGCGCCGTCATCCAGCGGCAAACCCGTGACCGCCGGCAATCCGGAGGCCGCGTTCGCGAGCGCCGCGACCGTGATCGAAGCCGAGTACGAGGTTCCCTTTCAGGGTCACAACTCGATCGGCCCTGCGCATGCGCTGGCCGATCCGTCGAACGATCAGCTGACCATTTACAGCAACGACATGAAGTCGTACGGCATGCGCAACAGCGTGGCGCAGTTCCTCAACCTGCCGCGCGATCGCGTGCGCGTGATGTGGATGGAGGGACCTCAGGCCTACGGACGCACCGCCGCTGATGACGCGGGATTCGAAGCGGCCTATCTGGCGAAGGACATTGGCCGTCCGGTGCGCGTGCAGTGGAGCCGGCAGGAAGAAACGGCATGGGACACAAAGGGCCCGGCCTATGCGGTGAAGATGCGCGGCGGCCTGGATGCGCAGGGCAACCTGATCGCGCTGCACTACGACGCGTGCGCAGCCGATCACAACCATCTTGGCTACAACGAGCATGAGACCGTGCTGATCTCGCAGCTCATGGGCACGCGCCGCAAGAACGTATCGCCCGGCCGCGCCTCGCTGCCGTCCGACATGTACGTGATTCCCAACCGGCTGCAAACCACGCGCGTGGTGCCGTTGCCGATGCCGTTCGAGACGCCGCTCCGCACCGGCAACCTGCGCGATCCCGACGGTCCGCAGGTCACGTTCGCATCGGAGAGTTTCATCGACGAGCTCGCCGCGGCCGCGAAGGCGGATCCCGTCGATTTCAGATTGAAATTGATTCAGGCGAGTGCTCAGGACGACGGCGGCTTCAAGCGCGCGCGATCGATCGCCTGCATCAAGGCGGCGGCGGAGAAGTTTGGCTGGGATGCTCGCCCGTCGCCGAATCCGCGCCGCGGCACTGGCGACATCGTCACCGGCCGCGGTATCGGCTACGCGTATCGCTCGCAGACCGTGGTCGCCGAGATCGCGGAAGTGGAAGTGCATCGCAAGACCGGACGCATCTGGGTGAAGCGGCTGGTGATCGCGCACGACTGTGGCCTGGTGATCAATCCCGAAGCGCTGATCAGAACGCTCGAGAACGGCGCCCTTCACTCGCTCAGCCGTGCGCTTTACGAAGAAGTGAAGTTCGACGCCGAGAAGGTCACCTCTGTCGATTGGGTGACGTCGCCGACGATGCGTCACGACGATGTGCCGGAGAAGATCGACGTGGTGCTGGTGAACGGCGATCCGAAGCCGAATCGGCCCGACCTGCCGCACTACGGTGCGGGTGAGACGGTGTGCAAGCCGACGCTGGCGGCAATCGCCAACGCGGTGTTCGACGCCACCGGCAACCGGATCCGGCGGATTCCGCTGGTCAGATCGACGCGCGTGAATGCCTAGAAGCGCCACAGATAGGACGCTTTCAGGAACAGCCCGCG
>Ga0187893_10000205_pt1 | contig 146025 bp, 125 predicted proteins | sample MA1701074metaG_FD_139574 | JGI IMG/M metagenome (GOLD analysis project Ga0187893, IMG submission 139574) | White microbial mat communities from a basaltic lava cave in the Kipuka Kanohina Cave System on the Island of Hawaii, USA - MA170107-4 metaG ...
CCGCGCCTCGCCCCCTCCCCCGCTCCCTCCCCCGCTCCCTCCCCCGCTCCCTCCCCCGAGCCCCCTCCGGAAGACCCGGCGGTGCGGGAGGCCGACGAAACCGACACGGCCCCCCGTCCCGCCTACCGCGACGAGACGGACACGGCGCCCGATGTCGCGCGGGACGAGCCCGTGCTGCGGTTCGCCGACGAGCCGCTGCTCGAAACGCGCGCGTTCGAGACCCCGACGCTGACCGACTTCGTCTCCCCCTTCCCGCGCCCGCCGGACGAGACGGTCACGAACGATGCGGCCCGCCCCGCGGCGGTCACGCAGACGCGAGACTTCCAGCCGCCGGAGGCTCCGGCAGCCGATCCGAAACCCGCCCCCTCGACGCGAGGGAGGCGGCGCGAGCGCCCGCAGAAGAAATCCCTGCTCGCGCGGATCGCTGTCGCCCTCCGGCGGCCTCTTTCGCTGCCGCGCGTGAAGGTCTCGTTCTCGTGGCGCGGGACCGCGGCGGGGCTCTGGTCCGTCGTGCGCGCGGTCATCCAGCCGCCGAAGGCGGAGATCGAGCCGAACCACAACGCCGAGTGGTGGCGGCGCACGCTGATCGAGATCGCGGCGCTCTTCGCGATCGTCGTGCCGATCGAGATCGCGCTCTCCGGCGGCAAGGTGGGCTCCTTCGGCATCCACCCCCACCCCTACTGGATCATCGTGCTGCCCATGGCCGGCGCCCGCGGCGTCGTCGCGGGGCTCGTCGCCGCGGCGATCGGCAGCCTGCTCTACGCCGTCGGCGCCTTCCGCGCGACGCGGCCGGAGGAGGCGATCGACCTCTTCACCTTTCGCACGATGCTCGAGCCGATCCTCTTCTTCGGCGTCGGCTACTTCGTCGGCGAACTGCACGACGAACTCGCGCTGCGCTACCGCAAGCTGCAGCGGCTGATCGAAGACGTGCAGGCGCGCAACACCGGCCTGCGGCAGGAGCGCGACGTGCTCGCGGAGGCGAACCGCCAGCTCGAGCGGCGGATCGTCGACGACTCGACGCAGTTCGGCAACCTGATCCTCGCGGCGCGGCGCATCGAGGAGGCGGGCCAGCGGGAGGTCTTCCACGTCGCGCTCGACCTGATCGAGGAGCACTGCGGCGCCGCGGCGTCGGTGCTGCTGCTGCTCGACGACCGCTCCCTCGACTACCTCTGCCACCGCGGATGGAAGGAGGAGGAGATGGCGCCCCGCCTCGCCGCCGCGCGCAAGAGCCGCTTCGTCGAGCGCGCGGTGGCGGAGGGGGTGGCGGTGAACGGGTTCGCCGCGGAGGAGTCGGTGCCGGACGAGGGGCCGCTCGTCGTCGCGCCGCTCTTCGACGCGAGCGGCATCGTCAAGGCGCTCCTCTGCCTCGACGACCTGCCGGCGTCGCGGCTCAACGAATCGACCGTGACGACATTCCTCGGCATCGCGGAGTGGATCAGCGCCGCGCTGGCGCGCCTCGCCCGCGGCCGCGACGCGCCCGACCCGCGCCGGGCGGACCTCTCGGGGGGGCCGGAGGCGGACGTCTGGCTCGGTTCCCCCGACCACCTCGGCCAGCGGCTGCGCCTCGAACTCGAGCGGTGCGCGCGCTACGGCGTGCCGACCAGCTTCCTCGTCGTCCATGCGCGCGACTGGACCGACGCGACGCGCGACGGCATCGCGAACCTCGACCGCTACGTCCTCACGCACTTCACGACCGGCCTGCGCCCGAGCGACGCGCTCTACCGCTTCGGCTACCCGGGCTGCTACCTGCTCGTGCTCGCCGGCACGACCGTCGAGGGGGCGGAGGTCGTCCGGACGCGGCTGCTGCGCCGCGTCGAGTACGCGCCGCGGCGCGACATCGGCACCCTCGACATCTTCGCGACCGGCCCCGACGCGGGGGCGCCCGATCTCGGGAGCCTGATCCACCGCGTCGCGGCCCGGCTGCGCAAGCTCTCGCCGCTGCCGCTCGAGGGCCACTGCCCCGTCGCGGTGCCGCAGAGCGACGACCTCGGCGGCATCGACGAGTTCATCCGCCGGATCAAGATGGAGGCGGGGCTCGCGGCACGCAACGGCTTCGACCTGCACGTGGTGGGCATCGCCGCCGAGGCGGGCCAGGCGCGCACCGACGGCCTGCTCGCGCGGCACGTGCGCGACGTCGGCGCGCGCCTGCTCCGCCCCACCGACGGCGTCTACGCGATCGGCCCCTTCCACTGCGCCGTCGTGCTCCCCTGCACGCCGCCCGAGGAGGCGGCCGCCGTCGCGCACCGCCTCGTCACGGCGGTGCGCGCCCGCGACCCGGAGGCCGCCTACGGCGACCTCGCGACGCAGGTGATGGGACTCGGGGCGGCCCACCCCGACGCGGGGTCGTTCCTCGAGGCGCTGGCCAAGCGGGGGGGCCCGGGGGCCGCCGTATGAGCCGCGCGACGCGCCCCCCCTCCCTCGCGATCCCGGTCGCCCTCGCGACCGGCCTCGAAGCCGCCGCCGCGGCCCTCGTGCTCGGCCTGAATCGGCTGGGCCCCCTCGCGCTCGCCCTCCTGCTTCACGTTCTCGCCTCCTCCCTGGCGGTAGTCGCCGCGCGCCGCAGGCGCGCCGCGACCACCGTCGTGGAGCGCGACCTCGTCTGGACGACCGCCTTCTGCGTGCCGATCTTCGGCCCGCCGATGGCGTGGGCGCTGATGCGGCCCGCCGAGTCCGAGGAGGCCGAGAACGCGCACGCGGTCTTCGACCGGTACGCCGACCACGTGAAGCCCGCCGTCGCGGACTACGAGCGGACGCTCTTCACCGGGGACTACGACCGGGACCTCGCCCGCGAACTCGACGCCGAGAGCTACCACGAGGTGCTGCGGCACGGCACGACGGGACAGAAGCGGAACGCGCTGCATCGGCTCGCCGACCTCGGCGAGCCGAAGCACCTCGCGCTGGTGCGGCAGTGCCTGCTCGATCCCGAGCACGAGGTGCGCCTCTACGCCTACGCGGAGATCGAGCGCGCGTCGCGCGGCTTCGAGGAGGAGATCGCGAAGCGTTCGCGGCAGCTCGAGGAGCGGGAGGGCGCCCCGGAGGCGCTGCTCGCGCTCGCGAAGGTGCATCTCGACTATGCGTCGAGCGGCGTCCACGACGAGGAGATGGCGACCTTCTACTACCGGACCGCCGCGCGCTTCGCCGCGCAGGTACGCGCGGCCCCCGAGCCCCCCCCCGAAGCGACCTGGGTCGAGGCGTCCGCGCTGGCCCGGGTCGGCGAACATGACGACGCCCTCGCGAAGATCGCGGCGCTCCCCCCGGACGCGCAGGCCCATCCGCGGAGCTGCCTCGCGCGGGCGGAGGTCGCCTTCCGCCGGCGCGACTTCGCGGGCGCGCGCGCCGAGGCGGAGCGGATGCGCGCCGCGGGGGAGGCGCCCCCCGCGTGGCTCGAGGCGCTCGGGAGGGACGCATGAGACCCGACGTCTGCCTGCTGCTCGAGGGGACCTACCCCTTCGTGTCGGGCGGCGTCTCCTCGTGGGTCCACCACCTGACGACGCACCTTCCCGACCTGACGTTCGCGATCGTGCACATCAGCCCGAAGCGCGGCTTCTACGCGAAGGGCCCCTGCTACAAGATGCCCGAAAACGTCGTCTCGCTGCAGGAGGTCTACCTGCACGACTACGTGCTCGGGACGAAGGGGAGGCCGGAGGAGCTGCACGGCAAGGTGAAGCGCTTCCGCGCGCTCGTGACCGACATGCGCGAGGGGAAGTCGGGCTCGTTCGCGGCGTTCCTCGACGCGCTGCAGCGCGAGGGCGGCGACGGCTTCTCGTCGTTCGACCTCTTGCAGACCTTCGAGAGCTGGAACGTGCTCGTCGAGAGCTACCGCGCCGAGGCCGGCGACGAGAGCTTCCTGAACTTCTTCTGGACCTGGCGGTACGCCTACCTCCCGCTCTTCAACCTGCTGTCGGCGAAGATCCCGCGGGCGGGGCTCTACCACACGATCTCGACCGGGTACGCCGGCATGCTCGCGGCGGGCGCGAAGGCGCGCTTCGCCCGGCCGATGCTGCTCACCGAGCACGGGATCTACACGAAGGAGCGGCGGATCGAAATCAACCGCTGCGAGTGGATCCAGGACTGGGACAGCGGCGAACTGGTCGCCGAACGCAAGGCGCCCTACTTCCGGCGCTACTGGATCCGGCAGTTCCAGATGATGAGCCGGATCACCTACGAGTACGCCGACCGGATCCTGACCCTCTACACCGGCAACACGGTGGACCAGATTCGCGACGGCGCCGATCCGAAGAAGCTGCGCGTCATCCCGAACGGGATCGACCTCGACCGGTTCGGCGAGGCGGCCCGCGCCCACGACGCGCGCGGGCCGAACGACCGGTTCACCGTCTGCTTCGTCGGGCGCGTCTGCCCGATCAAGGACGTGATGACCTTCGTCAGCGCGATGCGCCTCGTGGCCGACCGCATCCCCGACGTGCGGGTGCGGATCCTCGGGCCGATGGAGGAGGACGCGGAGTACGCGGAGATGTGCCAGCGCCACGCGCGCCAGCTCGGGCTCGCGGGAAACGTCTCCTTCGAGGGAAAGGTGAACGTGCTGCAGGAGATGCCGCTTGTCGACGTCGTCGTGCTGACGAGCATCTCCGAGGCGCAGCCTCTCGTGATCCTCGAGGCGGGCGCCGTCGGCATCCCGAGCGTCGCGACGGATGTCGGCTCCTGCCGCGAGTTGCTGCACGGGCGCGGGCCGGAGGACCGGGCGCTCGGCGCGGGCGGGATCATCACGCCGATGGCCTCGCCGGGCGCGACGGCGCGGGCGGTGCTGAAGCTCCACGAGGAGCCGGAGACGCGCCGGGCGATGCGCGACGCGATGCGGAAGCGCGTGCAGACCTTCTACGACCAGCGCGACATGGTGGCGGCGTACGACCAGCTCTACCGGTCGCATCTCGAGGGGGCCCCGGGGGACGCGGCGGCCGAGGCCGTGGCGGCCGTGCCGGACGGCGGGGGGGAGGAGTAGCGATGGCGGGCATCGGCTTCGAGCTGCGCAGGATGATCGACCATCGCAAGGGGTTCATGGCGAAGGTGCGCGCCTACGCGTGCGCCGGGCTCATCTCGTCGGGGCCCTGGCTGATGACGATCCTGACGCTGACGCTCCTGTCGCTCGCGGCCCCCGCGCTCGGCAAGCGCGGCGACCTGTCGATGTTCCGCGCGCTGGTCACGTACGCGTTCGCGTTCAGCCTCATCCTCGTCGGCACCGTGCAGATGGCGATCACGCGCCGGGTGGCGGACCTGCTCTACGCGAAGGAGTACGACCGCGTGCTGCCGGCGTTCGCGGCGGCGCTGCTCGTCACCGCGCTCGCCCACGCCGCCGTCGGCATCGCGTTCGTCGCGCTCGCGGGGTTCCCGGTCGCGCTCGGCAGCGTCGCCGTCGCGCTCTTCTCGGTCATCGGCATGACCTGGGTCTCGCTGATCTGGCTCAGCGTCGCCCGCGAGTACGACGCGGTGCTGCGCGCCTACATCTATGGCACGCTCGTGTCGATCCTCGCGATGGTGCTCGTCGGCGTGCAGAACGCGACCGTCGGCGTGCTCGGCGCCTACACGACGGGCCAGGCGTTCACGCTGATGCTGCTGCTGCGCTGCATCGCCCGCGGCCTCGAGGCGGGCGGCGCGCGCGACTGGTCGGTGCTCTCCAGCGTGCGCGCCTTCCCGAGCCTCGTCGGCATGGGCCTTCTCTACAACGCGGCGATCTGGATCGACAAGATGGTCTTCTGGTTCCGCGACGGCACCGGGCCGCACCCGTGGGTCCGCTACCACCCGCTCTACGACACCTGCTGCTTCCTCGCCTACCTCACCGTCGTGCCCGCGCTCGCGGTCAACCTGATCCGCCTCGAGACGTCCTTCTACGAGCACTACCGCTCCTACTACGGCAGCATCCTGCACGGCACGCCGCTGAAGGTGATCGAGGAGAAGCGCGCGCGCATGTTCCAGAACCTGCAAGAGGGCACGATCCGGCTGCTGCGGGTGCAGGGGGCGATCACGGTGCTCTTCCTGCTCTTCGCTCCTTTCCTGATCGACCTGCTCGAACTTCCCCCGGTGGCGGTGCGGATCTTCCGCCTCACCTGCCTCGGCGCCTTCTTCCACGTGATGCTGCTGCTGACCGTGCTGATGCAGCTCTATTTCGATCTCCGGAGGGAGGCGCTGCTGACCAGCCTCGCCTTCTTCCTGCTGAACGGCCTCCTCGCCTGGTGGAGCGTCTCCCTAGGGCTCCCCACCTTCGGGATCGGCTACTCCGCAGCGGCCCTTTTTTCATTGCTTTTCGGCTACCTCCTGCTCCACCGCCGCCTCGAACGCCTCGATTACCTCACATTCACCAGCCAACCCATCGACGGCCCCTTGCGCGAGTCGAGCGAAGGCAAGCCATTGCAGGAGCAGGAGTTACCGCCGCAGGGCGCGGCATCGTTGCCGCAGTTGTCCACGAGTTCTCCACAGCCGCCGGAGCCGAAGCCGTAGACTCTGCGCGTGCCGTCGCGCATCGACGACCTCCTCGGCTCCGCTCCTCCCTACCCGAGACGGATCGTCTGCATGACGGAGGAGACGACGGAGACCCTCTACCGGCTCGGCGCCGGCGACCGCGTGGTCGGCGTCTCCGGGTTCACCATGCGGCCGCCCGAGGCCCGCAAGAAGCCCCGCATCTCGACCTTCCTCGAGGCCGACTACGACAGGATCCTCGCGCTCGCCCCCGACCTCGTGCTCGGCTTCAGCGACCTGCAAGCCGACCTGGGCCGCGAACTGGCCCGGCGAGGCGTGCCGGTCTACCTCTTCAATCAACGCTCGATCGCGGAGATCCTCCAGACGGTCCGCGTGATCGGCGCGCTGGTCGGCCTTGCCACAGCGGCGGAGGCGCTCGCTTGCAACCTCGAAGCCAACCTCCGGCGCCACGCGGCCGTTGCATCCGGACTGCCGCGCCGGCCGCGCGTCTTCTTCGAGGAGTGGCCCGATCCGCTCATCTGCGGCATCCGGTGGACGTCGGAGCTGATCGAGCTCTGCGGCGGCGAGGACGTCTGCTCCGAGAGCCGCGTTCAACAGGGGGCGCGGGGGCGCATCTTCGAACCCTCCGAGATCGCGCGCAGGAATCCCGACGTCGTGATCGCGAGCTGGTGCGGCAAGCGCGTCAAGCCCGAGCGCATCCGCGACCGCCCCGGCTGGGACTCCGTGACCGCGGTGCGCGACGACCAGATCTACGAGATCAAGAGCGTGCTGATCCTCCAGCCGGGCCCCGCCGCGCTGACCGACGGCGTCGACCAGCTCGCGCGCATCGTCGCCGCCGTCGCGCGCGGCGAGCGGCTCCCCGCCGCGCGCGAGGGCCATCCCCGGTCCGCCTCCTGACCTATCATGGCGCCGATGCCCTCCGCCTACGAGCGCCTCCGCGCGCACCTCCGCGAAACGGCCGTGCTCTCCTCCTGCTCCCGCATCCTCGGCTGGGACCGCGAGACCTACCTCCCGCGGGGCGCAACCGGACTTCGCGCCGACCAGACGGCGCTCCTCGCGCGGCTCGCGCACGAGCGGCGCACGTCGCCCGCGCTGCGCGATCTCCTCGCGGAGGCGCGCGAGGCGTGCCCTGAGCGCGACTCGCCCCGGGCGGCGAACGTGCGCGAGGCGCAGCGCGAGTTCGAGCGGGCGACGAGGATCCCGGCGGCGCTGATCGAGGAGCGCGCGCGGCTCACGACGCTGGCGCGGCAGGCCTGGCTCGACGCGCGCGCGAAGCGGCAGTTCGGGATCTTCCTGCCCTGGCTCGGGAAGATCGTGCAACTCTGCCGCGACGAGGCCGAGGCGCTCGATCCGCCGGGCGAAGCCTACGACGCGCACCTCGACGAGTACGAGCCGGGCGCGACCGCGAAGGAGATCGAAGCGGTCCTCTCGCCCCTGCGCGACGCGCTCGCGGCGCTGCTCCGGCGCGTGCTCGCGAGCGGCAAGCGGCTCCCCGACGCGCCGGTGCGCGGCGACTTCCCGGTCGAAGGGCAGCGCCGCCTGAGCGGCCGCGTGCTCGAGGCCATCGGCTTCGACTTCTCCCGCGGCCGCACCGACCTGACGGCGCACGCCTTCTGCGGCGGCATGGGCCCCTTCGACGTGCGCCTGTCGAGCCGCTTCGATCCCGGGTTCCTCGTCGACGGCTTCTTCGGCACGCTGCACGAGGGCGGCCACGGCCTCTACGAGCAGGGGCTCGATCCCGACGAGTTCGGCATGCCGTGCGGCACCGCCTGCTCCCTCGGCATCCACGAATCGCAGAGCCGGCTCTGGGAGAACCTCGTAGGCAGGAGCCGCGCGTTCTGGCGCCACTTCCTCCCGGCGGCCCGGAAGGAGTTCCCGGATGCGCTGCGCGACGTCACGCCCGACGCGTTGCACGGGGCGCTGAACGGCATCCAGCCGACCTTCATCCGCGTCGACGCCGACGAACTGACCTACAACCTGCACATCTGCCTCCGCTTCGACCTCGAGCGCGCGCTGCTCTCCGGCGACCTCGACGCGACAGACCTCCCGCAGGCGTGGAACGACGGCTTCGAACGGCTGCTCGGCATCCGCCCCGCCCACGACGCCGACGGCTGCCTGCAGGACATCCACTGGAGCGCCGGCCTCGTCGGCTACTTCCCGACCTACACTCTCGGCAACCTCTACGGCGCGCAGATCTTCGAGCGCGCCCGCGAGGAGCTGGGCGACCTCGACGCCGCCTTCGCGCGAGGCGAGTTCCTGCCGCTGCGCGACTGGCTGCGCGAGAAGATCTACCGCCACGGCATGCGCTATCCCGCCAAGGATCTCGTCGCGAGGATCACGGGGAACCCACCCTCCCCGCGGCCCCTCCTGACCCACCTCGAACGCCGCTGCGCCGAGCTCTACGGCTGACCCCCCGCGATCAGCACGAGGCGCAGCGCACGCATCGGGTCGCGGGGGCTCCTTCGTGGTCTTCGTTCTCCCCGCTCGAATTCAGCGACTTGTCGGGATTCGCGCAAGCGGCGAGGACCCTGCGGGCATGGAGTACAAGCGATCAGGGCCGAGGGTGTCGGATTTGATAGGGAACCCAGGAAGGGAGGAATCCAGGAGAGCAGGGATGGTCGAATCCGCCTCTTCCTCGGTTCCTAGGTTCCTGGGTTCCTCATCTCATCCTTCAAGACGAAGGCTGGGGTTGACCGCAAGACGCGCGCGCGGCACGCCGGCTCGTCTCTTCCCTTTCTCCGTGCCTTCGCGCCTTCGTGGTTGTTGCGGAACACGACGCGTGCCGCGGCCCTAGGTCCGTGGGTGGCGGCGTCGAGCCGCGCTGCGCCTCTGTGCCCCTCGTGCGCATCGCTCGCCGTCAGGGGATGAGCAGCGGCGGGCGGCCGACCTTCTTTCGCAGCCACTGGACCGCGGTGCGCACCGGGCCGATGCGGATGATGCGCAGCTCCATCTCGCGCTTGCCGGGGAAGTTCACGAGCGAGAGCCCGACGAGGATCGTCAGGCTCCCCGGCCCCGGCAGCACGATCATCGCGATGCCCGCGACGATCAGGATCGTGCCAAGCACGTTCTTGAAGACGAGCGCGCACATGCGCAGGACCGGATGGCGCCACTCCGTCGGCAGCTTCTCCCGCACCCAGTAGTCCTCGCGCATGCGCGCGACGATCACCGGTACGACGAGGAAGGTCGTGGCGAGGGTGCAGATCGAGAGGATCGTCAGCAGCCGGAGCAAGCGGGAGGGAGTATAGCCGCTACTTCACGCCCGCCTCCGCAATGCGCTGGCCCACCTCCGCCTTGAGGCGCCGGAGTTCGAGGATGGAGTCGATCGCCTGCTTCGCCGAGTTGCGCAACGCGACATCCATCGAGTCGAGCAGCGACTGCAGGTCCGGCAGCATCTCCTCGCGCCCCAGCCGCTGGGAGAGGGCGACGCCCTCGGCGATCGCCTCCCGGTCGCCGGAGGCGAGAAGCCACTTCAGCACAGGGAAGAGGCTCTCGGAAGGCGCGCGCTCGGCGAGGTCGCGCGCGAGCACCGTCACCGTGCTCGCCGGTGCGCTCCTGTCCTGGCAGAGCAAGAGCAGTCTCTCGCGGATCGCCTCCGGTCGGACCGCTTCCGCGAAGTAGCGCGCCTCCGCCGGTCCCGCGCGCAGGAACATCGCCGCCAGCGTCTCCGACGAGACCCTTTCGCCGGCGCACTGGCTGATGAAGGCGACGACGGAGAAGGTCGGCGACGCAGCGGACGCGGCCAGCGCGGCGGCAACGCGGTCGGGATCGCGCACACCGACGGTTCGCCAGTTGCTCGGGTTCACCCGCGGGATCCACTCCTCAGGCGGGTAGAACTCCTGCAGCGCCGCGAACACGCTCGGGTTCCCGCACCAGTGCGGCTGCGCCCGCAGGAACTCCGCGACGCCCCTCTTCCCCTCGTCGTCGAGCGGGGGCAACCCATGGACAAGGGCGAGCACCTGGCTCACCGCCGTCGTGCGAAGCCTCTCGTCGGCAAGCGCCGCGAACTGCGGCAGCAGCGGCACGATCACCCTGTTGCGCCAGCGTTGGAGCTGCTCCGCGCTCCCCTGCCCGGCGATGAGGCGGGTGGCATGGATATCCCGCGTGCCCAGGTTGGGCGCGCGCAGGCCGCCGAGAACCGCGAGGACCGCCTGCCGCGCGACCTCCGGCTCGACGCCGTCGGCGAACGCGGGCACGAGTTGCGAAAGCCCAGCCGTCTGCCCTTCGGAGAGCAGCGGCAGGATGCGCGCGACCGAGCCGAGCACGGCGCGCCTGTAGTCGGGATGGAGTGAGTTCGAGATGCGGCCCAGCCAGTCGTTTGCGATCTGCTCGCGCCTCTGGCCAGCCGTCGCCTCCAGCGCCGCCAGCGTGCGCGGCAGCGACGCGAGGAGCAGGTTGTCGAGGAGAAGTTGGGAGCGCACTGGGCTGCCCGCCATCGACCGCGCGATCTCGAGCGCGTGCGCATCCGGCAGCGCGCCGATCACCTTCGCGTAGAGCGGCAGCACGGACTCGGCGGCGCCGCCGCCCCCGAGCCTGCTCCAGCGATCGAGGAGCGCGGCGAAGCGCGCCGGGTCGACCTCCCCGGCCGGAAGCGCGTAGGCAACCACATAGATCAGGTAGTTCGACAGCGGACTCCCCTCGGCGGGCTCCTCCCATTCCGCGGCGAGGGTCAGCATCTCGTCCATCGCGGCGACCAGCGCCTCCGCCGTCACGCGCCGGGCGAAGCCCGTGAGCGAGTTCCCCCCACTCGGCACGCCGACGAGGCGTCGCCAGACGAAAGGAAACAGCGCCGGATCGAACGCGATCGCGCCCTTCTTGTCCCCCTTCAGCATCGCGTCGTAGTACTGCACCACCTGCAGCGCGAGCGCCGGATCCCCGTCGCGGATCCAGCGGCCGTAGTGTCGCTGCGCCACCTTCAACCGGATGACCCATTCGCGCAGGGCCGGACGCGCCACGAGCCTCTCGATCACGCCGTCGGAGAGCGGCACAAGAAGAAACGCGTCGAGCGCGCGAATCGCCCCCACATCCGGGAGGTCCATCAGCTTCGCCTCGGCCGCCGGCACCTCCCCCGGGTGGCGCACGAGATAGTGGCCCAGTTCCGCAAGCGCCTCACCCCACTTCGGCTCCCACTCCCCCCCGAGCCCCCCCACATCCATCCGGCAGAGGAGGCGGAACGCATGCTCGCGCAGCGCCGCGTCGGTGTGCTTCTGCAACTTGCGCAGGAAGGGGATCGCCGGCGCGCCGATGATCGCGAAGTCGCGGTATTCGTCCGGTGGGTCCTTGATCGACCGCCCGAGGCCGTAGGTCAGCTCCTCCATTCGCTTCTCGAGATCGCTCCCGACACCGGCGCTCTCGAGGGCCTTTCTGTACTCGGCGACCTGCGGCAGCAGCGACTTCGGCGTCTCTTCGTCCGCGGCGAGTTCCGCAAGGCGCGCGCGCGCCTCGTCGGGCCGGCCGAGCAACGCGAAGGTGACGGCGACGCGGAAGCGCGCCTGGAACTTCAGCTTGGGCGGGAGGGCCTCCGCGCGCAGCAGGTCGAGATAGGCGCGGGCGGCCTCGGCGGGCTTGCCCTCGACGACTTCGAGCACGTAGGCGTCGTGGTACTTGGTTTCGAAGTCCTGTCCGAGAAGGGTGAGTAGCAGGATCAGCATGGATGCATGATCGGGGGGTTCGGGGTGTCCGTGGTCAGGGAACGGTCAGGGCTTGCGCGTGAAGCGGTAGCCGATACCGCGCACCGAACGGAGGTGCACGGGCCTCGCCGGTTCGGCTTCGAGCTTCTTGCGGAGATTCAGCATCGCGTTGTCGACGACGCGGTGCGTCGTCTCGCTGCCGACGCCCCAGACCCCGTCGAGGATGGCGGCGCGGGAGAGCGCCTTGCCCTCGTGCGACGCGAGGAACGAGAGCAGGTCATACTCCTGCGGCGTCAGCGAGACGGGCTGGTCGCCGCGCCGCGCGGTGCGCGCGGTGAAGTCGACGATGGCGCCGCCGAAGCGCAATGTGCGCCGGCCGCCCGAGCCGCGCTCGCGGTCCCACGCCTTGAGCCGCGACGCGACGCGCGCGAGGAACTCGGCGAGGCTGAAGGGCTTGACGATGTAGTCGTCGGCGCCGAGCGCGAACCCCTTCAGCTTGTCCTGTTCGAGGCCGCGCGCGGTGACGACGAGGATCGGCGTCTCGACCGCGTCCTCGCGCAGCCGCCGCAGCACCTCGAGCCCGTCCATCGACGGCAGCATCAGGTCGAGCACGATCAGGTCGGGGTCGGTCGAGAGGCCGAGCGCAAGCGCGCGGGCGCCGTCGGTGGCCTCGGTCACGTCGTAGCCCTCCGACCGCAGCGCATCCGCCATCGCCTCGCGGATCGAGGCGTCGTCCTCGACGAGCAGGATCCGGTGCTCACGCAAGGGGCAACTCCAGGTCGAACGCGGCGCCGCGTGCCGAATCGGCAAGGCGCACCGAGCCGCCCATGCCCTCCGCCAGTTCGCGCACGAGCGAGAGGCCGAGGCCGGTGCCCGGAACCGCCGCCGCCAGCGCGGCGCTGCCGCGCGCGTAGCGCGTGAAGAGCCTCCCGCGCTCCGCGGTGGGGATGCCGGGCCCCTCGTCGGAGACGCGCAAGAGGCCGGGTCCCCAGGAGAGCGCAATGGCCGTGCCCCTCGCTGTGAACTTGCCCGCGTTCTCGAGCAGGTTCGCGAGGCAGCGCGCGAGCGCGGCGCGGTCGGCGGTCGCGGTCGCCTCCGCTTCGCCGTCGAGACGAAGGTCCCCCGCGCGGTCGGGATAGAGCGCGCGGAACTCCCTTGCCGCCTCCCCGGCGGCCTCCGCGAGCACGACACGCTCGCGCTCGAAGCGCCGCTCGCCGCGTTCGAGACGCGCGAGGTCGAGCAGGTTGCCGAGCAGCCCCGACAGGCGCGCCGTCTCCCGCGCCATCGTGCCGAGGTAGGCCTCCTCCTTGCCCTCGGGCACGCGCCCCGCGGCGAGCATCTCCGCGTTGAGCCTCACCGCCGTGATCGGCGTCCGGAGATCGTGCGCGATCTCGGTCAGGAAGCGCACCCGCGCCTCGTCGGCGCGCCGCCGCCGCGCGAGCACGAACAGAAGCGCCGTCGCAAGCCCGAGCAGCGCGAAGACGACCCCCGCGACCGGCCCCCCCCAACGCCGCAACTCGGGCCCGCGCCACCATCGATCGCCCCAGATCGCCTCCACCGACCACCAGCCCGCGACCGGCTCCTCCAGTCGAGTGCCGGCCCCGTCGGTCGAGAGCGTCACGCGCACGAGGCCCCTCTCCTCGCTCGCCGACCAGTGCGGGCGCTCCGTCATCACGATGGGTGGGACGCCCATCAGCAGCCAGGCCTTGCCGCATGGATGGATTCCAGGGGGGCGCGGGGGGGCGGAGCGAAGCGAAGTCCCCCCCGAGTGATCCGGGCGCGGGGGGGCGGAGCGAAGCGAAGGCCCCCCCGAGTGATCCGGGCGCGGGGGCCCGGCGCAGTCCGCGACCGCCTCGAGCATCGGTACGACCCAGGCCGGCAGCGCGTCGCCTGCACGACGCGCGAGATAGAGCTTCGTCGAGGCGGGCAGCGGCGCCTCGCGCAGTTGCGCGAGGTCGGGCCGCACGGCGAGCGAGCGGAAGTGGCCCCCGGCCCCCCCCAGAATCGCCGTCGCGGGACGAGCCTGCGCGAGCAGGCGCTGCTCCGCGGAGAGCAGCACCTCGGGGGCGACGCCTTCCGGATAGTCGGACGCGAACCTCCACGGCGCCGTCTCCGCGCCGGGCACGCGCGCGTAGCCGCGGCCGAGATCGTCATCGTCGAAGGGCACGTCGGTGCGCAGCGGCGGGAAGGCGCCGGCAAACGAAAGCCCCTCCCGGGGCGGCGAGGCGCGCGCCGCGTCCAGCGCGCGGAAGTACTCGCCGCGGCACCAACGCAGGAAGAGCCCCCCGAACAAGAGCGGGAGCACGAAGAGCGGAACAAGAAGCCACTCGCCGCGCAGGTGCCGCACCCGGTCACGATACCGGCGGAGGACAAGGAAGCGTCAGGGTTTGGTCAGGGCGGACTGGGTGAGGACCATCCGTTCGAGGGCGCGCCAGCCTTGGAGTTGCGCCTCGGTGAGGGTGGCGCCGCCCGTCGTCGCGAGGCGGTGGCGCATCGCGCGGAGGAGGCGGCGGGTGCGGCGCGGCAGCGCGACATGGTCGTTGACGACGAGCCCGGTGACGACCTGCCGCTGGTGGCGGCGGCGGATCGAGAGCTTCTTCCGGCCGTGCATGCGGTAGCCCTTCGCCTTCAGGACGGTGCGGACCTTCTGCAGCGCGCCGCGCACGCGCCGCGGCCGGTCCTGCGCGAACGAGATCGAGATGTCGTCCGCGTAGCGGGTGTAGGCGGCATCGCGGCGGCGGGCGAACGCGGCGAGCACCGCGTCGAGGTGGAAGTTGACGAGGTTCGAGAGTCGCGGGCCCGTCGGCGCCCCCTGCGGCAGGCCGCCGTCGTGCGTCGTCAGGCGCGTCAGCAGCGCCGCCGCCTCCGCGTCCCATCCGACGCGGCGGAAGTAGGCGTCCACGCGCTCCGCGGACGTGGAGGGGAAGAAGTCGACGATGTCGGCGCGCAGCACGACGGCCCTCCCGGCGTGCGGCAGCGCGTTCGTCACGATCGACCGCCCGCGCTCGAACCCGTGCGCCGCCGGGTGGGCGCGCAGCCGGCGCAGCAGCCGATGCAACACCCGGCGCTGCAGTTGCTTTGTTGCATCGTCGGGCACGAGAAGCTCGCGGCGCCCGCCGGAGCGCTTCGGGATCGTGGCGCGCCGGTAGACCGGCTCGAAGGAGCGGAGCTCAGGCTCGGGGAGGTCGAGCCGCCGGGCGAGTTCGGCGACGGGGAGGCCGCGTCCCTCTCGCACGCGCTTCGCCTCGGCCGGGCGCGCGTCACGCCAGTGCGAAGCGCGACGAGCGAGGAGCCACCCCCCCACAACGAGCAGGTCTACAAACAGGACGACAACAAGAATCCACCCGAGGTCGTTCACGGGGGCCTCAGGTCGGATGAAAGGGGGGCGCGGGGGCAGCCCCGCGTCCCCGTCGCCTTGCGTCGCGTCCTCCGGTGGCGTGCGCGCCTCCGGGGGCACGCGAGCCGTAGAGTCTGAAGGGGCCGCATCGCGACCCGGCTGACGAAGCATCAGCCCGTGCTTGCTGCACCGCCAAGGCGAATGGCTGAGTCTACGCCGGCGGGAGGACACGGACGACGCCGGACGCGCCGACATGCCCGCAGCCCGTCCGCTATCATGGCCGGCGGATGGACAGCCCGTTTCCCGGGATGGACCCCTACCTCGAGGCCCGCTGGTCGGATGTCCATGTGCGCATGATCGCCTACATCGGCGAGGCGCTGCAGCCGCGGCTGCCCTCCGACCTGCGCGCCCGTTCCGAGGAGCGGGTGTTTGTCGAGTCGGCGGACGGCGACGCCCCCCGGGTCTACCGCAGCGATGTCGCGGTCGTCGAAACCGGGCTCGCGGAGCGGTCGCCGCCGGCGGCAGGGAGCGCCATCACGGTCGAGCCTGTGCTCGTGGAGATCCAGCCGGGACCGCGTCTCGACCGCTTCGTGCAGATCGTCGATGTGCGAAGCGGCAACCGCGTCGTCACGGTCATCGAGGTGCTGAGTCCGTGGAACAAGGGTGCGGGACGGCTGAACCGCGAGTACCGAACCAAGCTCGATAGCTACGCGAGCGCGGGGGTGAACCTCGTCGAGATCGACCTGCTCCGCAGTTCCCGGGGCCGCATGGAGATCGGGCAGCAGGACCTGCCCCCTCGCCGTCGCGCGCCCTATCTGACGTGCGTGCGACGGGCCGCCCGCCCCGCCCGGTGGGAGGTCTATCCGCTCCCGCTTCGGGAGCCGCTTCCCGCGGTCCCGGTGCCGCTTCGACCGGGTGAATCCGATGTCGCGCTCGAACTCCAGCCGCTGATCGCCCGCGTCTACCGCGCCGGCGGCCACGACGACATCGACTACCGGCCTCCGCCGGAGCCGCCGCTGGAGGGGGACGAGGCGGCGTGGGCCGACGGGATCCTGCGGGCCGCGGGCCGGCGCTGACGGGCGCGCAAACTCGCAATCCCCCCCGCCCCCCTTCATCATGGGCGTGCCATGAGCGCCGCCTTCCGACGCGTCCTCCTCAAACTCTCCGGCGAGGCGCTGATGGGCCCGCAGGGATACGGCATCGACTCGGCGACGGTCAAGGGGATCGCGGGCGAGCTGAGGGACGCGCAGGCGCTCGGCGTCGAGATCGCGGTCGTGATCGGCGGCGGCAACATCTTCCGCGGCCTCTCGGCGAGCGAGCGCGGCATGGAGCGCTCCGCCGCGGACTACATGGGGATGCTCGCGACGGTGATGAACGCGCTCGCGATGCAGGACGCGATGGAGAAGGCCGGCGTCGAGACGCGGGTGCTGACCGCCATCGAGATGCGCGAGGTCGCCGAGCCCTACATCCGCCGCCGCGCGATCCGCCACCTCGAGCGAAAGCGCATCGTCGTCTTCGCGGCGGGCACCGGCAACCCCTACTTCACGACCGACACCGCCGCCGCGCTGCGCGCGAACGAGGTCGGCGCCGAGGCCTTCCTGAAGGCGACGCAGGTGGACGGCATCTACACGAGCGACCCGAAGAAGGACAAGGGCGCCCGCTTCCTGCCCGAGGTGAGCTACCAGGAGGCGCTGTCGAGCCGGCTCGCCGTGCTCGACAGCACCGCCTTCAGCCTCTGCCTCGACAACCGGATGCCGATCCACGTCTTCAACCTCGGGGTCAAGGGGAACATCGTGAGGGTCCTGCGCGGCGAGAGGGTCGGCTCGGTCGTCAAGTAGCACGGTCTCGCGGTAGAATCCCGGCGAACCCGGGACCGCCGCCGCCATGTATGATCTGTCCCCTATGTACGAGGAGGGACGCGGCACGCCGCCCGGCGCGGCGGAGGCGAAGCGGTGGCTTGTGAGCGCGGCGCGGCAGGGACGCGAGGCGGCGAAGAAGCGCCTCGGCCAGTGATGGCGCGCGTCGTCTTCACGTCCAACCTGCGGCAGCATGTGAGCTGCCCGGAGGTCTCGGCCCCGGGCGGGACCGTCCGGGAGGTCCTGGACGGGGTCTTCGCGTCGAACGAGCGCCTCCGCGGCTACGTGCTCGACGACCAGGGCGAGTTGCGCCGCCACATGAACGTCTTCGTCGACGGCGCGATGGCGCAGGACCGGCGGCACCTGAGCGACCCGGTGGGACCGCAGTCGCAGGTCTATGTGATGCAGGCACTTTCGGGCGGATAGCCCACGGAGAGGAAGATGAACGATCAGATCTGGGTGGCGACGCGCAAGGGCGTCTTCGAGATCCTGCGGTCGAAGGCGGGATGGAGGATCGCGAAGGTGCACTTCCCGGCGCAGAACGCGTCGATGGTGCTGCACGACCGGCGGGACGGCGCGCTCTACGCCGCCCTCGGCCACGGCCACTTCGGCGTTAAGCTGCACCGCTCGCTCGACGGCGGCGTGAAGTGGGAGGAGATCAAGGCGCCCGCCTACCCGCCGAAGCCCGAAGGGGAGGAGTGGAAGACCTGGGGCGGCAAGCCGGTGCCCTACAACCTCGAACTCGTCTGGGAACTGGCCGCGGGCGGCGCGGACGAGCCCGGCACGGTCTGGTGCGGCACGATCCCCGGCGGCCTCTTCCGCACGCGCGACCGCGGCGACAGTTGGGATCTGATCGAGTCGCTGTGGAACCATCCGAGCCGCACGAAGTGGTTCGGCGGCGGCGCCGAGTTCCCGGGCATCCACTCGGTCCGCGTGCATCCGAAGGACAGCCGACACGTGACGGTCGGCATCTCCTGCGCGGGCATCTGGATCACCCGCGACGGCGGCGCGACCTGGACCAACGACGGCAAGGGCATGCGCGCGGAGTTCGTGCCGCCCGAGCACGCCTACAGCATGGTCGTGCAGGACCCCCACCTGCTCGTCCAGAGCCCGGCCGACCCGAAGGTGCTCTGGGTGCAGCACCACAACGGCATGTTCCGCTCCGGCGACGGCGGCGCGAACTGGACCGAGATCACCGACGTGAAGCCCTCGGTCTTCGGCTTCGCCGTCGCCGCGCACCCGAAGGAGCGCGACACCGCGTGGTTTGTGCCCGCGCAGAAGGACGAGCACCGCGTGCCGGTGAGCGGCCAGGTCGTCGTCACGCGCACGAGGGACGGCGGCAAGAGCTTCGAGACGCTGCGCAAGGGGCTGCCGCAGGAGCACGCCTACGATCTCGTCTTCCGCCACGGCCTCGACGTCGACGGGAGCGGCAACCGCCTCGCCTTCGGCAGCACGACCGGGTCGCTCTGGGTCAGCGAGGACCAGGGCGATTCGTGGCAGACGGTCTCGGAGCACCTGCCGCCGGTCTACTGCGTCCGGTTCGGGAAGGGATAGCGGGGGGCGCGTGACACCCTCGCGCGTCTATACTGTGTGGGCCCTTTTCGGGTGCGAACATGGCGCGAGCGATCACGACCGCCGAACAACTGCTGCGGGCAAGCGATCTCGGGCGCTGCGAACTGCTGCGCGGGGAGCTGGTGCGTATGATCCCCGCGGGCGGCGAACACGGACGCGTCGTCGCAAGGCTCACGGTGGCGATCGGGACCCACGTCTCCGCCCATGGACTCGGGATCGCCTACGGTGCCGAGACGGGCTTCGTGCTCGCGCGGCGGCCGGACACTGTCCGGGCCCCGGACGTTGCGTTCGTCGCGGCTGGGCGCGCCCCCACCGTCCACCGGGGCGGTTTCCTCGAAGGTGCGCCCGACCTCGCGGTGGAGGTGCTCTCGCCCGACGACCGGCCCCGCTACATCCGCGAGAAGGTCGCGGAGTGGCTCGGGGCCGGTGCAAGCGCCGTGTGGGTCGTCGATCCGCGCAGCCGTACGGTGAAGGTGCACGGTGCCCGACAGGAGCCCACGCTGCTCCGCGAGACCGATCGACTCCTCGGCGGCGAGATCCTGCCCGGATTCGCCATGACCGTCAGCGACGTCTTCGCGTAGCGTGCGACGGCCTCCGGTGAGCCACCCGCACCACGCGCCGCGACCCGCCCCCCCCGCCCCCCCGCGTTCGCCGCGCTTAGCATTTCTTGTAGGGGCGCGCTCTGGCGCCCCTACAAGAAATGCCGCCAGTGCGTCTTCCAGAGCCAGACATCCCCCTCGTGGCTCGCGAAAATGCGCAGGTCGCCGTCCTGCGAGACCACGAAGGCGAGCGCGCCGGGGCGCTGGCGGCAGATGTTGTAGGCGGCGCTGTGGCGCGTGCCGAGCTCGAACTCGTGCAGCGGCGCGCGGCGCTCGACCTCGAGCGTCGCCGGGTTCCCGACCGTCACGAGCGACTTCGTGCCGGTCGCGGTCACGAGCGGCAGGCGGCCGCCGAAGCCGAGGAGCGTCAGCAGCGGGTCGAAGACGACGCTGCCGTCCACGCGCGAGAGCGCGGTGATCGCGAAGAGCGTGTCGAAGAGGCGCTCGCGGCTGCGGTTCCAGCGGAGCAGGTTCGGGGCGGCCGACTCCCCCATGTGCATCACGTCCCAGAAGCTGCGCGAGCTGCGCCAGAAGGAGCGCAGCACCTCGCCGAAACGCAGGTCGGTGCTGAGGTGCGGCAGCGAGATCCCCTCGAGCGAGGAGTCCGGCAGCACGAGCAGCATGCCGCCGTGGCGCTCGTGGACGATCATCCCGAGCAGGTCGGACCAGCGCCCGGCGAGCCAGCGCGCGAGCCCCTGCGCGCTCTCGGGGGTCTTCGAGGCCGGCGCCTCCTCCTCCGAGGCCGGCCCCTGCGCGATCAGTTCCTGCGCGAGGCGCCGGTACCAGTCCGAGACCGGCTTGATCGCGCCGACCGAGGTGAGGCGCGTGATGCGCGCGTCCTTGAGCTCCCAGTTCGGCATCGGCTCGCCGGCGAGCATGTGTCCGGGGTCGAGCACGACGATCTGCAGGCCCGCGATCGGGCTGTGCAGGTCGAGGGCGGAGGTCCCCGGCAGCGCCTGCGCGAGCCGGTTCATGCCGAGATCGGTCAGCGAGAGCACGCCGTCGGTCAGGAGTTCCCCGGTGCGGCGGTCCTCGTAGACGTGCAGCGCGTGGCGATCGTGCGAGATGGCCGGCGCGAGCTTCACGAAGAGGTTGAGCCGGAGCGGCCGCGCCGGCACGAAGCGCGGGCTCACCTGCGTGCGCGCCGGCGAGAGCGGCGTCGACGCGAAGATGCGGAAGCGTGGGAAGCGCCCCTCCTCCTGCGCGATGCCCGCGTGGTAGGCGAGGTCGACGAGTTGGCGCAGCCCCGCATCGCTGATGTCGCCGAACTGGCTCTCCGGGCTCGCCCGCGCCGCCTCCCGCGACGCGATCAGGATGTCGGCGAGCGCGCCCGGGCCGGCGATGCCGGGAGGGGGGCGGATCTCGGGGGTCTCGGCCATGCGCGCCGCCCAGTCTAGCCGCTACCGCCACGCGTCCATGTCGCCGGTCGGATGGTAGGGGTGGCAGGTCACGCAGGTGGTGCGCGCGCCCTGCTCGCGGTGGCACTCGCGGCAGGTCGCGATGCCGGGCAGCGTCAGGTCGGAGGACTTCGCGTTGAGGCTCATGTTGTGGCAGCGGCCGCACGAATCGAAGCGGTGGGTCTTGTGGTCGAAGCGCGCCCTGCCGAGCCAGCGCAGCGGGACCCGCGGAGGCTCGATGCGCCCCTCCGTCGCCACGTGACAGAGCAGGCAGCCTCGCCCCGGTTGCATCAGCGCCTTCAGCGAGGCCTCCGTCCTCGCGTCGATCGCCTTCGCCCAGTCGGGGATGGCCAGGGGGTCCGGGGGCGTGCCCTGCGCGAGGGCGGGATCCTTGCCGATGCGGCGCAGATAGAGCGCGGCGATCCAGTCGCGCAGCGGCCTCGGCTCGACCCCGTGCGGCACCGTCTCGTCGCCGACATCCGCGTCGAGGCGCTCGGTGTGGCAGCGCGCGCAATGCTCGGCGAACGCGATCGGGCGGAAGCCCGCGCCCTCCGGCACGTGGCAGCCGCCGCAGTCGATAGGGCCCTCGAGCAGGCTCGGCGCGAGGTGCTGCACATGCGAGAAGTTCAGGAACTGGTCGTAGGGCCGCGGCCGGAAGTCGTCGTGGTCCTTCAGGTCGCGGATGCCGGCGTGATCCTCGTGGCAGAGGTTGCAGTGGCCGTCGGCGACGACATCGAGGCGGCCGCGGCCGCCATGCTCCTTGTGGCAGGAGGCGCAGGCGGGCTCTCCCGGCCGGCCCACCGGCAGGTGGGCGCCGACGACGTGGCATTCGATGCAGGCGCCGTCCCGCACCGGGCCGAAGCGCTCGACGTGACAGCGCGAGCACTCCTGCTCGAAGAGGGCGTGGCTCGCGCCGAGCGCGCCGTTGCTGAAGAGGCGGTGGTGGCCGCTCTCGAGGGCGCTCGCGACCCAGAGCGTGCCGAAGAGCGCGCCCGTGGCGCTGAGCAGGAAGCGCGTGCGCCGGAGCCAGTGCGGCCTCCGGTAGTAGGTCGCGTCGATGCGCTGCGCGAGGTCCTTGGCTTTCTTGTCGCGTGCCACGTCAGTAGGAGAGCGACAGCACCGCGTGGAGAATCCCCAGCGCGATGACGGTCCACGAAAGGGGGACATGGACGAGCAGCCAGCCGTGAAGCCAGAGGTGCAGCCGGCGCTGCATCTCGAGCTGTTCGCGCTGGCCGCAGAGGGCTTCGAGGTCGGCGCAGCAGGGGTGCAGCGTGGGCGGGAGCATCCGGACGAGTTCCCGGAAGAGGGTCGCTCGCCGGTGCGGCTCCGCCAGCGCCTCGCGCCGCGCGCCGTCGGACCGGAAGTAGGGGCGGATGCGCTCGTCGAGGAAGCGGAGCAGAGGCGCCCGCTCCTCGCTCCGCTCGCCCTCCGGCGCGCCGGCGGCGCGGCTCGTGACGACCCGACCCTGGATCGCGCCGGCGGACTTCGCGTGGGTCGCCGCCCCCGCGCCCCCCTTGGCGATCGCCACGCACTCGGCGAGCAACTGCTCCCTCACATGGTCGATCTGCTCATAGACCGTCTCCTGCACGACGTTCTTGGTCATGTACCGCGGCAGGAACTGCTGCAGCAACAGGCCGAAGATCCCGGTCACGAAGACGAGCAGGAAGCAGATCATCAGCGTGCGCGTGAGCGGCCCCCCCATCGCGAAGCCGCCGTGGAAGAGCACGAGCGGGAGGCTCAGCGCGCCGAGCCAGAGATGGCCCTTGAGCCAGCCGCTGATCCGCCCGAGGCGGTAGTGCGGCCGCCGCTTGCGCACGCCGAGCAGCGCGGCGAAGAGCATGCAGGCGCTCGCCGCGGCGCCGAACGCGATCCCCTCGGCGGTGCCGCCGGAGGGGCCGCCCGGCGTCGCGCGGACGTAGAGCGCGTAGGAGAGCGACGAGAGCAGGAGCAGGAGCGCCGTCGCGGCCGCCCAGCCCCGGTGGCTCCGGTCGAGGATCACCTCGTGCCCTCGCGGAAGAATCGCTTCGGGTCGATCCGGAACGCGGCGTCGTGGGGGCAGGCGTAGACGCAGGAGGGCTCGGGCAGTTCCGCGCAGAGGTCGCAGGTGATCGCCTTCTTGTCGGGCTTGCCCTCCGCCTTCTGCGCGCCCCCCTCGAACTCGTGCATGTTGATGTTGCCGTAGGGGCAGTTCTTCGCGCAGAGGCCGCAGCCGATGCACCAGTCCTCGATGACGATCTCGAGCGTCTCGCGGCGGCGGATGCTGCCGACCGGGCAGCCGATCATGCAGAGCGGGTCGTGGCAGGAGCGGCAGCTCGTCGGCACGAGGTAGTTCTCGTAGCGCAGCCCGTCGCGGATCAGCCGCGTGACGCCGTCGTGGCTCGCCGCGCAGGCGCGGACGCAGTCGTCGCAGCGGGTGCAGCGGTCGAGGTCGATCAAGAGCAGGCTCTGCGCCTCCATCAGCCCCTGCGCGAGGAAGTCGTCGACGCTGTGCGCCCGCGCCTCCTCGGTGCGCCGCGCCGACTCCTCCGCGTGGCCGCGCGCCTTCGCCTCCATGCCGGCGCGGATGTCGGGGAACTCCCGCATCATGCGGTCGAAGTCCTCCTTGCCGATGGTCACGAGCTCGACGTGGTCGAGCGCGGTGCAGGTGGCGGTGCGGACCCCCGCCCTCAGCAGCCCCATCTCGCCGAAGAAGTCGCCGCGGTGGAGGTACTGGAGGATCACCTCGCCGCCGGGGCTCTGCTGCGAGACCTTCACGAAGCCGATCCGGATCAGGTAGAGCCGGTCGGCCGCATCGCCCTGCTTGCAGACGACCTGCCCGGGCTCGAACGAGACGAGTTCGACCCTCTCGCGGAGGCTCGAGACGAACTCCTCCGTCAGGCCGGCGAGCAGCGGCATGCTGCGCAGGTGCGACGCGAGCGCGCGGTCGCGGTAGTTGCGCAGCAACTGCTCCTGGAAGGTCTTGCTGCCGCGCTTCAGGATGTCGAGCACGTTGCGCAGCATCTCCAGCACGACGAGCGGCGTCTGCGCGCGGACGCTCGCGCTGCGCGGGTAGAACGAGAGGCAGGTCATCTCGCCGAAGAGTTCGCCGGCGCGCAGCGTCGCGACGGGGTTGTCCATCGACAGGTCGACGGGTGCGTCGATCGGGATGAGCCGCGCCTCCCCCCCGGCCCCCCCCTCCTTCCCCCTGCGGACGAGCGACTGCAAGAAGGTGCTCATCGTCCCGAAGAGACCCCTCCGGCGCTCCCTCCCCTCGAGGTGCGCCATCGGCGTGGCGATGTAGACCTCCGCCTCGCCCTCGAGCAGGTAGAAGGCGGTCGAGCCGAACTCCCCCTCCCGGCAGAGGATCTCCCCCGGCCGGTAGGAGCGGCGGACGACGGCGCCGACGTTCTTCTTCAGGAGCGCCGCGGAGCAGCCCTGGAAGACCGGCAGCGCGAGCATCTCGTCGGCCGAGAGCGCCTCGCCTTCGAGCCGGCTGGCCGGGGTCTCCGCGGTCTCGCCCACGGCGGCGATTCTACGGGCCGAGACCCCCGGGGCCGTCGCCGCCCTCCCGCACAATGGCGGGGCGATGCGCGGCGCGTCGATCCTCCTCGCCCTGCTGCTGCTGCTGCTCGCCTTCCCGGGCGGCGGCGCGCGGCGCGCGGCGGCGTCGCCGGCCGCCGAGACGCACCTCGGGGCGGGGTCGTGCGCGGCGCAGGCGTGCCACGGGAGCCATCCGGAGCGGATGGAGTACAAGACCTGGAAGACCAAGGACCGCCACAGCCGCGCGTTCGAGAGCCTCGACGGGCCGGCGGGCCGGCGCATCGGGAAGCGGCTCGGCATCGATCCGACGAAGTCGGAGCAGTGCCTCTGCTGCCACGGCACGACCGGCGTCGAACTGGCGCCCTCCTTCGACGCGGTGGACGGCGTCTCGTGCGAGCTCTGCCACGGCGGCGCGTCGCAGTGGCTCGGGCCGCACGCAACCGCCGCGTGGAAGGAGATGGCCCCCGCGCAGAAGGCGTCGCTCGGGATGCGCGACCTCTCGACGCCGGAGGCGCGAGCGCAGGCCTGCGTCGGCTGCCATTTGGGCGCGGGCGGCCGCGAGATCCCGCACCGGATCATGGCGGCGGGCCATCCCGCGCTCACCTTCGACGCCGCCTACCACATCGCGCGGATGCCGCCGCACTGGACAGGCGAGGCCAGTCCGGTGGCGCTCTGGGTCGCAAGCCTGCGCGTCGCCGCGACGACCTCCCTCGAGCGCACCGCCCGCGCCGCGCACCTCCGCACCGGCTGGCCCGAGTTCGGCGTCTTCGACTGCCACGCCTGCCACCACCCCATCCACTCGGGGAGCGCCTACGAGCAGGGGCCGTTGCCAGGGGGTCCGGGGGATTTGCCGCTCGATGTCGCGGAGTTGCGCGTGCTGCTCGTCGCGCTGGGTGACAAGGGGATGCTCGAGCGGTACGCGGGGCTCCTGTCGCGGACGCTGCGGCCGGACGAGCAGCAGCGCGACTTCGCGGCCTACGTCGACCTGATGGGCGCAGAGGTGCGAGGGCTGTTCGCCGACGTCGACCGCTACGGCCCCGCCGATGCGCGCCGCTTCCGCGAGAACCTCGCCGCCCATGTCGACCGGGCGCTTTCTGGCGAGGTCCGGGTGCCCCCGCACGAGATGCAACAGATCGCGATGGCGATCGCGAGCCTCGCCCCCGCCCGGGGGCAGGCGCCCTTCGAGGAGGCGCACGCCCGGCTGATGGACTCGCTGCGGCCGGGGCGGCCCTACGATCTCGCGGCGGCGGCGAAGGCGGCGCAGGAGGCGTTCGCGAAGGCGGAGGGCGGGGGGAGGTAGGCTCCCGGCCCGCGCTTCACGGCGCGAGGCGCGTCTGGATCGCGGCGGCGTACGCAAGCAGGTCGCCGACGTGATCCTCGAGAAGCCGTCTCACCCTCCCCAGGTCCACCGTGTCGTAGCCGTGTACGAGCACGTTCCGGAATCCGGCCATGCGCCGGAGGGAGTCGGCGAGCGCCGCGTCGATCCACCCCGAACGCGCAAGAATCAGGAACAGGTCGCGATTGGTCCTCGGCTCTCCAAGGTGGTCGTCCGAGACGATATGGGAGGCGATGTCCAAACAGGCCTGGATCGCCATCTGAAGCGTATGGAGTACGCCTCGTCCACGCAGCACGTCCATCGCGAGATCCACATCCGTGGCGAGCGAACGGAGATCGTGGACGTACGTGTGGATTGCCGCGAGCTTCTTCTTGACCAGGTCAGGGTCCGTCACGGCCGAAGCGCCCTCGCCCTGTACTGCTCGAGGATCGGCAGCAGATCCCAATACTCGTTGCGCGCCTTCACCTCGAAGCGGATGCGGGCGGCGCGGTCGGACTCGTGCAGGATGATTCCGTCGCGCATGACCCGGTGGACGAGGTCGGGGGGGGCGGTGTCGAGGGCGATCAGGTCGACTTCGCGGCCCAAGTCGCGGACGAGGTCGTCCTCGAGCCGCCGATCCTCGGCGTCGAGGCCGTCGCCGACCTCGCGCCCGAAGAGCACGCCCAGATCGATGTCGCTCCGCGGGGTGGCCCTCCCGCGCGCCTCGCTGCCGAAGAGGTAGACGGCAATGACCTCGGGCGCACGGGCGGCGAAGAAGCGCCGGATGCGATCCCCGAGTGCCTCGTCCGCCATCCCGGCCATTGTAGTCCCCTCCGCCCTGCCCGTCGCCTGCACAGCGGCAGACGCTTCGGGCCCCGGGGGGCCCTTCGCGTGCACAGCGGTAAGCGCTTCGGGCCCCTCGCTTGCCCCACTCCGGGACAGGGCCGCCGCGATTCGGTAAAGCACCCCTCACGCGCGACGATACTAAGACTCGGAGTGGAACGCTTCGCACCGTGACGAGACAGCTTGTGGATTCGCCGCTCGCCCTCGAAGAGGGCCTGACTTCGACCGACACCGCGACCGGGTCTTCCGGCGCGGGCGCCGCGGGCTGCTACCTGCACATCGATCGTCCGGTCGGCGGCACCTACGACTTCGCGCTCACCGGCGAGGCGGTGCTGCTCGGGCGCGGCGAGGAGTGCCGGATCGTCCTCGACGACCGGATGGCGTCGCGACGCCACGCGCGTATCGATCGCACGCCGCAAGGCTATCGCCTCAGGGACCTCGACTCGAAGAACGGCACCCTCGTCAACGGCCGCCCGGCGATCGAGCGCGTGCTCGCGAACGGCGACGTCATCGAGATCGGCGAATCGGCGATCACCTTCCACGCGCCGGCCGCGCACGCCCGCCTCCCTGCCGTTCCGCCGACGCTGCCGGAGAATCTCGACCCCTGCGCGCTCGCGGCCCTCGCGCGTCTCGCCGCGTCGCTCTCCGCCGCCGAACTGGACCTCGGCGTCCTCGAGGCGGTCGCCGAGCAGGGGCACGCGGTCGTCGAGTGCGACCGGCTGCTGCTGCTGCTGCTCGAAGAGCGCACCGGCGAGCCGCTGCTCCACTTCGCCACGCCGGGCGGCGACGCGGAGCCCGACGCCGAGCTCCTGCGCGCCAGCGCCTCCGCCGACGAGCCCCGCTGCCTGAGCGCGCCGCGCCCCGGCTCGCCGATCGCATCCGCCCTCGGCCTCACACGCCATCTGCTCGTCGTGCCGCTCCGCGCGCCGCCGCGCCGCTTCGGCGTACTGGTGGTGGAGCGCGCCGCGACCTCGGAGCCCTTCCCGGAGGAGGCGCTGCTTCTCGCGACGCTGCTCGGCGCGCAGGTGACGGCCTTCCTGCGGCTCGTCGTCGCCGCCGGCGCGTAGATCGGAGGGGGCCCGGGGGAGGCGCGCACCGGGAGGCCGCGCCCCCATCGCGCGCACGCACCGCCGGGCGGTCGAGGTCGGCCGCGGGGTGGCCCCAACCGCCGGCGCGCCTCAGTCCCGCGCCGACGGGAAGAAGAGCTCCCCCCCCGGCAGCCGGTAGAGCCGCGCCATCTCGGCGAAGGTGAAGGGGCGCGCGCCGACGCGGCCGAAGACGGCGAGTTGGTTGCCGGATTCGTCGACGGCGCGGTCGCGGTCGAGGCCGCGGCTGACGCAGAGCGCGCGCCCCCGGGTCCGGAAGGTGGCGATCAGCCTCGGCTCGGGCGCCGGCGAGAAGCCGTGGGCGGTCGCCTGCCGCTCGGGGTCGGTCAGTTGCAACACGCGCAGCCCGTTCCGGCCGTCGGCGAGGTAGGCGAAGAGCGACGTGTTCGTGATGCCGATCTTGACGTCGCAACAGTCGTCGATGGCGCCGCCGCCGTCGAAACGCATCTGTGGCCGCATCGCCTCGGGGCGCGTGACATCGACGATCCAGAGCCCCTCGCGCCCGGCCGCGACATACGCATAGGTGCGCGCGACGTAGACCTGCCGCGCCTCGGCGATCGAAACCTCCGATACGATGCGCGGCGCCTTGGAAAAGCCGCCGTTCGCCTCCGGAGTGACGTCGATCGACAGGAGTCCCTTGTCACAGGCGACGAAGGCGTAGCGGAACTGCACGACGACCCCCCGCACCCCCCGGACATCCTCCATCACCGTTGCCACCGCCGGATGGAGGGGATCGTCGACATCGACGATGACAAGCCCCTTGTCGCAGCCGACGTAGACGAAGCGGCCGGCGACCGTGGCGAACGACGCGCCGTCGAGCAGCCCCTCCGGGTTGAACGTCACCACGCGCTCGATGACATTGTTGCGCGGGTTCCCGTCGAGCAGCGTGGCGGCGGTCGTCAGCACGAGCCCCTCCGCGCGGTCGGCGACGTAGAGGTAGGCGTAGAGCGGGTGGATGGCCTGCTCGCGGTTCTCGGGCAAGCGCGTCCGCGTCGGATCGACCGCCATCGTCGAGGGAGAGGCGACGCAGGCGGCATCCTTCGTGGCAACGAAGAGCCTCTGATCGAGGGGGCTCACGGGGGCGGTGACGATGCGCTCGGAGAACCCCTTCTGGTCGATCTGCGCCACGTCGAGGATGCGCAGGCCCCCCGGGCCGTCGGCGACGTAGAGGTACTCGCCCCGGAGCTGGACCGACCGGGCGCCCTCCGTGGCGTGAAACACGTGATCGCCGTCGAGTTGGCGTCCGCCCGCCGCGTGGCGGCGGTGGTTGGCCGGGTAGGCGGTCTCGTGCAGCGAGGAGCCGATCACCGCCTGCGGCTCGTCGCGCTCGGTCACGACGACCGCGTCGACGCCCCTGTCGGTGCCGACATAGACCCAGCGGAACATGAAGTTCATGAAGCCGGTGCCCTGCATCAACAGTTGCGCCATCTGCGCGTTGTTGTCGCCCTCCGGGCTCGGATGGCAGTCGCGGCACGTCTTCGTCTCGGTCTTGCGGACGGTGTGCGGCACGTGCGTGCTGAACGCGATGCCGGAGAGGCCCTCCGCCGAGACGGTCTGCTGCTGGCTGTAGACCCACTCGCGATTGGCGTTCTGCGAGCCGACGAGGACGGCGCAGGCGGAGCGCGCCGGCGCGACGCGGTTGCCCGTCACGTCGCCGTCGATGGCGAGCATGAAGGTGTCGGCGCGGATCGTCTGGAAGTTGTAGGGCGTGAAGTTGCGCGTGAAGTCGCCCTCGTTGTGCAGGTAGGGCGTCTTCTGGTTCGCGCGCATCGGCAGGTGGCAGCCGAAGCAGGAGGCGACCCAACTGGAGTGGCAGGCGAAGCAGGTGACGGTGGCGGCGTCGTGGGCGAGCGGCGCGGCGGGGTCGCCGAAGCTGGCATTGTCGCGCTGCACCGTCTTCGCGTACCAGGAGAGCGGATTCCTCCCGCGGTCGGCGATCTGCGGCACCGTCCACTCCTTCGTGCCGTCCACCATCGAGCGCTGCACGATCGTGCCGTGGGAGGACTGGAAGCGCCGCTTGCCATGCGGCGTGCGCAGCAGCGTCAGGTCGTGACCTCCCGGCGGCGCGGCGGGCCCGCTCGTGCGCAGCGTCGCACGGGAGGCGACCGTCCCGTGGCAATCCTCGCAGCGGATCTCGACGGCGTCGCGGACGCTGCCGTGCAGCGCGCCGCTGCCGTGGCTGTCCTGCTCGAAGTGGCAATCGACGCAGTGCATCCCCCGCTCGAGGTGGATGTCCTTCAGGTGGACCGCCCTCCGGAACCTCTGCGGGTCGTCGGGGGAGACGACCACGCCGTGCTCGTCGAGCAGGTTGCCGTCGCGGTCGCGCTTGTAGACGTTGCGGAAGAGCCAGCCGTGGCCGTGGAAGTCGGCGAACTGGACCTTCTCCAGCGTCGGGTTCATCTCGCTCGCGCGCTTCAGGAAGTCGTAGTCCGACCAGAGGCCGCGGGCCGCCGCCTCCTCGGGGTTCTTCTCGAGCGACCGGAGGCGCTCCTCCTCGGTCGGGTCGCGCTGGACTTCCGGGTAGAGGCGCTTCCCCTCGGTCTCGTTGTCCCACCAGATCGTTCCCAGGTAGGTGTTCGTCACCGTCGTGCCGGGGTGGATGTGGCAGACGATGCACTGGCTCGTCGGGATCGCGCTTGTCAGCGTGTGATGGACCGGGTGCCCCCGCTCCCCCTTTGGAATCGTCGGATCGCCGGTGGCGCTCTGCCCCTCGTTGCCGTGCCTTGCAAGCCATCCGCTGTGGACCGGATCGCGGTCGTTCGCGTAGAGCACGTGGCAGGCGGTGCACCCGCTCGAACGGTAGTCGCCCGGGTGGTCGTTGGTGCCGAGCATCCAGAGCATCGGGTCGAGCAGGCGCGTCTTCTGGAGGTTCAGCCAGACCGGATCGGTGCGGTTGACGATGCCGAGGCCGCGCGGAGAGAGCCCCTTGTCGGGTTCGCCCGGCTCCTGCAACGGGTTGGCAAGCCCGGGGATCGGCCCGAGAAACCTGCCGCCGCGCTCGAAGATGCGCAGGAGGTTGCCCGGCTGGCCGATCTCGAAGCGCGGCAGCGGGTCGAGCCAGGGCAGTTCGCCCTTTCCCGCATCGGGCTCGCCGGTCGCCACGATGCGCAGCGGCGTCCCGTCCGGCGCGTAGGCCTCGCCGAAGCGCGGGTTCTTGAACGGGACGACGCCGTTGCTGTAGAGCGCCGCCCCCCAGAGCATCGCGCCGTGCGCCATCATGCTCTTGCGCACCTTGCGCACCTCCTCCGCATGGCAGCCGCCGCAGGTGACGCCGGCCACGCGAAGGTCGCCCGGATTGACGAATCGCACGAACGCCGGATCGAGCCGGTTGATGCCGCTGGCAAGCCGCTCCGGGTTCGCGCTCGACCCCCACCCCTCCGGCGCCGGCACGTGCGCCCGCTCCTTCTCCGTCGCGAGGCCGTCGCCGCCGTGGCAGTCGGTGCAGCCGAGGCGCACCGCCGGCGAGCGGTGCATCGTCGGCGTCTCGATGCCGGCGTGGCAGGAGAGGCATCCGGTCGATCCGCTCCGCGACACCTCCGATGGCTGGGGGGCTCGGGGGCGGGAGCAGGCGCAGGCGAGCAGGAGCAGGAGGATGGGCCGCATCAGTAGGTCACCGTCAACTGCAAGAAGAGGGAGTAGAGCGGGTCGCCCGACTCGTAGAGGTCGCGGAATCCGGCACCGGGCAGGAAGAGCGAGAGGCCGCCGGAGAGCTGGATGTTGTTGGTCAGGTTCGGGCGCCACTGCGCCGAGAGCGAGAGCTCCCAGCCGATCTCGTCGTCGATGTCGTCCTGGTTGAGGAAGGGCTCAAGCGCGCCGGTGCGGGAGAAGCGCAGGTGGCTCAGGTTCAGCGAGGCGCGAAGCTCCTGCATCAGTTCCGCGTCGAGCCCCGCGGTCAGGAAGAGGATGCCCGGGTTGACGAAGTTGGCCTGCCCCTCGGCCTTGCTCGAACGCAGCGTCGGGAAGGCTGAGAGGCGATGGACGAGGCCGACGTTGAGGAGGCGCAGCCCCTGCCGGATCCAGTAGCTCGACGGCCCGCCGGCGAAGTTGGGATTGTCGAGGATCGAGTCGAAGCCGCGGGCGGTGCCGTCGAAGGGGTCGTCGTCGCCGCTCGCCCACAGCAGCGAGAGCCGGGGGCGGTACCAGTCGAAGTCCATCGAGAGTTCGAGGAAAAAAAGGTGCGCCTCGACATCCACCGGGCGGCCGGCGAGCGGGTTGTTGCTGTCCTCGCCGAGGGCGAGGAAGTACTCGTGCGTGAGGTTCACGCGGCCGATGTGGCCATCCCCCGCGACCCCCAGATAGAAGATGTCGAGGCGGTGCGGGTCCGCATCGCCGACCAGCGGCGGCCTCACCGGCACGCCGTTCGTGTCGAAGCGCACGGATGCGTTGTCGCGGTTGTAGTGGAGCGACCCCTGGATCGTGTAGCCGAGCCGGACGAAGTCCTGCCGGAAGAGGTTCGCGACGACGACCACCTGGTCTCGCGCGTCGAAGGTGTTCAGCTCGCTGTTGGTGTCCTTCTCGAGCATGTAGAAGGCGGCGAGGCTCCCCTGCCACCGGTTGCTGCCGTGGTTGAAGGTCGCGCGGAGCCCGAGGTTGTTGTCGAGGAAGAGGAGCCCGCGGAAGTCGGAGACGAAGGGCTGGATCCCCGCCGTCAGCGAGACGAAGTCGTAGTTGACCGAGAGGTCCGCCAGGTGCTTCTCGATAAACGCCTCTTGCAGGCCCACGTGGCCGTCGGTGCGCGTCGTCCCCTCGCGCACGTCGATGTTGACCGCGTTGTTCTCCTCGACGTGAAGGTAGGTCGCGTTCAGCACCGGCGTCACGCGGACGACGAAGTCGGGCGGCTTGAACGACGCGTTGCCGTGCAGCAGTTCGAAGGAGAGCAGCAGGTTCTCCTGCACGAACCATTGCTCGCCCGACCCGAAGAAGGGCGCCCGCCCCGGCGCCGCCGTCGAGATCGCGCTCGGGGTCGGCACGTCGCGCCCCTCGATCAGCGTGTCGCTCGTCGCCGTCAGCACGAGGAAGAGGTGCTGTCCCCAGAAGGGGTAGTCCCCCTTCAAGACGTTCTGCCGGTAGGGGTTCGACGGGCGGCCCAGCGCGTAGGGGCTGTCCGTCGAGGTCAACTCCTCCGACGGCACCGGCGTCCGGTCCCAGCGCGGGAGCCCGATGCGCCACCGGTCGGGCACCGGCAGGAAGCCCCCCTCCTCGTAGCGGTACTGCGCGAGGTACTCCTCGACGGCCCGGCGGCGCGCGTCCGGCTCCGAGGCGAACGCCCGCACCCCGAGGAGAGCGACGACGAGCAGGCGGACCACTGCGCGGATTCTAGGGGATCGCTCCGTCACGTTGCGACGTCCCCGCCTCCCCTTACCCTCGATGGGGTGCGTCTCCTCCTCCCGCTGCTCCTCGCAGGCTGCGGTTCCGCGGCGCTGACGGCGGTCCCGCTCTGCGCGGCCCCCGTGCCGCTGACGGCGGCCGAGGTCGAGACGATCCTCGCGCAGGGGGCAGCCCGGGCGCTCGCCGACGGCAACGCCTACACGCTCACCGTCGTCAACCGCGACGGCATCGTCGTCGGCGCCTTCTCGATGGCCGGCGTGCCGCCCGGACTGCTCGACTCCTGCCGCAGCAAGGCGCGCACCGCCGCCTTCCTCAGCAGCAACCAGCACGCCTTCAGCACGCGCACCGCGCTCTTCATCATCGGCAACCACTTCCCGCCCGACATCGGCAACACGCCGGGCGGGCCGCTTTACGGCGTGCAGTTCAGCAGCCTCGCCTGCTCGGACACGGTCGGCGAACTCGCGGGAACGGTCTCGACGACCGGGAACGGCCTCAGCGGCGACTTCGGCAGCGTGCCTCTCTACAGGGACGGCTGCCTGATCGGCGCCGTCGCCGCGGATGGAGGGGGGCCCGGGGGGAGCAAGGAGCGCGCCGCGTGGGCGGCCGCCGCCGGCTTCAGGCCGAGCCCGGCGATCGACGGAGGCAACATCTTCGTCGACGGCATCCGGTTGCCGTTCGTGGACGAGAGGCCTCCCGACCTTCCTCCCCCGGGCCCCCTCGCCTCGTTCGCCGGGACGGTGGACGTGCCGCCGATGGCGGCCCCACCCGACCTCGCATTCGCGACCGGCACCTTCGGCGGACTCACGTGCGAGATCCGCTATCCGGTGATCGACAGCCCGTCGGCGGCGGCGTCGAAGCTGCTTGCCGCCGACGTGGCGGCGATCCTCGATGCGGCGGCGGCGCTGTCGGACCGGCTGCGCGCGGCGATCCGGCGGCCTCTCGGCGCCGCGGCGCGCATGTTCATCGCCGTGGTCGACGCGGACGGCGTCGTGCTCGGCTGCATCCGCACGCCGGAGGCGACGCTCTTCAGCTTCGACGTCGCGGTGCAGAAGGCGCGCACGGCGGCCTTCTTCTCGTCGGACAGGGCGGCCTTCAGCACGCGCGCCCTCGGCTTTCTCGCGCAGGGGTTCTTCCCGCCGGGCATCAACAACACGCGCGCGGGGCCGCTGAACGGTCTGCAGGATGCGCTGAACCCGGCGTGCGGCGTCCTGCCGAACGGCATCACGATCTTTCCCGGCGGCATCCCGCTCTACATCGGCGGCGTGCGCGTCGGCGGCATCGGCGTCAGCGGCGACGGCGTCGACCAGGACGACTTCGTCGCGAGCGCGGGCGGCGACCTCTTCGCTCCGCCCAGTGGCATCCGGAGCGACGAACTGCCCGCGGCGACCGCGATCGCCGAACTGAAGGCGCGCGTCGCCGACATCGCCGCCGCGACCGCCGACGCAACGCTGCTCGCCGCGACCGCGCTCGCCGACTCCCGCCTCGACCTCGGCCTCGACGGCATCCGGCTCCCCTGGGTCAAGTTCCCGCGTGTGCCGTTCCGGTGAGCGGAGCCTGGCTCATTACTTCCGCTCCTGGTGGAAATTCCGCAATCCTCTTGGCAGGGCGGAACTGATGGGCCTGGCTAGGCCTCCGGGCGCGGCGGACGCAGCCGCAGCTTGGTCCCGGCGAACTCGAGCGAGCCGCCCATGGCCAGCGAGAAGCCACCGGAGACGGGGAGTTCGTTCGCGCGCACCGGACGCGTGCCCGGGGGGATCGTGACTTCGACGCCGTCGCGGTGCCATGCGAAGGCCGGCGGGCGAGGCAGCCGGTCGCTCAAGAACGAGGCGAGGCGCGCCTCGTCGCCCGTTTCGCGGCCGGGCGGCGCCAGCACGAAGACCTCGCGGCCGAACTGCGAGACAGGGGCGCGCACCACCTCGAGGAAGCGCAGGTCGGCCTCGCCGTCCCACTCGCGGCCGCACTTCGGGCAGGCGACGCGCGCGACCTCGGCGCCCGCGGAGGGGAGCGCCTTCGTCCCGCAGGCGGCGCATCTCGCGTCCGCCCTCTCCGCCAGCGCGATGCGGAACTGCAGCTCGGACCGGATCTGCCGCATCGCATCCGCCTCCCGTTCGGCGCGCGTCGCCTCGCCGTGCTCGCCTTCTGTCGTGCAACTCTCGGCGCGGTCGTCGAAGCGGGCCGCGCGTTCGGAGGCCTCCGCCAGTGCGCGGCGGAGGTGGCCTCGCCGCAAAAGGTCTTCCAGCCGCTCGCGTCCCATCTCACTCGCGCAGCGAGGACTTCAGGAACTCCCGCACCTTGCCCCAAGCGTCCTCGGCGGCCTCCTTGTCGTAGCGGCCGCCGGAGGGGTTCGCGAAGGCGTGCTCGGCGTCGTAGCGGAGGATCGTTGCGTCGACCTTCGCCTCCTTCAGCGCCTTCTCGAACCTGTCGACGTCGGCGGGCGGGATGCCGGAGTCGAGGTTGCCGAAGACGCCGAGCATCTTCGCCTTGATCCTGCCCAGTTCGGTCGCGTCGAAGACGAGTCTGCCGTAGTAGAGGACGCTCGCGTCGAGGTCCTTCGCTGCGAGCGCGAGTTGCAACGAGTACCCGCCGCCGAAGCACCAGCCCAGCGAGGCGCGCCTCTTCGCCTGCACGCGCTCGTCGCTCTTCAGGAAGTCGTGGGCCGCCTTCAGCCGCTGGACCGCCTTCGCCGGCACGACGGCCTTCATGCTGGCCATGGCCTCGTCGCGCGTCGTTGCGACCTTGCCCTCGTAGAGATCGACGGCGACCGCCGCGTAGCCGTCCGCCGCGAGCCGGTCGGCCCAGAACTTGATGTGCTCGTTGAGCCCCCACCACTCGTGGATGACGGTCACCGCGGGGAAGGGCGGCTTGCCTTTCGGCAGGCTCAGGTAGGCCTGCATGTCGCCGACCTTCACCATCTCGCCCGCGGGCTTGGGCCGCTTCTCGTCCGAGAGGTCGTGGAGCTTCTTCCACTCCTCCTCCGAGAGCGTGCCGGTGAGCCCCGTCTCCTTCGCAGGCTCCTCGGCAAGCGCGGCCACGGCGAGCAGGAAGATCAGGGCGTTGCGCATCGGCCCGATTCTACCGGAGCCAGGCTCATTAGTTCCGCTCTGTCAAGCGCGTCTTACACCTGGGGATTCTTGCGCAAGAGCGGGAGTAATGAGCCTGGCTCGGCCTCCGGGGCGTAGGATGTGCGGCCCATGCCCGACCGCGTGAAGTATGACGCGACCGCCGACGACTGGCTCGTCTGGAGGTACCCGAGCGAGGAGCTCGCGCTTGGCACGACGGTCATCGTCCACGACAGCCAGTATGCGGTCTTCGTCCGGGAGGGGCGGGTCGGGGACATCCTCGGCCACGGCCGGCACGTGCTCACGACGGGGAACCTGCCGCTGCTCTCGCGCTATCTGAAGCGCGCCTTCGATGGCAAGACGCCATTCACCGCCGAGGTGTGGTTCGTCAACCGCCACTGCAAGGGCGGCATCAAGTGGGGTACGAGGACGCCGGTGCCCTTCGTGGACCCGGTCCATCGGGTGCCGGTCCAGCTCCGCGCCTACGGGACGTGGGAGGTCGAGGTAAGGGATCCCGCACTGCTGCTGCGCACGCTCGTGGGCACGCTCCCCTTCTGCACGGCGGACCGGATCCGCGACCACTTCGAGGCGGAGATCGTGCAACGCTTTTCGGAGGTGGCGACGACGATGCTCGCCGAGGGTGGCCGGTCGGTCGTCGACGCGGCGGCGCTGCTCGGGCCGCTCGGCGAACGGATCGCCGCGGCGCTCCGGCCTGCCTACGCGAAGGTCGGCCTCGACCTGCGCGCTCTCACGGTGCAGAGCGTCAGCGTGCCGGAGTCCGATCTCGCGAAGCTGCGGGCGAGGCCGTCGCTCGAGCAGCGGCTGCGCGAGGCGATGCGGCTTCGCGACGAGGGCCTGATCTCCGCGGACGAACTCGAGGCGCGACGGAGGAGGATCCTCGCGGATGGCTAGCCGCGCCTGCCCCTCCTGCGGCGCGACCGCCGAGCCCGGGGCGGAGCGGTGCACCTATTGCCGCGCGGCGCTGCCCCCCCGGGCCCCCTCCGATTCGCCCGCCGTGGCGGCCGCGCACTTCGCGAAGGGCGTCCACCATCTCGCACTCGCGGAGTACGCCCTCGCGCAGCGGGAGTTCGAGGCGGTGCTGCGCGTGGCCGCGCGCTCCGCCGACGCCTACGCGCACCTCGCGCTCGCGCTGCTCGCGGGGCGCCATCCGCGCACGCTGGCGCTGGGCGTCGCGCGCGAGATCGCGCGCCATGCGAACGCGGCGCTCGCGCTCGACGGCCGGCACGCGATCGCCACCGCGGTGCTCGCGCTCGTGGTGCGCGAGTACTTCGAGCTCGGCTCGGTGCGCCACGACGGTCCCGGCGCGGAGGAGCTCTGCCGGAGGCTCGGGCCGCTGATGACGCCGGCGGTCCGCGACGCGCTGCGGCCCCATGTGCGCACGTCGGATGCGCTCTTGACAAGGACGCTGCTCGCCTGAGAAGGGATGTCATGGAGAACTCGGACCCCGCGACCGCTTCCATCAACCGCTGGAAGGTGCTTTCGCAGTTGCCGTGGGAGATGCTCGGCCTCGGCGGCTTCGCGCTCGCCGTCTGGCACGCGCTGTCGGAGAAGAACCACTTCGGCCGGTGGGCGCGGCACGAGTACGAGGGCGGCACCACCGAGGCGGGCGCGCAGGCGTGGGACCAGGTGCGGCAGATCCCGTGGGCGATCGGCCTCGGTCTCCTCGCGCTCTCGCTGCTCGTCTTCCTCGTGCGCTGGGGACGCTGGCAGAAGAAGGAGGCGCCCGAGCGCAAGGGGGAGTTCAAGCGCGCCTGGTTCCGCGGCGACCGCGTGCGCTTCCCGCTGAAGCGGCTGCTGCTCGCGCTCGCCGCGTACGGCGCGCAGTACTTCGTCCGCAGCAAGCCCGACTTCGTGGACGAGAAGGGCGTGCCGCTGCTCCAGGACGGGCTCGGAATGCTCGGCCTCGCGCTGGCGGCGGTCGCGGGCTTCGCGCTGCTCGGCTGGCTCACGCGGAAGCTGGCCATCCCCTCCAACACGCGGATCGACCTCTGGCTGCGCGAGCTGATCACTTCCACGCGCGACCAGTCCCTCGCCAAGCTCGGTCTCGTCAAGGAGGAGCTGACGAAGGAGGAGATCATCCTGATCGGCTTCACGGATGACATGCAACTGATCCCGGAGGGCGACCGCTGGCTCCGCAAGGGGAAGGACGACGTCATCCGGTTCACGCCGCTCTCGCTGACGATCCTCCAGTTCACCGAGCGCCACCTCGGCGTCTACCGCGGGGTGCTGAACTTCATCCGCGACGTCACGCTGAACGAGCGCACCGACGAGTTCTTCTACAAGGACGTCGTCTCGGTGACGACCCAGCGCGAGAGCCATGCGTTCACGCTCTACAGCGTCAAGGTGGACGAGGCGCTCCAGTTCTCGCTCGCCGTCAGCAGCGGCGACCGCGTCACGCAACGGCTGCCGATCGGCGAACTCGACCGCTTCGTGAGTCCCGTCTCGACGAAGGCGGAGCAGGCGGTGAACAACATCCGGCAGATGCTGCGGGAGAAGAAGTAGGGGGGGCGCGGGGGGGCGCGCGTGTATACTGCATCGTACAGAGAGGGAGTAATGAGCCTGGCTCGTTCGATGATGGGCTACGCCTACCTCGAGGCCCACCGGCTGAACCACGACCACATCTGCACCGAGCACCTGCTGCTGGGCCTGCTCGCGATGGGGGATCCCCTCGTGATGCGCCTCCTCTCGGATGAGGAGGTCGATCCGGTGCGTGTGCGGGAGGCAGTCGAGAGCTGCCTCATTCCGGGAGGGACGCAGGCGCCGGCGCCCGCGGGCGAGCTTCCGTTCACGCCGCGCGCCAAGCAGGTGCTGGAGCGGGCGGTGGAGTTCGCGACGCGCTCCGGGCGCACGACGATCGGGCCCGACTTGCTGCTTCTCGCGCTGCTGCACGATGACAACTCGGTCGCCGGCTGCGTGCTCGGCAACCTCGGACTCGACCTGCGCGCGACGCTCGAGCGCGTGCTCCCAGCCTCGAGCCAGGCTCATTAGTACCGCTCTTGTCGCGGGCGCCCGGGTGTAAAGCGCGTCTTACGGAGCGGTAGTAATGAGCCAGGCTCGTCACAAGAGGCGGAGGCGGTCGTTGATCTCCTTTAGGTCGAAGGCGTCGGCGTCGAAGGGGGTGCTGCCGAGCGACTCGAGGATCTGCTCGCGGCGCGGGTGGCGCGGCTGCTTCATCGCCGCGACGAGATCCTCGTAGCCGCCGACGCCGCCGCAGTCCTCCGGAGGGCAGGCGCGCGCGCCGTCGAGGCAGACGGGGTAGTGGATGCCATCCTCGGTCGGGCAGAGGTCCTCGACGACCACGCGATGGACCCAGCCGTCGCCGAAGTCGTACTCGAACTCGAACTTGTCGCCCTCCTTCGAGACGATCTCGCCGAGGCTGTATTTCGACTCGTCCTCCGCCTCCTCGAGTTCGAACTCCGTGTTCGAGTAGTAGGCGGCGCCCTGCTGGAACCTGTGCAGGTGGCCCCCCTGCCAGCCCATCGCGTCGAGGAGGATCTGGCTCAGCTCGTCGAGGCGCACCTCCGCGGGGACGAGCAGCCTCCGGTAGATCGGGGGCTCGATGCCGTCGAGGGTCACGCGAAGCCGGAAGACCCCCTCGTCCTCGACATGGCGCGGGCCGCCCCGCTTCTTCTTGCTGTTCGCCGCACGCCCGGCCTCGGTGCGGTCCTCCTCGTCCCCGGAGGGGGGTCGCATGCCCTTGGACATGCCCGTAAGCCTACCCGAAGCGCCGACGCATTGGGAGCGGCGCCGCCGCTGGACCCCGGCGGAACCCGTGTTTCAATGGGCCGCTCGGAGGAACCCCATGAGCCTTACTCGCGCTTGCCTCTCCCTTCTCGCCTGCGTGCTCGCCGCCTGCGGCGGCAGCGGCTGGAGCCCGAAGGAGGACGAGGCCGCCAAGCAGGAGACGGCGGAGAACCGCTCCGTCGCCGAGACGATCGCGCGCTTCAAGACCGCCGATCCCGGCATGCAGCGCTTCTTCGACGAGGCGCAGGGGTACGCCGTCTTCCCGACCGTCGGCAAGGGCGGCCTCGGCATCGGCGGCGCCCACGGCGCCGGCGAGGTCTACGAGAAGGGCAAGCTCGTCGGCTACTCCACGCTGACCCAGCTCACCATCGGCCTCCAGCTCGGCGGGCAGGCCTACAGCGAGATCATCTTCTTCAAGGACGCGCGCGCGCTGGAGGACTTCCGCCGCGGGAACTTCGAGCTCGGCGCGCAGGCCTCGGCGGTCGCCGTCACCGCCGGCGCCTCCGCCGACGCGGCCTACGACGGCGGCGTCGCGATCTTCACGCACGTGAAGGGCGGCCTCATGTACGAGGCGAGCGTCGGCGGCCAGAAGTTCAGCTTCGAGCCGTCGCGCTAGCCCCGCTTGCGCCGGAGGATGATCGAGCGGCCCTTGAGGCCGAAGCGGAGGCGACGGCCGTCGAGGGAGAAGACCAGCGTCTCCCGTTCGACGCCGTAGAGCGCCGTCTCGATCTTCACGCGATTGCCCTCCACCGACTTCACCATGTAGGCCGCCTCCGCGTGCAGCGTCCCCCACCCGTAGCCCATCGACTGGTCCCACTTGACGCGGTCGCGCGTGAAGCTCAGGTCGAAGCGCGACTCGCGGATTCGCTGCTCCCTCTCCGCCTCCGGCCACTCGCGGATCGACTTGACGAGGTCGAAGGTCGCCGGATCGAACTCCCACTCGCCGATGAGACGCTCGTCGGCGCCGCTGCAAGCAGCGAGCAGCAGCGCCAGGGCAAGGGCGCCTCGCATCACTCAGTCGAGCCGGTGGAACCTGAGTTGGTGGATATGCAGGGGGCTCGGGGGCGGCAGCGGCAGCGTGAGGCCGGGCGCGAGGGGCGGCGGGTTTGCCGAGACGAACTCCGCGGCGGCGGGGGCGGCGCTGCCGAAGGCTACCGCGACGTCGGGCGCGCCGAGCGCGAAGAAGAAGCCGTCCCAGGTCTGCTCGTCGGTCACGACGACGACATCGTCGCCGTCGAGCGTCGCGTCATAGCCGAACCAGGCGAGGCTCGTCATCTTGAATCCGCCGCCCGCGGGGAGCGGCGCGAAGCCGCCGCCGCCTCCTCCTCCAGCTCCGCCGCCTCCTCCCTGCTGCGTCGCGGTCGTGAGGCGGTGGTCGGACGGGGGGGTCGTGCCGAAATCGTCCCAGTGGCGGAGGTGCAGTTCGCTGCCGAACTCGCCCTCTCCGATGTAGAGCAGGTCCACGCGCGTCTCGCCCTGCTGGTCGCGGGCGAAGATGGTCGGCGCGTAGGCCCCCGGGCCCCCCACCGCCTCCGGCGCGGAGAAGGTCGCTCCGGCGTCGGAGCTCGTCCGCAGACGGATCCCGTCCCGCGCCTCGTAGGCGTAGAAGATCCGCATCGACGGCCCGCTGCCGAGCACCGAGACGGCGGGATCGCGCCCGACGACCCGATCCTCCTCGACGAGGACGTCGTCGAAGGCCGGCGCGCCAAAGAGCCTCGTCGCGCAGCGGAACTGCGTGATGCTCTCCCAAGTCAGGTCCGGCAGGCTCGTGAAGGTGCTGAACCCGTAGCCGACCACGAGGTCGCCGCCGGTGCTGTAGGTCGCCCCCATCAGCAGCGGCGAGACGTCGCCCGCCGCGCGGTGGAGCAGCCTCGGCGCCCCGAACGCGTAGCGCGTCGGCGAACCGGTCCCGTCGAAGGAGGAGACGCTCCCCTCGACGAGGAGCAGGTCGCTCCCGTGCCAGTAGAGGAGCGCCATCGAGTAGTCCAGCGCCATCGCGATCTGCACGAGGCGGACGTTGTCGGCGAGGATGCCGAGGGCGCCGAACGACGCCGTCTGCCCGAAGGTGGCGCCGCGGTCGAAGGAGATCTTCAGGCTCGCGCGGGGGCCGCCGCCGGTCACGACGGCGAGCACGTTGAAGAGCGCCGCGATCTCGTGGTCGCGCCAGTTGCCGAGGTCGGGGCTCGTGTCGAGCGATCCGCCGCCGGTCACGGCGCCGGTCAGCAGGTCGACCTGCATCCTCATCTCGTAGCGGGAGCCGGACCAGGGGTCGGTGCGGTCGCCGTCGTAGACCGCGATCGTCGCGCGGTCGCCGCTGACGGCGACGACCGGGTGGCCGAAGGCCCACGAGTCGCTCGAATAGACGTCGAGGCTCGCGAGCACGCCGGGGTAGTCGCCGCCGATGACCGGCGGCAGGTTGATCTCCGAGGGCGGCCCGGGGCGCACGCGCACGAGCGCCGTCGTCGTCTCGCCGGCGCTGCTCGTCTCGATGGCGAGGATCTGCTCGCTGTCGATCGCGCCGCGCATCGTCACGCGCGCGAAGCCGTCGCCGTTCGCGTCGAGCCAGGGCGTGCGGCTCGTGGCGCCGCTGGCCGAGGGGACGAGCCCCGCCGCCGCGAAGGACTCGGGCCCGCCGGGGGGCAGGAAGCCGCCATCCTCGGCGTGGGCGACGGAGACGCGGACGTGGCCGGTGTTGCCGCCGGCGCGACTCAGGATGTCGAAGGTGAAGGGGGCGCCGGGGGGAGTCGTCAGGTCGTACACCTGCGTGATCGCGCCAAGCCCGAGCCGCGAGACATCGACGCCCTTGCTCCAAGTGTCGAGGGACTCGGGGCTGATCTGCACGAGCCCGGCGGCGATCAGAAGCGGCGCACCGCCGGTGGGCGCCCCGGGGCCGCCCCCCGAGCCCCCCCCACAGGAAGCGAAGAGCAGAGCGCACGCGACGGCGGCGGTACGGATCATCGAAGTTCCTCCAAGCACGGTCTCGCCATTCTAGCCGCGGTTGTCGCAGATCGGGACAGATCCAGCCGCTATACTCCGGACCATGAGAAGAATCGGCCTTATCCTCCTGTTCGTTGCCGGCTGCGGGGGCGGCGGCGGCAACCCCGTCGCGGGGCTGGCCGCCCTGCTGAAGCTCTTTGGCGGGTTCCCGACCCAGACGAGCCTCGAGGGGGCCCTCGTCGAGTGGAGCTTCGCCGGGGGCCAGCCCACGAAGTGGAGCAGTACGACGCTCGGCGTGCCCGACAAGGTGCCGAACGGGCGGACCGACATCCTGCGTGTCGGCGTGTCGGGCAGCTACCTCGACGCGAGCGACCTGAGCACCTTCGGGAGCAACTTCCCCGAGGGGAACGGGGCGATCGGTACGCGGGTCAGCGCGAGCCCGGGCATGGGGCTGCTCCCGGACTTCTACATGTTCTTCTTCATGCAACTCCGGGAGAACTTCCCGGTGGGCGTCGACAACCGGTTCTTCCAGTACGCCTTCGTCTTCGACCAGGACGCCGACCCGGCGAACAATTTCGTCGCCTCGGCGCCGTTCGACGAGGACTTCTTCAAGGGGACCGACCGCTGGGCGCAACTGCTGAAGACGCCGGGCAATCCCTGGACGCTCGGCCTCACCGACGCCCGGGGGGGGGGCTTCGTGACCGAGATCAGCCGCGCCATCGCGCTCGCCTGCGACGACATCCTGCTGATGATGTTCCCGATGTCGGAGTTCCCGCTGCTGAGGTTCTACCCGCCCTACCGCGGGACGGCCTTCGAGCACGGCGGCGACTTCGGACAGAACGCGCCGCACGACTGGTTCGGAAGCGACCGTCCCTTCCGCAACGACCCGCTCGCGCGGCTGCCGACCTCGACGCTGCTCCGCCTCGCGCCGCAGGTCTCCCTCGACGTCCACTACGGCGCGGTCGAGCCGGGGTTCTTCGGCAACATCGGGCTCAACCTCGACCCGCTCTCGACCTACTCCTTCAACCCGCTCGTGACGGGGCAGGTGAAGAGCCAGCACACAAGCAACATCGTCGCGGATGGCGGGCTCTTGGGCGGCTTCATGGCGAGCCGGAAGCTGATCGCGATGGACCTCGGCGTAGGCTTCCCCTTCACCGAACTGGCCGGCGCGACGCCGACCTCGGCCGACCACGCCGACTACCCGACGCCTCCCGGCGAACGCATCTTCTCGCTGAATCCGGCCGACCTGCACTCCTTCTCGCCGCCGCTCCAGCGCAACTACAACACCCCGATCCTGACCGGGGGCCTGCCGGTGGTCGGCAGCCTCTTCGGCAAGCGCCTGAACCCGACGACGCTCGCGCCGATCGTCGCCGACATCGACGGCGACGCGGGGCGCTCCCGGTTCGCGCTGCCGGAGATCTACGCCTATAACGGCCAGCGCTACCTCACGCAGTTCCTCGACCGCGTGAGCGACGTGGGCAACATGGAGACGAGCTTCCAGACCCGGATCCAGTCGCAGTTCCCGACCGTCGCGAACGCCTGGACCGGGCCCATCCTCGACGTGCAGCCCTTCATCAACGCCGACCGCTCGGTGAGGCTGACGCTGCGTCTCGACACCCGCGGTTTCACCGTCGTCTCGCCGGAGACGATCAACGTGCAGGGGCAGTCCTTCGGGCTCCGCGTGCCGGTCCTCGAGTCGCGCTTCACGACGACGACGATCACGGTGCCCGCGGGCGAGTCGATCCTGCTCGGCGGCATCCAGAACAGCGGCGATCCCTCCGTGACCGAGGACCTCCCGCTGCTGCGCGACATCCCGGTGCTGGACAAGCTCTTCTCGCCCTCCCAGAAGATCAACGACGCCCGGCACCTGCTCGTGATCATCACGCCGCGGATCGTGGAGTACGACGACTAGGGGGGTGGCGCGGGAATCGAGGAGTTCAAGGACGGGGAGGGAGGGAGGCGAACGATGTTCTGGACGATTCTCAGCATTCTCGGGGGGCTCTTCGGGCTGCTGCTGCTCGTCGCGCTCGTGCTCTACGTGGTGGGCCGGCGGATGGACCCGAACCACGAGTTCACCTGCACGATGAGGCTCGACCAGCCGGCGGAGAGGGTCTTCGCGACGATCGACGACGTCGCGAAATGGCCCTCGTGGGACAAGGGCGTCGTCAGCGTCGAGATGCTGCCGCCCACCGGCGGCAGCGAAACCTGCAAGATGCTGATCGGCAGGAACCCGATGGTGCTCGTGACGACGCGCCGCGAGCCTCCGCGCCTGCTCGAGCGGACGATCAAGGACGTGGGCAAGCACCAGATGTTCAGCGGCTGCTGGATCCACGAGCTGACGCCGGACGGCGGCGGGTGCATCGTCAAGCTGACCGAGCGCGGCACCATCCACATGGCGCTGCCCCGCGCGATGGCGAGGAAGCTCGCCGACCCGGCGATGTACCTGAAGCGCCACCTGACGGTGCTTGCGGCGAGCTTCGGCGAGGAGGCGAGGATCGCGTAGCGGTTCGGGGGGGGCAGGAAGGAGACGGGAACGGGCGCGCGGGGGAGTGAGGGGGGGCGCGGGGGGGGGGAACGAGCAGTGTGCGCCGGTCGGACCCCTTCGAGCGCCTCGATTGCCACCCCCGAAAGCCCGACATCTTGCAGCGAAAGCAGGAAGTCGAGGCGCCTGACCGCCCTGCGTGGTACTTCCTCGACGTGGGCGTCACCGTCCGTCGGAGCCCGGGCACCGCGGAGCCACCGGACCACCGGTGCGTCGCCGAGACCGCGTGATGTCGGTCCCGGAGCCTAGAATCGGGACCGTGTGGCGGAGTAGGAGATCGGGACCCTACGGGCGGGTGTTCGCGGCCATCGACTTCGAGACGGCCAACTCCGCGCGCGACAGCGCGTGTGCGCTTGCAGTTGTTCGGGTGGAGAACGAACGCATCGTCGCGAAGCGACACTGGCTGATACGCCCTCCTACGCGGGACTTCGAATTCACGTGGCTGCATGGCCTCTCTTGGGCGGATGTCCGCACTGCCGACTCCTTCGCCGATGTCTGGGCGGAGGCGTGGCCCGTTGCGGAAGGCGCCGAGTTCATCGCGGCGCACAACGCCAGTTTCGATCGCTCAGTTCTCATGGCGTGCACGGGCCGCGCGGGCATCCGCCTCCCGGAAACTCGTTTCGAGTGCTCCATGTTGCTGGCTCGCCGGATGCTGGGGATCTACCCGACCAGGCTCTCCGACGTCTGTCGCCACCTCGGCATCCCGCTGCGCCACCACGACGCGCTCTCCGACGCCGTGGCGTGTGCCCGCATCGTCCTGGCCGCGGCCCGCAGGACCCGAGTGGAGGGGCGTTGAAGGGACCGCCGTCCGACTTCTGGGGCAAGCTCCGCGGCTCGGGGGGCGAACTCGAATGGCACCCGCTCGCGGACCACTGCGCGGATGTCGCCGCCTGCGCCGAGGCGCTGCTCCGGGAGACCCTGCTCGGGGAAAGGCTTGCAACACTCGCCGGGGTGGAGCGCTGGTCGGAGGAGCAGATCGCACGCCTTTGCGTCTTCGCCGCACTCCACGACGTCGGCAAGTTCAATCTGGGCTTCCAGGCGCGCTGGCGCGCGCCCGAGGCACGGGGTCGGATTGGGCACGTCGGACCGGTGGTCGCCCTGTTCGGCGCCAACGGTGAGGAGACGCAGTCGCGGTTCGTCGATGCGGTCGGATTCTCGACTCTAGCCTCTTGGGCCGAGTCGCCCGAAGGCGCCGAGAGGCTCCTCCTCGCTTCCGTGTGCCACCACGGAAGGCCGTACAGCCCGGACACGGAGACGATGCTTGACCGTCGGCTGTGGAAGCCTGCGGACGGCCTTGATCCCATGGAGGGGATCCGCCGCCTTGGCGCTGAATGCCGCACTTGGTTCCCCGCGGCATTCAGCTCTTCCGGGACGCCCCTTCCGGATCTGCCAAAGCTACAGCACGCGCTTTGCGGACTCGTCACCCTCGCGGACTGGCTCGGCTCCGACGACCGCCGATTCCGATTCCGGGAGTCTGGCGACTCCGACCGCATGTCTTTCGCCCGGTCTACTGCGCGCGAGTCGTTTCGCGACCTCGGACTCGCCGCGAGCACCCCCCGCGCGCGCCTCCCCGCGGGTGCTCCGCTGTTCTCGGCTGTCACGCCGCACAAGCCGAGGGCGGCGCAAGTCGAGGTCGCCCGCCTCCCGATCTCCGGAGACACCGCTCTGACGATCCTAGAAGCAGAGACGGGCTCCGGAAAGACGGAGGCCGCGCTGTTCCACTTCCTCCGCCTCTTCCACGCTGCCAAGGTGGATGGCATGTACTTCGCGTTACCGACGCGGACGGCTGCTACCGAGATTCACCGCCGTGTCGACGCTGCTGCGCGCACGATGTTCCAACACGAGCCGACGCGGCCGCCAGTGGTGCTCGCCGTCCCCGGGTACTACCGAGTGGACGACCGGGAGGTAACTCAACAACTCGCACCCTTCGAATTTCTCTGGAACGACAGTGACAAGGAGCGTTGGCGCTTTCGCGGCTGGGCCGCCGAGAACTCGAAGCGCTATCTTGCGGGCGCAATCTCCGTCGGGACCATCGATCAAGCTCTCCTCTCCGCGCTCGCCGTTCCTCACTCGCACATGCGGACCGTGGCGCTGTTCCGTCAGCTCCTGGTCGTGGATGAGGTCCATGCGTCCGACACGTACATGACAAGGGTCCTCGAGAAGGTGCTGAAGCGCCATCTGGAGTCGGGGGGCCACGCTCTCCTGCTCTCCGCGACGCTGGGGGCTGCGGCGCGAGACGCGTTCCTCCGGTGCGCGGACCCTCAGCACCCGAAGCTCTCGTTCGATGACGCGCGGTCGAAGCGCTACCCGGCGATATCTTGGACCGGACCCACACGTCGCGGGGCGCTGAAGGCCGTTCCAGGCACGGCCGTGGCCAAACGCACGACGCTGATGCTCGAGCCCGTCGCCTTGGAGCCGGAGAAGGTCGCAGCGCTCGCGCTGAGATCCGCGCGCGAGGGGGGCCGAGTTCTCGTTCTTCGCAATACCGTCCGTGACGCCATGGCGACACAGCGCGCCCTCGAATCGGCTGCTGCGATCGAGGGCGCGGAGTCCCTCCTGTTTCGCTGTGCGGGGCTGGCGGCGCCTTACCACGCAAGATTCGCACGCGAGGACCGGCTGGCCCTCGACAAGGCCCTCCTCGAGGCTCTAGGGCGAGGACCGCGTGACTCCGGGATGGTGATCGTCGCGACCCAAACCGCACAGCAGAGCCTCGACATCGACGCCGACCTTCTCCTGACGGACCTATGCCCGGCGGACGTCCTGCTCCAGCGGCTTGGACGTCTCCATCGGCACGCCGGCCGGTCACGTCCCGCGGCGTGCGCGTCGCCTCGAGCTCATGTGCTAGTCCCTGCCGTGCGCGACCTGAGCCCGTTCCTCGGGGCAGGCGGCGACGCAAGCGGTCCCTGCGGCCTAGGTACGGTGTACGAAGATCTTCGCACTCTTGAGGCGACCTGGCGACTGATTGAAACCGCGGGCACTGTCGAGGTGCCCACAGACTCGCGCTCGTGGGTGGAGCGCACGACTCATCCGGAGGCCTTGGCGGAGCTTGTCTCTGGGCTAGGAGGGGCGTGGACCGACCACCACGCCTCTGTGGTGGGGAGGAGAGCCGCGCAGCGCGCCATCGCCGACCACCAACTCGCTCGATGGTGTCAGGTGTTCGGCTCGCGGGAGAGCCTTTTCCCCGGAGAGGAACTTGATCGGCGAATCGCCACACGCCTCGGTGTGTCGGACCGTCGAGCGCTCTTCCCGCGACGCGTCCGGGGCGCATTTGACACCTCCGTTGCCGAACTCTCCATTCCGGGCCGGTGGATGTACGACGTGCCCGACGACGCTCTTCCGGACGCCATCGTCGAAGAGAACGGCGAACTCCGGTTCCAGATTGCTGTCCGTACCTTCCAGTACACTCGGCTCGGACTGGAGAGGACTGGTGTCTGATTCCTGCAACAACCTGCTCGCGGAGCCCGTGCTGAGAGTGCGCGAAGAGAGCGGAGCGACCTCAATCCTATCGCTAGCCTCCACCTTCGCACGCCTGTCTCGCGGCCACAAGATCGAATTCTGCGCGCTGCAAGCGCATCAGCAGTATGCGTGGCATGCCTTCATGGTTCAGATTGCAGCGATCGCGTTGCACCGAGAGTCGCAGAGCGAGCCGTTCGAGTCGGACGACCGCTGGTGCGACGCGCTCATCGGTCTCGCGGGCGGGACGGAGGCATGGTCTCTTGTAGTCCCTGACGTCACGCGCCCAGCGTTCCTGCAGCCTCCAGTTCCGGAGGGCTCTCTGGAGGGGTTCCTGATCGAGCGCTATCCCGACGACCTCGACGTGCTCGTGACGGCCGCCAATCACGACGTGAAGCGCAGTCGCTTCCGCCACGCCTCGGCTGAGGATTGGGTGTATGCGCTCGTCTCCCTTCAGACACAGCAGGGCTACTCGGGTCGTTTTAATTTCGGGATTGCCCGAATGAACACGGGCATCGGGAACCGGCCCCACGTTGCGAGGGCGCCGGGCTTGGGGCACGCGGAGAGATTTCGACGGGACCTTCGAGCCTGCATCGGAGCGCGCGCGGCGGCCGTGGAGCACCTCGGCTACGCCGACGAAGGCGGAATCGCCCTCACGTGGATTTCGCCGTGGGCCGGCAAGTCGTCGATTGGGCTGGAGGAACTCGACCCTTGGTTTGTCGAGTCCTGCCGTCGAGTCAGGTTAGTGTCAGAGGGTGGTCGCTTCGTTGCGTACCGCAAGGGAACCGACTGCCGCCATGTGGCGTACCCGGAAAGCAATGGGGACACTTCCGACCCTTGGACGCCTGTTAAGCGGGCGAAGGGCAGCGCCCTCACGATTTCGGGGGCAGGCTTCGGCTACGAACTGACGCAGCAGCTGCTCCTGGGTGGACAGTACACTTTGGGTGCCGCGGGTGAGTCCCGTCCCGACGATGGAATAGCTCCGTGGTTCTTGGCGGCGGCCATGGCACGAGGCAAGCAGCCACCGTCTAACGGCCTACATGAACGCCTCGTTTATGTACCTGCAACAGTCCGCCCGCTCCTACAGACGACGGGCGGACGGGACCGTCTCCGCGATCGGTCGGAGCGATGGGTCAATCTCTCGAAAGTCGCGAAGCAGTATGTCCTCAGTCCAGCGCTGAGCGCCCTGCTGGGTGAGGGCGACGGCTCAAAGAGGTTGTGCGCGAGGTTCCTCTCTGCGATGGACTGCGCAATCGACGACGCGTTCTTCGAGAAGTTGTGGGCAACCTCCGCCGACGAAAACAGCGTAGCGGAAATCGCATGGGCCCGTGAACTCGTACACCTTGCGCGGGAGACGCTGGCGACCGCCATCGACACCGTTCCAACCCGCGCGGCGGACAGCTACCGAGTGATCGCGAATGCTGAGAACATCTTCAAGGGCTGTGCCCGGAAGCGGTTTCCGGAAGCGTTCGCGGCAGCAGGGGGGAAAGCGAAGTGACGGAACCGATGCGGTCGCGGAGCGTTGCGCAAGCGCCGACGGAAATGGACGTCGCTGCCGGGTGGCTCGGAGTTGTGACAGAGCGACTCGGTCCTGGAGAACTCGCCGAGTTGCGACGGCTTGACCCCGAGAGTCCTTCGGCTCCCGCATTTTGGCGGCTCGTCGCCCGCGTGCCGGAAGGGGACGCTCACGCGTCAGGGCGCGTCTCCCAGGAGAGCAAGTTCGCTGTGGTCCTGAAGACCTTCGCCCAGCTTCGGGACGCGCATCGCGCAGGGCGGCCGCTCGGCGTCGCTTTGGCGGAATCCGGCCTCGACGAACGCAGACTGATCCAGCTTCTCCGCGCGCGGAGGGCCGCTCTCGCGCACGCGATTCGGACCGTCTGCCACTTCCTAGCATCGAAGGGAGCCGTGGTGGACGCGATGGACTTCGCGCGGCTAGTGCTATCCGACGGTGCCAGAGTGGAGTGGGAGGAAGGCGTGCGACGGTCCGTGGCACGGGACTTTTTTCGTGAGGCAGGTCGGCCCTCCCGGCCCGCGCAAGGAGACGACCGATGAACCAGAGCCTGTTCGTTCAGATCCACACCCTCACGTCGTATTCCGGCGTCCTCCTGAACCGGGACGACGTGGGATTCGCCAAACGGCTGCCCTTCGGTGGCGCTGTGCGCACCCGCGTCTCGTCGCAGTGCCTCAAACGGCACTGGCGTCGCTTCGACGGCGACGGTTCCCTCGGAGATATCGGCCCCTCGATGTCCGTGCGGTCGCGACGGACGTTTGAGGCGTACGTGCTCAAGCCCCTTGTGGCAGAGGGCTTCCCGGACGATGTCGCACGGGCCGTCACGGAGAAGCTGCAGGCAGAGGTTCTCGGCACAGCGCCGAAGAAGGCGGGCAAGGCCAAGTCGGGTGGCGACGGCGAGGGCGGAACCGCGGACGAGGGCGCAGCGGACGCGAGAACCGGCCAAGTCACCGTGCTCGGGCGTCCCGAGATCGACTTCGTTCTTGGCGTGGCGCGCGAGATCGCGAAGATTTGCGAGGGCAACGCGAAGAAGGCCCAAGAGGCCGCCAAGGCTACACTCGGTCGCGACGGCCTCGCGAACCTGAAGTCGATCCGGCTAGGTGCCGGGCTCGACGCGGCGTTGTTCGGACGCATGGTGACGGGCGACGTTCTCGCGCGATGCGACGCCGCGATTCACGTCGCCCACGCGTTCACCGTCCACGTGGAGGCTGCGGAGAACGACTACTTCGCCGCGGTCGACGATCTAGTCGCGGATGCGGGCGAGGAGACGGGAAGCGGCCACATCGGGAGCAATGAACTCACTTCGGGACTGTTCTACGGATACGTCGTGGTCGATGTGCCGCTGCTCCTCTCGAACCTCGAGGGATGCAAGCGCGAAGAGTGGAGGAGCGCAGACCGGACACTGGCCGCGGAGGTGGTCCGCCGCCTCGTCCGCCTCGTAGCCACCGTGACCCCCGGCGCCAAGCTCGGGTCTACTGCTCCATACTCCTACGCGCACTTCGTGGGCGTCGAGTGCGGTGCCGCGCAACCCAGAACCTTGGCGAACGCGTTCCTCCGGCCGGTGCGGCCTGGCTCTGACGTGCTCGAGGCGGCGTATCGCGCGATCGCTTCGCACGCGCAGGAGATCGACGCCATGTACAGTGGCGAAACCGATCGCAGGTTTGCTGGGCTCGAGCCCGTAGAGGCGCTGGGCGACGTACTTGGGCCGCGGTCGAATCTCGAAGGGGTCGCGACATGGACCGCCGACCAGGTGCGTCGTTGACGGAGTTTCTCGTGCTTCGATTCGACGCGCCGATGCAGAGTTTCGGCGGCGCTGCCGTCGATGCGCACCGCGTGAGCGACGAGGCGCCCGGTCGCTCCCTCCTTACCGGGCTGCTGGGCAACGCGCTCGGCTGGGCGCACGGGGACTTTGCGCGACTACAGCACTTGCAGGAGCGTCTCGTGTTGGGCGTCCGGAGGGACCACGCAGGGAAGCGCATGGTCGACTACCAGACCGTCGATCTCGGCCAGCCCCACCTAGTCATGGCTGCGTGGACGACTCGCGGGTACACGGCTTCGCGCAAGGGAGGATCCGCAAGCACCGGCACCCACATCCGCCACCGCCACTTCCTCGCGGACGCGGTATACACCCTCGTCGTCGGCCTTCGGCCGCCCGACGAGGTGCCGACCGTGGATACCCTCGCAGACGCGCTGCGGCATCCAGCGCGACCGCTCTTCCTCGGAAGGAAGTCCGCGCTTCCGGCTGCTCCGATCTACACCGGGCGGGTGAGTGCAGCCAGTGTCCGCGCCGCGCTTACGGCAGTGTCGAGAATCGGAACGCGCGGAGACCGGGGACCGCTCTCCGCGTGGTGGCCGGCTGAAGAGGGAGGTGACGACTCCACGTCACGCCTGATGCCCGTATTCGATGGACGGGACTGGGCCAACCAGTCGCACGCGGGGCGACGATTCCTGCGGCGCGGCCAAGTCGATCCTGCGGGGGGCTCCGATGCCGGTTGACGCAAAGCCGTTGCAGATGGTCCGGCTGTCGATGGACCTGCCTGCGATGCTGCGCCACACCGGGCTTCCGCCCACGCACGGGGCATTGGACCTGGGCTATCTGGTCCACTGGCATCTTGTCTCCGCGTTCGGAGAGTGCGCCCCGCGTCCCTTCGCGTTGCGGGGAGAACTCGGGCGCCAAGTTCGCGTGTTCGGGTACGGCAACACGGACGCAGAACGCCTCCTCGCGCTCGCACGCGAGTCGGATGCCAAGGAGCTCATCGATCTGCGTGCGATCGAGACGCGCGCCATGCCCGGGGCTTGGCGCGTGGGCGCTCGATTCGGCTTCGAGGTGCGCATCTGCCCGATCGTGAGGCGGTCGAACGACGGGCCCGGCCACCGACGCGGGTCTGAGGTGGACGCATTTCTCGCCGCCTGCGAGGCATCGGCTGGTAAGCCCGTAGACCGGATCGCCGTCTATCGCGACTGGCTGGCTGCGCAGTTCCAGAGAAGCGGCGGCTCGTGCTTGCTTTCCTTCGAGTCGGGCGCATTCCGGCGCTCGCAGCTCCATCGGAGAACGCAGGGAGACAACCGGCGGGCTAGGAGCCTGGAGCGCCCGGACTTCGTAGCCCGCGGTACGCTCTCTATCACGGATGCGGTTGCATTCGACGCGCTGGTCCGGCGAGGTGTCGGACGCCACCGCGCATTCGGATTCGGGATGCTGCTCCTTCGGCGAGCAGAGTAGCGCGCCATGCTGAAGGGCCGTCTCGGGCTCGAGAGCGCGCGCATTCCGCAAAGCGACCGGCATGGACTGTTCTGGCTCGGACGTGGCAGTCTCTACGTACAGGACGGGACGCTCCGGTTCGCGACCAGCGGCACCGAGAGGATGCCAGCGGGCAACTACGCCATTCCATTCCAGATGCTCAACTGCGTTCTTCTCGAACCGGGGTCCACGGTCAGCCACGACGCGTTTCGCCTCCTCGCGCGGCACGGTGTCGGTTTGGTGGCCGTTGGGGAGGGCGGCGTGCGACTCTACGCATCGATGCCCGCTGGACCAGGAGCGTCGCGGCTCGCGCGCGCGCAAGTGCGGGCTTGGGCCGATGGAGGGGGCGAGCGCGTTCGAGTTGCCCGACACATGTACGCGTGGCGGCTCGGCGAGGTACTCGGCGCCACGCAGATCGAGGTCTTGCGCGGCATGGAAGGCGCTCGGGCAAAGGAGACCTATCGACGTCTCGCTGAGCAGCACGGGATAGCGTGGCACGGACGCCGCTACGATCGGGCGAACCCCGACGCAGCCGACATCCCGAATCAGGCGATCAACCACGCTGCGACGGCCGTGGTCGCGGCCGCGGAGGTGGCCGTCGCAGTCTCCGGGACCATTCCGCAACTCGGGTTCATCCACGAGGACTCGGCCATAGCATTCCCTCTCGACGTGGCTGACCTGTACCGGGACTCGGTCACCGTCGCGGTCGCCTTCGCGGCCGCAGCGCAAGTGGCGCGCGGCGGCACCGAGCCCCTTGAGAGGGTAGTCAGAAGGCTCGTTGCCGCGGAGATTCGGCGACTGCAGCTCATTCCCGAGATGATCGACCGGATCAAGGGCTTGCTCGATGGCGATGACGGTCTTGGTCACGCGTAACGCTTCCGGGCGCGTTCGCGGATTTCTCGCGTCGTGCGCGTGCGAATTGGCGCCGGGCGTTTACACGGTTCCCCGCATGACCGAGGCCGTGCGCGAGCGCGTGTGGAGCGTCCTAGTCGATTGGACAGCACACGAGGCGGATTGCTCTGTGGTGATGACCTGGCCAGATCGTACCCAACCAAGCGGGCAGTCTGTGCGGATCGTCGGAGAGCCTGCATGCGACCTCGTGGTCATAGACGGGGTCGTGCTTGTGCGTCGCGACTTGCCTCCCCCGGACGAGGATTCCACACACTGCGCTCCTTGAAATGTTAATCCGAACCTCTGTCGGCAACGTATCCATCCATCACACCCTCTGCCAGAATGGCAGAGAGGCTTCCCCGCGCACGCGGGGATCGACCACGATTGAGCGCGTTGAGCTGGTAGTTGTCCGCGGCTTCCCCGCGCACGCGGGGATCGACCCCCACCTGGTCAGCGTCGAACCCCGCATCGACCGGCTTCCCCGCGCACGCGGGGATCGACCGAAGTCGGCGACGAATGCGGCGTCGAAGACGAAGGCTTCCCCGCGCACGCGGGGATCGACCATCGTACGCCTCATCGGCGCGCTTGGTCGCGTCGGCTTCCCCGCGCACGCGGGGATCGACCTCCGAGTGCTGCGACGCGCGCGAGCCAAAACGCGGCTTCCCCGCGCACGCGGGGATCGACCCCTGTTGTGGTGCTTCGCAATTCCGCCACTAGTGGCTTCCCCGCGCACGCGGGGATCGACCCATCTTCGACCTCGCCGACAGTGCGGCGGGCATGGCTTCCCCGCGCACGCGGGGATCGACCCATCCCGGCCCTGCACAGCGCATCCTTCATGAAGGCTTCCCCGCGCACGCGGGGATCGACCGCGCTGGTATCGCGCTTCGCCACGTTCGGCACGGGCTTCCCCGCGCACGCGGGGATCGACCCGGCCCGACCGCAAAAAGGAAGGATGCCGCGTTGGCTTCCCCGCGCACGCGGGGATCGACCCGGGCTTCACGCTGTACGCGCGCTGCGCGGCGAGGCTTCCCCGCGCACGCGGGGATCGACCGTGGGAGGCTGCGACGCGCGCGAGGAGCACACCGGCTTCCCCGCGCACGCGGGGATCGACCGATGACCGGTGAGAGACTCGCCACACAAGCGCGGGCTTCCCCGCGCACGCGGGGATCGACCGCAGAGTTTCCGCGCGCTCCCCGCACTCGTGCTGGCTTCCCCGCGCACGCGGGGATCGACCTTCAGCGCAAGCTAGGCTCCGGCGAAGGCGCGAGGCTTCCCCGCGCACGCGGGGATCGACCCCTCTACGTCACGGAGGACCGGCCCGGAGACAAGGCTTCCCCGCGCACGCGGGGATCGACCCTTCCTCGCGACCGCGGCCCCGAGGTCGATCCCGGCTTCCCCGCGCACGCGGGGATCGACCGTCCGCGAGCGCCCCGGCGACGTTGATGAACGGGGCTTCCCCGCGCACGCGGGGATCGACCGGCGTAGGCCCTCTGCTCGGTTGTCATCGACCGGGCTTCCCCGCGCACGCGGGGATCGACCGCCCGCGGTGGTGGTGACGGAGCGCGCGGGCGGGGCTTCCCCGCGCACGCGGGGATCGACCCTCGGTCGAGAACGCGTCGGAGATCCCCGCGCTGGCTTCCCCGCGCACGCGGGGATCGACCGAGTTGCGGCGCCGACCGGATCGCGGAGGCGTTGGCTTCCCCGCGCACGCGGGGATCGACCGGGACAGAAGTGAAGTCCACCGCCGAAGTCGCCGGCTTCCCCGCGCACGCGGGGATCGACCGCCGCACGACGTCGTCGCGATGGCGTCGAAGAAGGCTTCCCCGCGCACGCGGGGATCGACCTGTAAAAGGCGTGTCGAAAGCATCCATGATTTCGGCTTCCCCGCGCACGCGGGGATCGACCGCTGTCAGCCGACGCCGCGCTGGGCCGCGCGGCGGCTTCCCCGCGCACGCGGGGATCGACCATCGTAGGCGTCGTCGGCTCGCTTCACGGCTTCGGCTTCCCCGCGCACGCGGGGATCGACCCCGTTCGGGAACGCGAGAAGCTCCGACTCGAAGGGCTTCCCCGCGCACGCGGGGATCGACCGCGCACGCTCTGGCGCTGGATCTCCGCACGCTCGGCTTCCCCGCGCACGCGGGGATCGACCCTCCGCGCGACGGGCGCGGGGAGCGGCACGTACGGCTTCCCCGCGCACGCGGGGATCGACCTTGGCGGGCAAATCGAATGTAAAAGGCGTGTCGGGCTTCCCCGCGCACGCGGGGATCGACCCCGTGCCGACGATCCCCCACAGGCGCCGCTCGCGGCTTCCCCGCGCACGCGGGGATCGACCCTCGACGGCGCGAACCGAACTCCGCGCGACGGGGGCTTCCCCGCGCACGCGGGGATCGACCCGGGTTGCCGCGCCTTCCCGCGACGTTGCCCGGGGCTTCCCCGCGCACGCGGGGATCGACCCGCGCCGACCGCGAGCAGGAACGACGCCGGGTTGGCTTCCCCGCGCACGCGGGGATCGACCGGGAGCAAGACATGCTGACCACTGACGAGATCGGGCTTCCCCGCGCACGCGGGGATCGACCGTCCTGACGGATGCCCCACGGTCCGACGTTGCGGGCTTCCCCGCGCACGCGGGGATCGACCGTCGTCAGAAATTCGCTCAGACTTGGCGGTCAAGGCTTCCCCGCGCACGCGGGGATCGACCGTTTGTGAAAGATCGTCTTATCATCCTATGGCGGGCTTCCCCGCGCACGCGGGGATCGACCGGGGTGCCGATGCGATCGGCGCTCGAGTCCCTGGGCTTCCCCGCGCACGCGGGGATCGACCGCCCGCGGCGGATCGCGAGCGGGCGGGCGTGCTGGCTTCCCCGCGCACGCGGGGATCGACCCGCGTAGGCGGTGCCGTTCGTGCTGTCGAAGGCGGCTTCCCCGCGCACGCGGGGATCGACCGGCCAGGTGCTCCCCGTCGCTGGCCCAGCCCGGGGCTTCCCCGCGCACGCGGGGATCGACCGCTGACTTCCGGGGTGTCCGACCTGCTGCTGCTGGCTTCCCCGCGCACGCGGGGATCGACCGCGCGCGACATAAGGGAGTTGCTGGCATGGCCGGGCTTCCCCGCGCACGCGGGGATCGACCGCAGTACGCGCTGGGGCGCACCGGATTCCTGTCGGCTTCCCCGCGCACGCGGGGATCGACCCCGATGCCTATCGCTCGAGGACCGGCAGGCGATGGCTTCCCCGCGCACGCGGGGATCGACCCGCGATGTTGTGGTTGACGAGATGGTGCCCGCCGGCTTCCCCGCGCACGCGGGGATCGACCCTTCGCGCTCGGCGGCCTCGGCTACGCGCTCACGGCTTCCCCGCGCACGCGGGGATCGACCGCCGACGACCGCGCCCAAGGCCACCCCGCCCCGGGCTTCCCCGCGCACGCGGGGATCGACCCTTCCGCACGCCGCGCTGGTAGTCCGCCGAGGCGGCTTCCCCGCGCACGCGGGGATCGACCCCCCTTCGACTGCGCGCCGGGCACCGCGGAGAGGGCTTCCCCGCGCACGCGGGGATCGACCCGCGCTCTCGCGCTCCTCGACATGATCGAACGGGGCTTCCCCGCGCACGCGGGGATCGACCCGCGCTCACGCGCACGCTCTGTCCGTTGCTGAGGGCTTCCCCGCGCACGCGGGGATCGACCGTGCGTCGACTCCACCCCAAGCGCCGTCGCACAGGCTTCCCCGCGCACGCGGGGATCGACCGTTCGCCGGCGTCTGCACGTACTCCTGGGCGAAGGCTTCCCCGCGCACGCGGGGATCGACCCGCGGAGCAGACGCTTTCGACGTCGGTCTACGGGGCTTCCCCGCGCACGCGGGGATCGACCCTCCGTCAGGCCCGCCGTGAGGCTCAGGACGCTGGCTTCCCCGCGCACGCGGGGATCGACCGGCCGGGAAGAACGCGACGACGTCGGGCTTCTCGGCTTCCCCGCGCACGCGGGGATCGACCCCACCCCACGGCAGACTCCGGCGACGCGAACGCGGCTTCCCCGCGCACGCGGGGATCGACCGTCGTGCCAGCAGCAGTGCTCGCGGCAGTGGCGGGCTTCCCCGCGCACGCGGGGATCGACCGACACCGTCGAAGAGGCGATCGAGGCCATCCTCGGCTTCCCCGCGCACGCGGGGATCGACCGGTGCGGCTGGCCGAGGACGGCGGGTCGCCGAGGGCTTCCCCGCGCACGCGGGGATCGACCACGAGTTTTGCCGCACCCGCTCTGGCCGCAGAGGGCTTCCCCGCGCACGCGGGGATCGACCCTTTCGTGGGTCGTGTACGGCGTGCTCATCTGTGGCTTCCCCGCGCACGCGGGGATCGACCGTCGCTTCGAATTGGCGGCCAACTCGAATGTAAGGCTTCCCCGCGCACGCGGGGATCGACCGCAGCCGGGTGGTTGTCACTTGGGGTCGGGCTCGGCTTCCCCGCGCACGCGGGGATCGACCCTCCTCCGCCCCGAGCGCGGCCGCAAGACCGAGGGCTTCCCCGCGCACGCGGGGATCGACCTCGCCTGTTTGATGGCTTCCACGCCATCCGGCGGGCTTCCCCGCGCACGCGGGGATCGACCGGAAGGATGCCGCGTTCAGCGTGCCCCCCACAAGGCTTCCCCGCGCACGCGGGGATCGACCTCCTCGCGTCGATGCCCGTCCCGCCGCGTCTACGGCTTCCCCGCGCACGCGGGGATCGACCGCGCCTGGCAATATCACTCGGAACGTCGTGGCGGGCTTCCCCGCGCACGCGGGGATCGACCCACGCGTCGCCTGCGTCCGCACCCTCGCCGAGGGGCTTCCCCGCGCACGCGGGGATCGACCCGGCGTCTTGCCGTTCTTCCGCCCGCAGTAGACGGCTTCCCCGCGCACGCGGGGATCGACCCTTCGTCGAGATCCACACCAACGCGCGCCTCAAGGCTTCCCCGCGCACGCGGGGATCGACCCCAACCCGGCTCCGAGCACCTCGCGCTCGACGTGGCTTCCCCGCGCACGCGGGGATCGACCCCCCGGGGAGCGCGTGCGCGTGTACGAGGCGCTGGCTTCCCCGCGCACGCGGGGATCGACCGTTCGCCGGCGTCTGCACGTACTCCTGGGCGAAGGCTTCCCCGCGCACGCGGGGATCGACCCACGGAGCGCACGAGCGACTCCGACTGGGAGACGGCTTCCCCGCGCACGCGGGGATCGACCCGTCACGCTGAGCCGCCCGCGGTCCTCGTCCACGGCTTCCCCGCGCACGCGGGGATCGACCCGCGCGGAAGTGGTCCTGGGCGGAGGACGAGGAGGCTTCCCCGCGCACGCGGGGATCGACCCGTGCCCGGCTTCCGCGACACGCACTACGTCGTGGCTTCCCCGCGCACGCGGGGATCGACCCCACTTCCGGATGCGGCGGATCGAGACTGCGAGGGCTTCCCCGCGCACGCGGGGATCGACCCCAGTGGTCCGCCCCGATCTCCTCGCTTCCGGCGGCTTCCCCGCGCACGCGGGGATCGACCCAGCGGCGGCGCGACGCACATCAGCAACGGCGTGGCTTCCCCGCGCACGCGGGGATCGACCGTGGAGGGCGTCGCCCTCCCTGAGCGGGCGCCAGGCTTCCCCGCGCACGCGGGGATCGACCCCACAGAGGGACCATGACTAGCCAGCCGATCCGGGCTTCCCCGCGCACGCGGGGATCGACCGTTGTCGCCCGTCTGCTTCGTGTTGCCCGTGTAGGCTTCCCCGCGCACGCGGGGATCGACCCGCCGCGCCGTCGAGCGAGCGCGTGGCCGTGACGGCTTCCCCGCGCACGCGGGGATCGACCGCGGACGCGATGATGGCGGCGGGGCGCATCCCCGGCTTCCCCGCGCACGCGGGGATCGACCCGTCAGCGTTTGCAGTGCGCCGCCGGAGACGGTGGCTTCCCCGAGCACGCGGGGATCGACCATCCTCGAAGGGGATGCGCCCCGCCGCGATCATGGCTTCCCCGCGCACGCGGGGATCGACCCACATCGAGCCCCACCACTTCCACTCCGTCGCCGGCTTCCCCGCGCACGCGGGGATCGACCCGCGCGCAACCCGTTCATTTGCGCGGTGGACCCGGCTTCCCCGCGCACGCGGGGATCGACCCGGGTGCGCCATGCGGCGGCTCCTCCTTTCCGCGGCTTCCCCGCGCACGCGGGGATCGACCGCCCGACTACACCCCGCTGCTCGTGCTGGGTGCGGCTTCCCCGCGCACGCGGGGATCGACCCCGGTGAACCTCACGAACGAGCGCTTCCTCGCCGGCTTCCCCGCGCACGCGGGGATCGACCCCTGAACACCTCAACTACTCAACCCCTCCGGTGGGCTTCCCCGCGCACGCGGGGATCGACCCACTGCGTCTGTCTCGTCGTCGGCGCTGAGCTGGGCTTCCCCGCGCACGCGGGGATCGACCCTTCGCCACCGCGCAGGACAGCCCGACCAACGGGGCTTCCCCGCGCACGCGGGGATCGACCGTACACGGAGTTGACGACGGAGTTCGCGATCCGGGCTTCCCCGCGCACGCGGGGATCGACCCGCCTGATCGAAAGGAAACCGAACATGGCGACCGGCTTCCCCGCGCACGCGGGGATCGACCGCGCGCCATGTCCGAGCGGCAGCGCCACCCGCAGGCTTCCCCGCGCGCGCGGGGATCGACCCACCATCGGGCGGCGCGGCAACCCGTTCGGCGGGGCTTCCCCGCGCACGCGGGGATCGACCCACTCCGGCGAAGCGGCGCGACGCCGCACGCACGGCTTCCCCGCGCACGCGGGGATCGACCCTCCCGGCCCTTCGCGTCGTGCCACAACTCGACGGCTTCCCCGCGCACGCGGGGATCGACCGGTCACGTTGCACCCGATCCGCACCCGGTAGCCGGCTTCCCCGCGCACGCGGGGATCGACCGAACGCGTCACCGACGGCCACCTCGGAAGGAGCGGCTCCCCCGCGCACGCGGGGATCGACCTCGCAACGCGGCGAATCTCAAGACGGAGGTCCCGGCTGGAGTCAACACTCTGGGCGTGACATATCGGAGCGGCCATGAGAGGGGCGCCCAAGCTCAGCCATGGGTACGGTTTCCCTCCGGAATCGATGCCCCACAATGCTGCCTCGCGCAGTCACCGCATCTGTCGCCATCGCGGGCGGCACGCCGCTTCCCCTGCCACCACACCTTCATGACTCCATGACATCATGGTCCTCCTTCAATCCGCTCGAAGAAGGACGCGCCCCTCCCCCCCAACCCCCCTCTAATCGACGCGCTTCACGACGACCATCGTCAGGTCGTCGTCGTTCGCCGCATCGCCGGTCCACTCGCGCAGCGCGGCGCGCACCTGAGCGAGGATCTCCTTCGGCTCGCGGCCCGCGGCGGAGGCGAGCGCCGCGCCGAGGCGGGCCTCGCCGAAGAGTTCGCCGTCCTTGCGGCGCGCCTCGGTGGCGCCGTCGGTGTAGAGCAGCAGCACGTCGCCCTGCGCGAGGCCGAGCGGCGCGCCGGCGCGGTAGCCGGCGTCGGGCAGGATCCCGAGGATGCGGCCGGTCGCCTTCAGCTCGACCGTCTCCCCGCTCCCGGCGCGATGCAACAGCGGGGCATTGTGCCCCGCGTTGCACCACTCGAGATCGCCGGTCTTCGTGTCGACGACGGCGGCGAACATCGAGATGAACTTGCCGCCCGACATGTCCGGCACGAGGAAGTCGTTGAGCAGGTCCATCGCCTTCGTGAGCCGGTCGGTCGTGCGCACGAAGGCGCGCAGGTAGGCGCGCGCCTCGGCCATCACGAGCGCCGCTTGCAAGCCGTGGCCGCTGACATCGCCGATGGCGACGCCGAGGCGGTTCCCGGGCAGCGGCAGCAGGAAGTCGTAATAGTCGCCGGTCGCGTCCTCGCAGAGTTCGTTGAGGCCGGCGACGACGATGCGCCCCACCTCGGCGCCCCGCTCGGCCGGCTGGAGCTGGCGCTGCACCCCCTGCGCGAGCTTCACCTCGCGGTCGTAGCGCTCCTTCTCGAGCGCGCTTCGGTGCAGGAAGGCGTTCTCGACGGCGAGCGCCGCGTGGACCGAGAGCGCGTCGAGGTACTCCTCGTCCTGCTCGGTGAACGGACCCTTCGACTTGTTCAGGAGCTGGAAGACGCCGACGGTCTGCCGCTCCCGGTTGCGGATCGGCGCGCAGAGGATCTGCCGCGTGCGATAGCCGCTCCGCTCGTCCCAGCTCCGGTCGAAGCGCCGGTCGAGGTAGGCGTCCTCGATGCGCACCGTCTCGCCGGTGGCCGCCACCGCACCGGCGATCCCCTGTCCCACGGGCAGGCTGATCTCGAGCTTCGCGTCGCCGCTCAGCACCCGCGACCAGAGCTTGGTCCGGTCCTCCGACAGGAGGAAGACCGTCCCGCGGTCGGCTTCGACGCCGCTCGACGCCGCCTCGAGGATGAGGGCGAGCAGGCGGTCGAGATCGAGGGTCGTATGCAACGCATAGCTCGCCTGCACGAGCCTCTGCTGTCTTGCGAGCTCACGCCGCAGCGCATCGATCTCCCGGTCATCCGCCATGCGGGTATTATGGCCGACCGCCTCGACGATGTGCACGCCCCTTTTGCTGCTCCTGCTCTGCGACCTGCACGAGGAGGAGGCCATGACCGAGCGTTTCGCCGCGACGCTGCGCGAACTCGCGGCCGCGCTCGTGGCGGGCGACGCGGCACCCCTCTTCGCGCCCTCCGCCGAGGTCGCCGGGCTTCCGGAGGGGCCTCCGAAGGCGGGCAAGGCGGTCGCGCGTCACATCCACGAGATCGATTGGGAGGGGGCGCGGGGGCCGGCCGCGGATGGCGTGGGGCGGCTGCGCTCCTTCGTGCTCGCCCACGGCCCGATCGAATGGCTCCAGTTCAAACCGAAGGGGCGGAAGGGCGACGCGCGCCTCGTCAAGTTCGAGATCGTCGGCCAGGGCCTCTGGACGCGGGGCGTCGCGAGCGTGCGCGAGAGCGACGGCGGGATCGCTTCGTTCCTCGTCGAGCGGTTCGAGAGCCTCGGCCGCGACCGCCCCCTCTTCACCGAGGTGGGCATCGCCTCCGGCCTCTCCGGCGAGGATCCGGGCGTGCTCGACCATCCGACTCTCGGCCTCGCCGCCTATGGCGCCGCGGCGGCGGATGTGGACGGCGACGGATGGATCGATGTCTTGACGACGGGGCACGACGGCAACAAGCTCTTCCGCAACCGCGGCGACGGGACCTTCGAGAGGATCGAGGTGAAGAGCCCCCGGGTCGCGACGGGACCGCTCTTCGTCGATGTCGACGGCGACGGCGACGCGGACCTGTTCCTCTCGTGCAACGGCAGGCAGATGCTGCTCGAGAACCGTTTCGTCCCGGACAAGGCGATCGGGTTTAGGGACGTCTCGGCCCGCGCCGGCGTCGACGTGGAGTCGATCGCGTTCTCCGCCGCGGCGGGCGACATCAACGGCGACGGCATCCCCGACATCTATGTCACCGCCTACAACAACTACGGCCCGGTGGCGCCGGACTCCTACGTGCGGGCGACCAACGGCCTGCCGAACCTGCTCTTCGTCAGCCGCGGCCCCGGGCTCTATCGCGAGGAGGCGGCGCAACGGGGCGTGGCCGGCAACGGCTGGAGCTATGCGGCGCAGTGGTGCGACATCGACCGGGACTCGCGCCTCGACCTCTATGTCGCCAACGACTTCGGCGGCGGCAACAACCTCTACCTGAACCGCGGCGACCGGTTCGAGGACGTCGCGGCGGCGTTCGGCCTCAGGGACGACGGCTACGGGATGGGCGTCGCCTTCTCCGACTACGACAACGACGGCCTCCTCGACCTGCACCTGACGAAGATGTCCTCGACCGCGGGCAACCGGATCCTCGACGCGACCGGCCACGAGGACCTGCGCCCGCTCGCGAAGGGCAACTCGCTCTATCGGAACCTCGGTCTCGGCCGCTTCGCGGAGGTCGCCACCTTCCCGGCGGGATGGTCCTGGGGCGGAGGGTTCCTCGACATCGACAACGACGGGTTCGAGGACGTGCATGCGCCCAACGGCTTTCTCTCCGGCAAGTCGCAGGCGGACACGTGAAGCCAGTTCTGGTGCCAGGTCGTGGCATCGAAGGCGTGCAAGCCGGGGGAAGAGCGGAAGGGCATCGAGCGCTTCCTCGGCGAGCATCTAGGGCTGCTGCAACAGGACCTCTCCTTCAGCGGGTACGAACGCGACCTCGTCGCGCTCAACCTCAAGGGGAAGGGGTTTCGCGAAATCTCCGGGCTCTCCGGCGCCGACTCGCCGAGCGACGGCCGCGCGGCGGTCTATCTCGACTACGACAACGACGGCGACACCGACATCTTCCTGCGCGCGATGCACGGCAGGGCCCACTACCTCTTCCGGAATGAGGTCGGCGCCGACGCGCACTGGCTGCGCATCGCCGTCGAGGGTCCGCTCGGCGCCGAGGTGACGGTCAAGACGAGCGCCGGCTTCCTGACGCGCCTCTGCTCCGCCGGCGGCGGCTTCCTCGCGCAGCACGACCCGCGCCTGCTCTTCGGCCTCGGCGACGACAAGGCGTGCGAGTGGATCGAGGTGCGCTGGCCCGGCGGCAAGGTCCGGCGCCTCCCGGCGACGGCGGCCGGCGCGTCGCTGCGGATCCGGCCGCCCGCCGACTAGGAGTCGCGCGATGGCCGGCCATGTCGGAGTCCTTCTGTCGAACCTCGGCACGCCGGACGCCCCCGAGACCCCCGCCCTTCGCCGCTACCTGAGGGAGTTCCTCTCCGACCGGCGCGTCATCGAACTGCCCTGCTGGAAGTGGTGGCCGATCCTGAACCTCTTCGTGCTGACGACGCGGCCGAGGCGCTCCGCCGCGCTCTACCGCGCCATCTGGACCCCGGAGGGGTCGCCGCTGCTGGTGACCGGCCGCGCGGTGGCGGCGGCGCTCGCCCGCGAGCTCGCGCTGCCGGTCGCGCTCGGCATGCGCTATGGCAAGCCGTCGATCGCGGCGGCGCTCGACCTGCTCGTCGCGGAGGGTTGCGACCGGGTGCTGCTGCTCCCGCTCTACCCGCAGTACGCGGCGGCGACGACCGCCTCCACCTTCGACGCCTTCTTCGCGGCGCTGCGCGCGCGGCGCGACCTGCCGGCGGCGCGGACGGTGCGCGACTACCACGCCGACGCCGGCTACGTCGCCGCCCTCGCGTCGAGCGCGCGCGAACTCTGGCAGCGCGAAGGGCCGCCGCGCAGGCTGCTGATCTCGTTCCACGGCATCCCGCGGCGCTACGCCGACGCCGGCGACCCCTACCCGCGTCAGTGCGAGGCGACCGCGCGACTGCTCGCCCGTGCCCTCGGCCTCGGGGACGGCGCGTGGGCGCTCGCCTACCAGTCGCGGTTCGGCCGCGAGGAGTGGCTTACGCCCTACACCGACGAAACGCTCCGTCGCTGGGGCGGCGAGGGCCTCGACTCCGCCGACGTCATCTGCCCCGGATTCGCCGCGGACTGTCTCGAAACGCTCGAGGAGATCGACGTCGGGAACCGGGAGGTCTTCAGGGGGGCCGGGGGCGGCAGGTTCCGCTACGTGGGCGCTCTCAACGCGCGCGCGGACCACATCGCGGCCCTCGCCGCCATCGCAAGGCGCAACCTCGCCGGCTGGGCGTAGCCGGCCGGGGTGCGGCCTCGCCGCCGCACCCCGTGGCCGGAGCGGGCGCTACCTGACCTTGACGTCGATCTTGCGCGTGCGGACGGGGGCGGCCTTGCCCACCGTGATCGTCAGCACGCCGTCGCTCGCCTCGGCGCGCGCCTTCTCCGAATCGACCTCGCAGGGGAGCTGGATCGTGCGGTCGAAGGCGCCGTAGCGCCGCTCGACGCGGTGCCAGTTCTTGTCCTGCTGCTCCTTCTCCGCGCGCTTCTCGCCGCGCAGGTGGAGCGTGTCGCCGATCACGGCGACCTCGACCTCCTTGGGCGGGATGCCGGGGATTTCCGCGCGCACGATGACGTCCTCCTCGGTCTCGGAGACGTCGACCGACGGCAGCCATGCGGTCCCCCCGGCCGTCGCGGGCAGGAAGTCCTCGAAGAGGCGGCTCATCTGACGCTGGAGAGCGCCGAATCCGTCGTTCTCCCGCGTCCACGGAATCAATCTCATGGGTAACTCCTTTCCGTCGATGGGAAAAAGCAATCCCCGTACCAATGCGCCGCACCGGGGAAAACGCGCGGGAGGGCGAGGCTTCGCCTGCCATGTCGGCAGACCGGGCGCGCTTCCGCGGCAGGGTTCGCTACCATGGGGGCGTGTCGACCAAGGTGCAACACCTGAGCGTCCGCGACGCGATCCAGTTTCGCGACGCGGCGCCCTACACGAAGAAGCTCGTCCAGACGGAGCGGTCGATCGTGATGATCGTCTGCCTGCGCCCGGGGCAGTTCATCCCGCCGCACAGCCACACGAGCCGGGAGGCCTTCGTGCAGTCGCTCGAGGGCGAGGTCCGCTTCACGCCGGGCGCCGGCCCGGCGGAGATCCATCCCGGCGAGATGCGCTTCTACGACGGGGCGACGGCGATCTCGCCGCGCAACGTCGGCAAGACGAACGCGGCGTTCCTCGTCACGCTCGTGCGCAAGAAGCACGCGTAGGGTCGGCCATGCGCACGATGCTCTCGGTCCTCGCCCTCCTCCTGCCGCTCCGCGCGGAGGACCTCGTCGCGGCCATCGCCAGGTTCGACCCCGCGGCGGCGCCGAAGGGCAAGGCGGAGCGCGACCTCGAGGCGGATGCGCTGCGGCGCGCCGAGGCGCGCTACGGGCCGCACGCGAAGGACCATCTGCCCCAACTGATCGCCGAGGTCACGATGAACTGGCGCCGCGCGCAACTCGCCGAGCGCTGCGCGGCCAACGTCGCCGGCGTCGAGTCGGCGGGAGCCCCCGACCACGGGACCGCGACGCAGTTCCTGTGCGAGGTCTTCGTCGCCTGCGACGCCCGCAGCGCGGCGCTCGAGAAGCAGCGCGACGAGCTGGCCCAGCAGATCGCGAAACAGGGGGGCGCGGGGGACGGGAAGGGCCCGCTCTCCGTCGAACGGCAGATGCTGCGGGAGTACGCCGACCATCTCGTCTCGCTGCGCACCTCCTGCCTCACCCTGCTCTCGGGCAAGCAGGCCGAGGACAGCATCCGCTACCTGCTCGCGACCGCCCTCCCCCGCGCCCCCTCCCCCCTGCTCCGGGTCAACGTCGCGAGAATCCTCGCGCCGCGCCCCAAGGTGACCGTCGGCGCCTACCTCGCGCTCGCGGCGAAGGAGCCCGACGAGGGCGTGCGCGCCGGCATCGCGACGGCGCTCGGCATGATGGGCGAGCGCGCCGCCGAGGAGGTGCCGCGCATCGCGGGCCTGCTCGCGGACCCCTCCGATCGCGTGCGCGTCGCCGTCGCGCGCGCGCTGAGCGTGATCCGGACGCCGGAGGCGGTCGAGCCGCTCGTGATGGCGATCGCGAAGGAGAGCGGCGCGCCGCTCTACGAGTTCGCCCGCGCGCTGGAGTGGCTCACCGGCGAGCGGCACGGCATCCACGCCGACGTCTGGGCGCGCTGGTGGGAGGAGCACAAGGGGAAGATCCTGAACGAGGGGCTGCCGCCGATCGGGGGGCCGAAGGCGGGCGGGAACGCCGAGCGGTGGAAGGCGGAGGGGGGCTTCTACTACGGCATCCCGCAGATCAGCCAGAAGGTGCTCTACATCGTCGACATCTCGGATTCGATGCGCCACGAGGTGGAGGGGAAGACGCGGCTCGAGCGCTGCCAGGAGGAGATCGCGCGCGCGATCACGGCGCTGCCCCGGTCGGCCACGTTCGGGATCCTCGCGTTCAGCGCCGAGGTTCGCCCGTGGCGGACCGAGATGTCGAAGGCGACCGACGCCAACAAGGAGGTCGCGAAGGAGTGGATCGCGGAGTTGCGCCTCGGCTCCTCGACCAACATCCACGACGCGCTGCGCGACGCCTTCCAGATGGCGGGCACCGGCGCGACGAAGAAGGGCAGCAAGGCGCTGATCGACACGATCTACCTGCTCAGCGACGGCGCGCCGACCCGCGCCGACGCCACCCTCGACGACGCGAACCTGATCCTCGCCGCCGTCCGCGAGTGGAACTCCCTCGGCCGCATCACGATCCACTGCATCGGCATCGGCGAGGGCCTCAAGTTCTCGTTCCTCGAACAGTTGGCCCAGGAGCACCAGGGCACCTTCGTCCAGAAGTCCTGGTGACGCGCGGCGGCGCCGGCCGCCCGCGGACGGGAAGCCCCTCACTCCACCGAGACCGACTCGAAGAAGGAGAAGAGCGACCTCCTCTCCTTGCAGGCGGCCAGTTGGCCGGCGAGGTTGGCGTCGCGGGCGATCAGCGCGAAGCCGCGCATCAGCGCGAGGTGCTCCTGCGTCGCGTTCGGCGGGCAGACCCAGAGCAGGAAGACGAAGGCGGGGATCTGGTCGTGGGCGCCGATGTCGATCCCCTCCTCGGAGAGGCCGACCGCGAGGCCGAGGCGCGGCGAGAACTTGCTCTTCGCGTGGGGCAGCGCGATGCCGTTGCCGAGGCCGGTGGAGGCGACATCCTCCCGGGCGAGGATCGCCTCGCGGACGCCGCGCTCCTTGCCGACCTCGATCGCCCCGATCACGACGAGCGCATCGACCAGTTCCGCCACGGCGGCGGCGCGCGTGGTCGCCTTGAGCGGCTGCACGACGGTGTCGTCGGGCACGAGGTCCCGGACGGTCTGGCTCTCCTTCCAGCGCGATTTCGACACGGTGGCGCGTATTGTAGGGTCTCGCGGGGGCGGCCGCTCCGAAGTTCAGCCGGTCGCCTCCATCCGCTTGAGCTCCGCGGCGATCCTCGCCCGCCGCCGCGGGTCGGGCGCGAGTTCGGCGGCGCGGCGCATCCCCTCCACCGCCGCCGCATGGTCGCCGCACGCCTCGACCACCAGCGCCAGCTCGCACTCGAGGTCGCTGCGCACGTCCGGCAGGAGCAGCGTGCTCCCGTCGATGCAGCGCTGCAGCGTCGCCCGCGCGACGATCGGGCGGTAGGTCGGCTCCCTCATGTACGCATGCCAGTCCTGCACGATCAGCAGCTCCGCCCAGCGCAGCGCGCTCTCGCCGATCACCGTCAGCAGCGCGTCCTCCTTCGTGATCGCCGTCTCCTTGACGCGGCTCGCGAAGGTGCCGAGGAACATCTTGATCGGGATCAGGTCCTTCCTCTTCACGATCATCGTCCCGGCGAGCATGCCGCGCCATTGCAACAGCGCCGGGCCCCCCCGCGCCTCGATCCGCTCCCACGACCCGAGGAAGGGGTTGATGAAGGTGTCCATGTCGTCGCCCGCGTGCGACTCGAGGTGGGCGCGGGCGAACTCCATCTCGTTCAGGAAGCGCGACCCGGGGTAGGCCTTCTCGAACGCGGCCACGCGCTCCCCGCACCCCTCCTCGTTCTCCCGCGCGGCGAGAAAGGCCCGCGTCGCGGACGCGTACTCCCCCATCCACCCCTTGCGCGACGCGTACCGGTCGAGCGTCCGGCGGATCCCCTCCCCCGCCTCGCCGGCCCAGACCGCGAGACGCGCGAGGTAGAGTTCGCGCTGCTCGGGATCCTCCTCGTCCTCGCGGACGAGATCGACGAGGCCGCGGCAGGCGATCTCGACCTCGTCGCCGCCCACGAGCCGCACCTTCACCGCCGCCGGGCTCTCCGACAGCACCTCCGCGATCGGCTCGTCGTGGATGCCGCCGCGCTCGTCCACCCAGCGGGCGCGGGGGCCCGCCAGCAGCCCCGAAACCGCGGCGAGAAGGGCGAGAAGCGTGCGCATGCGGGCTAGTATAGGTGCGAATGCTCCAGACGTTTGCGAACCCGAAGCCCGGGCGCGACTACGAGATCGAGATCCGCTGCCCGGAGTTCACGTCGGTCTGCCCGGTCACCGGCCAGCCGGATTTCGGGACGATCACGATCCGCTATACCCCCGACCGCCTCTGCCTCGAGCTCAAGTCGCTCAAGCTCTACCTCTTCGGCTACCGCAACCGCGGCGTCTACTACGAGGCGGCCACCAACGCGATCCTCGACGACCTCGCGAAGGCCTGCGCGCCGCGGGCGATGTCGGTCGAGGGCGCCTTCACCGCCCGCGGCGGCATCACGACGACCGTCCTCGCACGCCACCCTTGATTCGGGAGGGCCGCACGGGGAACATGGCACCATGGGCGGCGATGTCATCCTGAATCTGGTCAAAACGGCGCTGATCGCGCTGGTCGCGATCCTGCTCGGAGTCTCCATCTGGCAGGCCAACGCGGTGGAGGGGCGCGTCCGCGACCTGCAAGTGGCGGTCTCCGACCTGCAGGAGGTTGCCGCGAAGGGCGGCTTCCGGGGGGGGGCGGGGGGGAGCGATGCGCTCCCGGTCGAGCGGGGGGCGGTCGATCCGCGCACGCTGCCCTACTGGGCGACCGAGGACAACATCCTGACGGACCCGGCGCTCGAGCCGGCGCCGCCGCCGGGGGCGCCGCGCGGCGGCACGATCAACTACTACACGCGCTCGAACCCGATCAGCCTGAACGTCCACGTGCTGAACGAGGCGGAGTTGCAGGAGCGCATCTGCGCGCCGGTCTACGAGTACATCGCCGACCAGTCGCGCGTGGATCCCGACCAGTTCGTCGCCGCGATTTGCAACCGCGTCACCGCCAACAAGGACTTCACAGAGTTCACCTGCTACGTGCGCAAGGGGATGAGGTGGCACGCGCCCTTCGTCACCGACGAGGAGCGGCGCGGGAGTCTCAAGTGGCTCGCCGACCTGCCGCCGCAGGAGGTGACCGCCGACGACATCAAGTTCACCTTCGACACGGTGATGAACCCGCTCAGCGAGTGCAGCTCGGGGGCCTCCTACCTGGGCGACGTCGCCGCCGTCGAGGTCCTCGATCCCTACGTGGTCAGGATCACCTGGAAGCGGTCGCTCTACTACAACCGGGGCTCGACGTTCAACCTGCTGATGATCTACCCGCGGTTCATCTTCGCGCGGGACGAGCGCGGGGAGTGGCTGCCCGACGACCTCGTCGCGCCGACCTTCCCGAAGCACTGGTACGGCAGGCGGATGTGCGGGACCGGGCCCTTCCAGTTCGACGGCTTCACCGACAACCAGTTCATCAAGCTGAAGCGCAACCCGGACTGGTGGAACCCCGGAAAGCCGCTGATCGACGGGATCTACCTGCACATCCAGGCCGAGCCGGAGATCCTGCTCTCGATGTTCCGCGCCGGCAAGATCGACGTCTACGCGGCGACGCCTGCGCAGTATCGCGCGCAGTACATCGAGGGGAAGGCGGACAGCCTGAAGGAGATGGTCGATCGCGGGCAGGCGGCGCTGAAGATGTGGGAGATGTTCTCCTACTACTACTTCGGGTGGAACCTGCGGCTGCCCCAGCTCGCCGAGCGCCCGGTGCGCCGCGCGCTCGCGCATCTCTACCCGGAAGCGCAGATCATCGACGACGTCTACTACGGCCTCGCCGTGCCCCACGACAGCCCCGTCCACCGCTGGGAGGCCGCCTACGTGAAGGACCTCGAGCCCTTCCCGCTCGACGTCGCGAAGGCGGCGGGCATCCTCGAGGAGGCGGGCTGGAAGATCGGCAGCGAGGGGGTGCGGCAGAAACTCGTCGACGGCAAGCAGGTCCAGCTCCGCTTCCGGATGCTCTATCCGACCGCGAGCAACACGATCCGCGACGCGGTGCTGCTCTACCAGAAGTCGGCGGAGAGGGCGGGCGTGCTGATCGAGCCGCAGCCGCGCGAGTGGCAGACGATGATCAAGATGCTCGACGACAAGGAGTTCGACTCCTGCGCGCTCGGCTGGGGCAACACCTGGGACTCCGACCCGAGCCAGATCTGGCACAGCGACTCCGCCCGGGCCGCCAAGGGGAGCAACTACGGGAGCTACATCAGCCCCGAGGTGGACGCCTGCATCGACAGCCTGAAGACGGAGTTCGACCCGGAGCGGCGCAAGCTGCTCCGGGAGAAGTTCCAGCGCACGATCGTCGGCGACGAGCCCTACCGCTTCTCGGTCATCCCGACGCGGCCCTGGTTCATCTCGAGCCGCCTCGGCAACCACTACCTCGCCAAGCTGAGGCCGCAGGACTGGTTCCTGCCCTGGTTCGTCAAGGAACCGAAGTAGGGGGGGCGCGGGGGCCGTGGGCACCTACATCGTCCGCCGGCTGCTGCTGATGGTCCCGACGATCTTCCTGATCTCGGCGATCAACTTCGCGATCATCAACGCGGCGCCGGCGCCGCGCCTCTCGAACGTGGGCGCCGACGGGATCTTCGACAAGTCCGCCTCGGCGGAGGCGAACGAGGGGGAGTTCATCTTCCGGCAGACCTTCGCGCTCGACAAGCCGGTCTTCTGGAACACGCGCTACGCGCTCGAGGACGGCGAGATCCTCTGGCGCGTCTCGACCTTCCTGCGACCGTGGGAATTGCCGAAGGACCGGCGCGCCCACCGCGACACGCTGATCGACTACGGGCGCACGATCATCCCCCACCTCGTGCGCATCGCCGCCGCCGCGGCGGAGGGCGCCCCCCCCGAGGCGTGGGCGGAGGACTACGCGCGGCGGTGGGAGGAGGCGCGGGGGAGGTGGATGGCCGCCGGGCGGCCCCCCGATGCCTCCGTGACGTGGCCGCCCCCCCCCGAACCCCCCCCATTCGACGCGGCCTGGTGCGCGCGCCTCGCGCGCTACGCTCTCGACCGCCTCGCGAGCAACGCGCCCCGCCGCCCGCTCTTCGCCTATGGCGAGGACGTGACCGACGCGGTGCTCGAGGCGAACCGCGCCATCCGCCGCGAGGCGATCCTCCTCCGCTCGATCTGGAACGACGACGCCGCGACCGACCTCGAGAAGGCGCAACGCTGGCGGGAGTGGTACGAGGGGCGGAAAGGGGAGTGGGAGTACTCGCCCCGCGACAAGCTCGAGATGTTCTTGGGGGATACGCGGTTCGCGAACTTCTGGGACAAGCTGCTCAGCGGCGACCTCGGAACCTCGTTCAAGCACCGGAAGAAGGTCTGGACGCTGATCTTCGAGCGGCTGCACATCTCGCTGACGCTCTCGTTCGGCTCGCTGATGCTCGCCTACCTGATCAGCATCCCGCTCGGCATCCTGTCGGCGGTGACGCACCGTTCGATGGCGGACCGCATCACGTCGGTGGCGCTCTTCGCCCTCTACAGCCTCCCGACGATGTTCCTCGGCGTGCTGCTGCTCCAGTACTTCGCGCTGAAGCTCGACTGGGCGCCGGTCTCGGGCTTCGCGAGCGCCGACTACGCGCAGCGCACGGTCCTGTCGAAGCTCGCCGACAACCTCGGACATCTCGCGCTGCCGCTCGCGACGATGACGGTCGGCGCGATCGCCTACCTCTCCCGGATCATGAAGTCGGGGCTCATCGAGACGGTGCGCAGCGACTTCGTGCGCACCGCGCGCGCGAAGGGGCTGTCGGAGTTCGTCGTCGTGATGAAGCACGCGGTCCGCAACAGCCTCATCCCGATCATCACGATCCTCGGCGCCTCGTTGCCGGCGCTGATCGGGGGGTCCGTGATCGTCGAGTACATCTTCGGCATCGAGGGGATGGGCAAGCTCGCCTTCGACTCGGTGACCGGCCGGGACTACGGCGTGATCATGGGGATCAACATCCTCGCGGCGGTGCTGACGATGATCGGGGTCTTCCTCGCCGACCTCTGCTACGCGATCGTCGACCCGCGGATCAGCTACCGGTGACGAACTTCGACATCGCCCTCGCGCAGTTCCGGAAGAACCGGGGTGCGGTCTGGTGCGTGCGCGGCGTGCTGCTGCTGCTGCTGCTCGCGACCTACGCGCCGCTCCTCGCCCTCGACGTCCCCTTCTGGACCGATCTCGGCGGCGGGAGTTCGTTCCCGTGGTTCTCCTCGCTCTTCGACCCGCGGGTCTTCGGCGAGCGGGTGGACCTCTTCTTCAACCTGCTGATGGGGACGCTGCCGCTGCTGCCGCTGCTCTGGCGGCGGCCGCGGCGCATCGCGCGGTGGCAGCGCATCGCGGCGTGGGCGGCGCTGCACGCCGCGCTCTTCCTCGGCGTGGATTCCGTGCGGCAGAAGTGGCGCACGCAGCCCTTGGACTACGCCCAGCAGGTGCATGCCGCGGGCGCCTCCGCGCTCTTCCCGCCCGTCGCGCACCACCCCGGCAAGCGCGATTCGCGCTACAGCCTCACCGGGCCCCTCTCCCGCGGCCACACCCGGGCGGGCTCCGGCGCGGAGGGGTCCGGCTCCCCGCGCCCCTACTTCATCCTCGGTTCCGACAACCTCGGCAACGACGTGCTGACGCGCCTCCTCTACGGCACGCGCATCTCGCTGACGATCGGCGTGCTCTCGGTGGCGATCTACCTGCTGATCGGCGTGGTCCTCGGCGCGGTCGCCGGCTACTTCGGCGGGTGGATCGACGACGGGATCATGCTGCTGACCCAGGCGATGATGACGATCCCGTTCTTCTTCCTGCTGCTCTTCCTGATCGCGGTGCGGCCGAAGACCGGGATCTACGACATCATGCTCGTGATCGGGATCGTGAGCTGGCCCACCGTGCTCCGGCTCGTGCGCGGCGAATTCCTGAAGCAGCGCGAGATCGACTACGTCGTCGCCGCGCGGTCGCTCGGGCTGTCGAACGCGAGGATCATGTTCCGGCACATCGTGCCGAACTCGCTCGCGCCGGTCTTCGTGTCGGCGACCTTCGGCGTCGCGGTCGCGATCCTCGCGGAGTCGAGCCTCTCCTTCCTCGGCCTCGGCGACCCGGAAGCTCCCTCCTGGGGCCAGATCCTGAAGATCGGCTACGAGACGCGCCCGATCGGCACGCACCTGATCTGGAGCGGCGGGCTCGCGATCTTCGGCCTCGTGCTGATGATCAACGTGATCGGCGAGGCGCTCCGCGACGCGCTGGATCCGAAGCTGCGCAAGTGATCCCGGCGAGCGGAGTCATCCGGCGCCGTCGACGGGGGGCGGGGGGGCGGCCTCCGGCCCGGGCGGCCGCTTCCGCCCCGCGAACGCGCGGAAGAACCGCTTGATGCGGGCCTTCAGGCCGAGGCGGTCGAGGGTGCGCACGACCCAGCCGGAGAAGGACTCCAGCGCGGCGTGGGCGGCGAGAGCGACGCGGATGCCGGCCGAGGGGCGCAGATAGTAGAGGTCGGCGCACAGCGTGCTCCCCGTCGCGAAGAGCTCCTTGTGGGCCCCCTCCCCCTGCGTGAAGTCGAAGAGGCGCCAGCGCCCCTCCGCGAAGAGGGAATCGAAGGCGTGGTACTGGAGGACCGTGCCCGGCGAGAGGGAGCGGTACTCGGGGTCGTACCCGAGGTAGTCGTAGACGAGCACGCCGTCCGACGACGGGCAGTAGAGGTAGGCCACCGGCTTCTCGCCGTGGAAGAGGAGGAACGCCCGGACGCGGTCTTCGGCCGCCGCGCGCCGCATGCCCTCGAGGAACTCCTCCCCCGCGGGGAGGCCGGCATCGAGCAGGCGCTCCTGATAGGTGTTCGCGGAGAGGGAGCGGGCGAGGGCGTGGAAGCGGTCCATCTCCTCCGGGAGGCGATAGACGGCCCAGCGGGAGGTGCCGCCGCAGTGCTCCTCGAAGCGGCGCACCTTCTTGCGGAGGTTCGCGCGCGTCTTCGACGAGAACTTCGCTAGATACTTGTCGAAGGACCCGCCGAGGTCGGTGACGTAGCGCCTGTACTGCTGCGGCACGTAGCGGAGGGCGCCCTCGACCCGGCAGCTCCTCGGGAGCGGCGCGGGGATCGGATGCGAACGGAGCAGGCGACCATGGAACCCCGGCGGGAGGGGCCCGGCGGAGGCGGCGAGCGCGTCGGGATCGCCGGAGAGCGCGGGGAAGGGAGCCTTGTACTCCATCAGCCGCAGGGACCTCGCGAAGAGACGGATCTCGCCGAGACGGTAGGTCAGCGGGATCCTCGACTCGCGCCAGCCGACCTCGTTCACGGGAGGATCCGGCGGCGCACCTGTCCGAGGATCCGCATCGCCGTCCGGGCGGGATGGGAACGCGGCACCGTCGCCGGAACGGGAGGGGGGATCGCAGCGCGTTCGAGTTCCGCGAAGGTGGAGGTGACGAACCGGTCCCGGTTCTCGGCGAGGTGGCGGCAGAGCCAGCGGTGGCGGCGCAGCATCGTCGCATCGCCCTTCCTCCGCTCGGCGTCGACGAGCTCGAAGCTGTGCGAAACGAGAACCAGCGCGTACCAGCCCTGGCGCCACGCCGCCTCCAGGACCATCCGCAACTCCGACTCGGAGCAGGCGCCGAGCTGGAGGTGCCGCAGGTGCCCCGGCCAGTCGACGAAGTGCCCGATCGGGAACTCGACGACCCCGTGCATCCCGGTGGGCTGCAGCAGCGGTGCGTCGGTCGGAAGATCGCACGTCCGGCCCAGGAATGCCGTGTTGTGGCTCGTGTCGAAGGGGATCCCGTTGCGCGCGAGGGCGCGCAGGGTGTCGGCGTTCGCGCCGTAGTTGCCCGCGCGAAAGGCGCAGACCCGGTCCGCCCCCGCCGCCCGGAGATGCGCAAGGCCCCGCTCCACCAGCAGCGTCTGCGCGTCGAGCGAGTGCTCGCGCATATTCAGGCGCAAGGGGCCCGCGATGAGCGGCCTCTCCGACCGGTGCGCCCACTCCGAGTGCAGGTGCAGCTGCGCGTCGTGACCGCCGGCGCGCACGTCGCCGACGATGCGCGCGAGGTGTGCGGGGTCGGTGCAGTGGGCGGCGAGGGACTCGATCAGGAAGACCGCCTTGAGGCCGTGACGGTTCAACTCCTCCATCTGGTAGCGGATCCCGAACTCGCCCTTGGGCGTGATCGCGTAGGCGTCCGCGTCCACGGCCTTCGCCACGGAGGAGGGGGAGAGGTCCCAGCCCGCAGGCCAGAACTCCGTGTCGATCGTGATGAACACCCGGACGGGAGACGTGCGAGGAGAAGGCGCGACCTTGTGCATACCCGCCCCCGCGCAGTCTACCCCGACCCTCCCGGATCGCCAGCGATCGGGCGCGAGGAGGGACCCGCCGCGTGCGGCGCCCGGACCCGCCCCGGGGCGAAGGGGAGTTCGCCACGCGCCAAGCCCCGCGCCGCGGTCATCCCAGCGCATCGAGGAGTCGGGCGAGGAGGGCGGAGCGGGAGGAGCGGCTGTGGCGCTCGACGACCGCGGCACCGGCCACTTGCGATTCGCCGCGCGCGGCGGCGGCGAGGAACCGCGACAGCATTGCGCGGATCCGCTCGCGGGAGTCGAGCGGGGCGATCGTGTCGAGGCCCGCGTCGCGCATCACGCCGGCCGTGTCCCCGGCCGGGTCGGTCAGCGCGAGGATCGGGCGCCCCGCGCGGAGGTACTCGTAGATCTTGGCCGGGATCTGGTGGTTGCAGTTGCTCGCCTGGAAGACGAGCAGGCCGGCCGCGTCGAGCATCTCGGCGAGGGCCGCGCGATAGGGGATCGGCGGCTCGAGCTTCGCGATGGCGCCGATGCCGTGCTCGTCGATGAGCCGCTGGTGGTGCGCATCGCTTCCGCTCGCTCGCAGGCGCACCTGCACGCGCTCGGGGGTGGCCTCCCCCGAACGCATCAGGTCGGCGAGCGCGCCGTAGAAGGCGGTCGGGTCGCGCTCGCTCGGGTAGAGCACGCCGCTGTGGACGAGCAGCAGCGGGCCGTCGCCGCGGCCGGGCGCCCGTGGGGCCCCCGAGGCCCCCTCGAAGGCCCTCTCGTCGTAGCCGTTCGGGATGACCTGCCAGCGCTCCTCGGGGACCTCCGGATAGCGCTCGGCGTACATCGTCCGCGCGCCGGGCGCCGTGAAGACGACGCGGGTCGCCTCGGCGACGACGCTGCGCTCGAGGTCGAGGAAGGAGCGGCGCCGGCGCGGGTGCGGGGGGTACCCCGGCTCCGTCATCGAGTCGCGCAGGTCGGCCACCCAGGGGAGGCCGCTCTTCCGTCGCAGCGTGCGCGCGATCCACTGCGCCGTGGCGATCGGATAGGTGGACCAGATCGCGGCGGGCCGGTGCTGCCGGATGAGCCGCATGCCGGCCCGGACGCCGCCCCAGTACCAGGTCGCCCAGTTGTCGGGAAGCGCGAGCGCCATCGGGTAGCGCCCGAGGATGCTCAGGTGGCGCTCGGTGTCGAGCGCGAAGGCGCGCTCGACGGTGATCCCCGACGGGATGTCCCCCATCTGGTCGTCGCCGGTGCTCGCGTAGGCGCGCGGATGCACCGTCAGCACGACCGGCTCCCAGCCGTGGTCGCGGAGGTGGCGCGAGAAGGCAAGCGTGCGGTGGACGCCGCTGCTCCCGCGCACCGGCGGGTAGTGGAAGGCGACCATCAGGAGACGGCGCGCGCTCATTGCGGCGGAAGCCCGGTCAGCGGCTGCTCGAAGGTGCCTCGCGCGCGGATGCCGGCGTGGCGGCCCCCCTCGGCCAGCACCTCCGCGGCCATCGGCTGGCTCAGGAATCCGACCGGGCTCGCCGTGAGACCGTAGGCGCCCGACTGCAGGATCGCGACGAGGTCGCCCTCCGAGACCTCGGCCAGCATCGCCTGGCGCGCGAGCGTATCGAGCGGCGTGCAGAGCGGACCCACGAGCGTCGCCTCCATGGTCGCCTCCTCGCCCGCCCGCGACGCGTTGACGACGGGGTAGTCGCGCTTGATCACCTGGCCGAGGTTGCCCGAGGCGGCGAGGTGGTGGTGCATGCCGCCGTCGAGCACGACGAAGGCCTTGTCGCGGGAGCGCTTGACGGCCCGGGCGCGCGCGAGGTAGACGCCGCCGGGGCCCGCGAGGAAGCGGCCGGGCTCGACGACGACGCGCGCGGTCGCGAGCGCCTCGTGCGACCCCAGCTCGTCGAGGAGCGCATCGGCCCCGCGCCGCATGGCGGCGAGGTCGAGTTCGCTCTCGTTCGCGAAGTAGGGGATGCCGAGGCCGCCGCCGAGGTCGAGGGTCGAGAGCGGCTCCCCGGAGATCGCGGCGGCGCGGACGCCGACCTCGAAGGCGTGGCGCCACTGGCCCACGAGCACTTCCGCGTCGAGGATCTGCGTGCCGGCGAACATGTGGATGCCGGAGAAGCGGAGCCCGCGCCTGCCGCGGACCAGCGCGATCACCTCGTCGAGGCGCTCCTCGTCGAAGCCGAACGGCGCGGGCTGGCCCCCCATCCGCATCGCGCCGCCGCTCGCCGCCGCCGACGGATTCACGCGCACCGCGACGTCGATGCGCCGGCCGAGCCAGCCGGCCAGCCGCGCGAGATGGTCGATCTCCTGCTCCGACTCGACGTGGATCTCCCCGATGCCGCGGCGGACGACCAGCGAGAGCTCCTCCGGCGACTTGCCGGGGCCGGCGAAGAGGATCCGCTCGGGCGGCGCGCCGGCCGCGCGCGCGCGCAGGTACTCGGCGCCGCTCGCGATCTCGAGCCCCGCCCCCCCCTCGACGAAGAGGCGGGCGATGGAGGGATTCGGGTTCGCCTTGATGCTGAAGTAGACGTCGATGCGCGGCGGCAGGTGGGCGCGCAGCAGCGCGAGCCGCCCGCGCAGGAGCGCCGCGTCGTAGACGTAGAGCGGCGTGCCGTGGGCCGAGGCGAGCTCGGAGACGGCGACGCCGCCGACGGTCATCTCCCCCCCCCGCGCCGGGAAGGCGTCCGCGACCAGCCGCGCGGCGCGGCCGGCCCCGCTCATGCCTTGACCGTGCCGGCCGCCCGCTCGGCCTTCAGCAGCTTGTAGTCGACCTTGCCGTTGGGCGAGCGCGGCAGTTCGGGGACGAACTCGACGTCGCGCGGGACCATGTGCGGGGGAAGCTCCCGCGCGCAGTGCGCGAGCAGTTCCGCCTTGTCCGGGGGCCCGCCCGCGCCCGCCACCGCGACCGCGTGGACGCGCTCCCCCATGACCGGATCGGGCAGGCCGATCACGGCCACCTGCGCGAGCGCGCCCCCCTTCATCAGCACCTCCTCGACCTCGGAGGGGCTGATCCGGTAGCCCGACGACTTGATCATCGCGTCGTTGCGTCCGACGAAATGGAAGTAGCCGTCCGCGTCCATGCGCACGAGGTCGCCCGAGTAGCAGACGACATCGGCCCCTTGCAGCGGCGGGATCAGCGGGTTTGGGCGCAGCACCGCCGCGGTCTCCTCGGGCCGCTCCCAATAGCCGAGCGACACTGTCGGGCCGCGATGGACGAGGATGCCCGCCTCGCCGGGCTTGCACCGCTCCCCCTGCGCGTTCACGAGGAAGATCTCCGTCTCCGGGATCGCCTTCCCCATGCTGCCCGGCCGCCGGTCGAGCTCCGAGGGCGGGAGGTAGGTGGAGCGGAACGCCTCGGTGAGGCCGTACATCAGGAAGAGCTGCACGTGCGGCAGCGCCTCGCGGAGCTGGCGCACCGTCTCGGTCGGCACGGCGCCGCCGCTGTTCGTGATGTAGCGCAGCGACTCGAGCTTGCGCTTGCGGAACGACGGCGTCGCCTGCGTCAGCACGGCCCAGATCGTCGGCACGCCCGCCAGCGCGGTGCAGCGCTCGGCGTCGATCTTGCGCACGATCTCCTCGCCGAAGCGGAAGGTCAGCATCACCGTCGTCGCACCGTGCTCGGTCGCGGTGATGAGCTGGTTGAGACCGTAGTCGAACGAGAAGGGGAGCACGCTGAGGATGCGCTCGTCGTGGCGGATGCCGAGGTAGGTCGAGACGATCCGCGAACCCGCGAGCAGGTTCCGGTGGCTCAGCATGACGCCCTTGGGCCGGCCGGTGGAGCCGCTCGTGTAGAGGATCGCGGCGAGATCCTCGCCGATGCGCGCGGGCGCCACGGCAACGCCGGAGGCCGGCCAGTGCGACGGATCGTCGACCAGCAGCACCCGCTCGACGGTCGCGACCTCCCCGCGCAGCGTCTCCCACCGCTGCGCGCTCGTGATCAGGAAGCGGACGCGGCAGTCCTCGACGATGTGGCGCACCTGCGCGGGGCGCAGCAGCGCGTTGACCGGGACGAAGACGCCGCCCGCCCAGCTCGCGCCGAAGATCGCCCACGCCTCCTCGGCGCTCTTCGGCAGATGGATCGCGACGCGGTCGCGCGGAGCCAGCCCCGCCGCCAGCAGCGACGCCGCGCAGCGCCCCGCCGCCTCGCGGAAGGCGGCGTAGTCGAGGCGCCGTTCGCCGTCCACGAGCGCCTCCTTGGACGGATGCGCCGCCGCCGTCCGCTCCAGCAGGTGGTGCAGAAGATAGGGGGCCGCGGGGGCGCCGCTCACTTGCCCCCCGGCAGGCGCCGCGCCTCGACGAACCTCTCGAGCGCGGCGAGGGTATCGAAGTTCTCGGGCGCGAGGTCCTCGTCGCGCACCTGCACGCCGAAGCTCTCCTCGAGGAACGCCACGATGTCGAGAATGCCGAGGGAGTCGATGACGCCGGAGTCGAGCAGCGAGACCGGCTTGTCGAGGTCGAGGTTCTTCGCGGCCGGGAAGCGCGAAACGACGTAGGCGCGGATCGCGCCGCGCGTCTCCGCCGTCCGAGGACCACCCGACTCGCGGTCAGACATCTCCGTCTCCATCGAGGATGCACCAGTTTGCCCCCGCCGCCAGAATCGGCGTCGGGGCCGAGGCGTGGGCGACGACGACCGGCCCGGGCCCCTCGCCCCGGGGGGTGAGGCCCGCCTCGACGAGCAGCGCCGTCACCGGCGAGGCGCGAAGCGTCTGCGCGGAGAGCGCCACCGCGTCGGCGGCCCGCGCCCGGGCCACGAGGCCGTGCACCAGCGCCCTGCCGACCGTCGCGTCGAGGGCGCCGAAGTCGGCGATCGAATGCACGCCCGGCTCGAGTTCGCGGGCGATGGCGAAGCCGACCGGCTCCCCGGCGCGCCGCGCGAGGAGCAGCACCGGGGAACCCGCCGCTCCCGGGCCGAACCGCCACCGGAGCTGGCGTGAGCCGCGGGCGGCGCGCACACGGCAGGAGAGCGCGAGCGCGGCGTCGAGCCGGTCGAGTTCGCTCCCCCACTCCCCCTCGCACTCCCCCACATCCACGCCCCTCGGGGCGGTGCGGAAGAGGTCGCGGGCGCCCAGCGCGAGGTCGCCGACGGCGCCGAGAAGCCGCGCCGCGATGCCCTCCCCGAGGCGGCGGCGGATGACCGGCGCGGCGGCAAGCGGCAGGGCGAGACGGACCATCGGGCCCAGGTCGAGGCCGCCGAGGCGCTTGTAGATCGCCGCCATCGACCGGCTCGGCAGGTCGTAGGAGAAGGCGAACTCGCCCGCGCGGACCGGTTCGAGGGTGGCGCGCAGAAGCTGCAGCGCGGGGCCGAGGGAGCGGTGCGCCGCGTCGACGGCGAAGTCGCTCAGGTTCAGCGCCCGGAAGGGCCGGCCGTCGACCCGCACCTCGCGCGCGTGGGCCGCCGAGGTGCCGACGGGCTCGCCGCTCGCCGCATCCTCGGCGATCCAGACGAGCGCGGGCCCCTCGGGATTGCCGAGGTAGAGCCAAGCGTACCTGCGCTCGGACGCCGCGGCGGGCAGGTTCCGCGCAAGGAGGGCGCGGATCGCCCCCTCGTCCGCCCTCAGGTCGGCTCTCCGGATTCTGAGGGAGGTCGATGCCATGGTCGGGCCGGAAACGGGGGCTCGGCCGTCCCCACGGACAAGCGCGTCCATTCTAGTGCCTCGGGAAAACATCGGCCTCGGGCGCGCCGCGACATTAGCGGCGGAGGGGCGGGCGCACGGCTGCGCGGCCCCGCCCGGCCCAATGGTCCGGGGTTTGCGCTGACCGCTCGCAAGGGGGAGGGCCCGCGGCTAATGTCAACGCTTGTGAACACCAAGGACGTGCCCCGCCGGGGCACCACCGGAGCGCCGCGGCTGCTCTTCCTCGCCCATCGCATGCCCTTCCCGCCGGACAAGGGGGACAAGATCCGCTCCTGCCGCCTCTGGCGCGCGCTCGCCGCGAGCTACCGGGTCACGCTGGCTTTCTTCATGGACGATCCGGCCGACGGGATCCACCTCCCCCGGCTCGCCGAAGAGGTCGAGGAGGTGATCGCGATCCCCCTCGACCCCCGCCGCGCGAAGGTCCGGAGCCTGCTCGCGCTGCCGACCCGTCGGTCGCTGTCGCTCGCCTACTACGCCTCCCGGCCCCTCCGGCGGCGGCTGCTCGAGCTGCGGCTGCGACGGGAGTTCGACGCGGTGGTCGCCTTCTCCTCCACGATGGCCCCCTACGCCCTCTCCGTCCCCGCCCGGCGCCGGGTCCTCGATCTCTGCGACCTCGATTCGGCAAAGTGGGCCCAGTACGCGGAGGCGAGCCGCCCCCCGATCTCGTGGATCTACCGGACGGAGGCCCGGCGGCTGGCCGCCTACGAGGCCGACGCCGCCCGCGCCTTCGACGCGACGCTCCTCGTCTCCGCCGCGGAGGCGACGGAGTTGCGCACGCGCGCGCCCGGGGCCCGCGTCCTCGTCGCCGCCAACGGCGTCGATCTCGACTACCTCGACCCCGACCGTTTTCCGCAGACGCAGGGCGACGGGAGGACGACCGTCTTCTGCGGCGCGATGGACTACCGGAGCAACATCGACGCCGTGCTCTGGTATCACGACGAGATCCTGCCGATCGTCCGGCGCCAGATCCCCGACGCGCGGTTCCGCATCGTGGGGTCCAAGCCCGCCCCGGAGGTGCTCCTCCTCGGACGCACCGAGGGCGTGGAGGTGACCGGGCGCGTCGACGACGTGCGCCCGCTGCTGCTCTCTGCCTCCGTCAGCGTCGCCCCGCTCCGCCTCGGCCGTGGCGTGCCGAACAAGATCCTCGAGGCCCTCGCCCTCTCGTTGCCGGTGGTGACGACCAGCAACGGCGCGGCCGGTCTTTCGCTCGACGCGTTCGAAGGGGCCGGAGTGGCGGACACGCCGGAGGCATTCGCCGACGCCGTCGTGGCCCGCCTGCGCGCCGCCCGCGACGGGGCCGCGCGCTTCCCGGCCCACCGTCGCGCCCTCGCGCGCCTCTACGCGTGGGAGGAGCTGGGACGGATCCTCGTGGAGGCGGTCGGCAGCGGATCGCGGGCGGGCTCCGGGAGCGCCGCCTCATGAGGCGCCACGCGCTGACGATCGACCTCGAGAGCTGGTATCACGCCGAGAACATGCGCCCGGTCGCGCCGGCGACGGAGTGGCCGCGACTCCCCTCCCGGCTCCGGCAACCCGCGGCGGCGCTGCTCGAACTCCTCGCCGAGCGCGCGACCCGGGCCACGTTCTTCGTGCTCGGGGACGCCGCCGCCCGCGAGCCGGAACTCATCCGGGAGATCGCCGCCGCCGGACACGAGATCGCCTGCCACGGCTGGTCCCACGAGTTGATCTACCGGCAGACCCCCGCCGCCTTCGCCGAGGAGACGCACCGGGCGAAGGCGCTGCTGGAGGATCTCTCCGGCCGTCCCGTCGAGGGCTACCGCGCCTCGACCTTCTCGATCACCGGGCGGTCGCTCTGGGCCCTCGACCTGCTCGCCGCCGAGGGGTTCCGCTACGACTCGTCGATCGCCCCGGTGCGGCACGACCGCTATGGCATCCCGGGGGCCCCCCGGACCCCCCACTGGCGCACCGTCGACGGAGGGCGCCGGATCGCGGAGTTCCCGATCTCCTTCGGGCGCCTCCTGGGCCTGCGGCTGCCGGTGGGCGGCGGATTCTTCCGCCTGCTCCCGCTCTCGTGGACGCAGCGGGCCCTCGGCCTCTACGAGGGGCGCGGCGAACCGGCGGGGATCTACCTCCACCCCTGGGAGTTCGACCCGGAGCAGCCGCGGCCCGCGGGTCTCCCCGCCCTCCGGCGCTTCCGCCACTACGTCGGCCTCGGCTCGGCGATGGGCAAGTTGCGCTCGCTGCTCGAGCGCGTCCCCTTCACCGCGATGGTGGACGTGCTCGGCGACTTCCTCGCGGGGTTCGAACCGCGCCGATCGGAGGCGAAGGCGTGAGCGTCGCCTCGCTGCTCGCGCCGCGCGCCCTGTTGCGGCTGCCGGCGGACCACCCGCCGGTCCTCCTCGTCGTCATCGATACGGAGGAGGAGTTCGAGTGGGGCGCCGGCTTCTTCCGCGAGAAGACCAGCGTGCGGGCGATGCGGGGCATCCCGCGCCTGCAAGCGATCTTCGACGAGTTCGGGATCCGACCTGTCTACGTCGTGGACTACCCGATCGCGACGCAGCGCGAGGGATTCGAGGCGCTCCGCGCCTACCAGCAGGAGGGGCGCGCGGTCATCGGCAGCCACCTGCACCCCTGGGTGAACCCGCCCTTCGAAGAGGAGCCCACCCCGCGCAACTCCTATCCGGGCAACCTTCCGCCCGATCTCCTCGAGCGCAAGCTCCGCGTGCTGACCGATGCGATCACGGAGAGCTTCGGGCAACGCCCCGACATCTACAAGGCGGGGCGATACGGCCTCGGGCCCGGCACCGAGGAGGTCCTCGCGCGCCTTCGATACTCCTACGACCTGAGCGTCTGCCCGCGCGTCGACCTGCGCCCCGACGACGGAGGCCCGGACTTCCTCGACTTCGCACCCGAACCCTACCGATTCGGCCCCGAGGGGCGCATGCTCGAGATCCCGCTGACGGCGGCCTTCGTGGGCCCGCTCGCGCGCTGGGGCTCCGCGATCGGCCGCGCCGCGCAACAACCTTGGGGCAGGGCCTTAAGCCTCCCCGCGCTGCTCGCCGGTTCCGGGGCGCTGCGCCGCATCCGCCTCTCCCCGGAAGGGGTGAGCCCCGAGGATCACCGGAAGGTCACCCGCGCGCTGCTGTCGCGCGGGGTCAGGATCGTGACGTTCAGCTTCCACAGCCCCTCGGCCACCCCCGGATACACGCCCTACGTCGCGGATGCGGCGGCCCTCGATCGATTCCTCGACTGCTGTCGGAGCTACTTCGCGTGGTTCCTCGGCGAGCTTGGCGGAGTCTCGCTGACGCCGGGCGAGATCCGCACGCGATTGGAGGGGGCTGCGGGGGTCGAGTCCAGCCGCGTGTGAACGGCGGCGGGGATCTTCGGGCGGGTGCGATGCAAACGTCGAGATTCCTCGACAGCGCGCTCCGGCGCGCCGCGACGGCCCGGGGCGGGAGCCTCCTGCGCGCCGGTCGGACAACGCAAGCGCGGACGACGCGACCGCGTGGAGGCCGGCGAGCTTGTGGTACATCCTTTGCGCTACTCAAGGATAGGCCCACCTTGTGCCGATTCCCCGACAGCCCCCATGAATAAGCCGCGCAGCGCCGCTGGCCTCGACGACCCCGAAGGCGCCCGATGCGCCGGCGTCGGGAGCGCATCGCTCTCGGTGCGCCCGGCGCGGGAGGGCGATGCCGCGGCTTGGGATGCGTATGCGGCCGAGCACCCGCGCGCCACCTTCTTCCACCGGTCGGGATGGTGCCGCCTCATCGAGGAGACCTTCCCCCACGCTCCGCGATCGTTGCTGGTCGAGGGCGGCGGGAGCATCCGCGGCATCCTGCCGCTCTTCCGCTGTCGCGGGCTGCGCGGCGGGGCCACGCTCCACTCGCTGCCGCACACCGTGTACGGCGGTCCGCTGGCCGACGATGCCGCCGCCGAGGCGGCGCTGCTCGAAGGTGCGCGCCGCGTCGCCGCGGAGGAGGGGGCGCGCCGGATCGAGTTCCGCAACCGCTACGCCACCTCGCTCGGGCTCGCGCCCCTCGAAGGGTTCGTCACGTTCGAGAAGGACCTGCCGAAGAGCCCGGAGCTCTGCTACCGCACGCTGCCCAAGAAGGCGCGCGAGGCGATCAACCAGGCGCGCAAGAGGCACCATCTCGAGGCGTCGATCGCGACCGATCTCGACGCCTTCCTCCCGCTCCTCGCCGCCTCCTACAAGAACCTCGGAACTCCGCTCTTCCCGAGCGCCTTCTTCGCGCGGATCCTCGCCGCCTTTCCGCGCGAGTCGTCCATCCTGCTCGTGCGCCACGAGGGGAGGCCGGTGGCCGCGGTGCTCTCGGTGACCTTCCGCGGCATCATGATGCCCCTCTACAGCGGCGAGGCCGCGCTGGTGGGGCACCTCAAGGCGAACAACTTCAAGTACCTCGCCCTCATGGAGCACGCCGTGGCGATCGGCTGCACGAGGTTCGACTTCGGCCGGAGCCGGGTCTCCAACGAGGGTGTCGTCCGCTTCAAGATCAACCAGGGATTCGAGCCGATCCCGCTCCCCTACGAGGTGGACGGCGCGACGGGCGACCCCGGCGACGCGGTCGCCGATCCGAACCGCGGCTTCTACGCCCAGGCCCGCCGCGCGTGGCGGCGGCTGCCGGACGGCGTCGCGCGGTGGCTCGGCCCCCGCCTGGTCCGGTACTTCCCTTGATCCGCAGGAGTCTCCCATGCTCAGGATGATCCTCGTCCTCATCGTCTTCGGTGTCGGCACCGTCGCCGGACTCCAGTCCGCCGTGCTGGCAAGCTGCTTCTTCATCTGGAACGACACCTTCCGGCCCGCCGAATGGGCCTACTACCACGGGATCCTGCGGCCCGAGACGTTCAAGGCGGTGCATATCGCGACGGCGGTGCTGGCCCTCTCGCTCTTCATCCGGCCGTGGAAGCGCCGGTGGAACGGCGTCGCGACGGCGATGGTCGTCTTCCTCGGCTGGGTCTTCGTCTGCGCGCTGACCTCCCAGTTGCGGGAGATCGGCATGGAGAAGGCCGTCACGACGGCCAAGTACATGATCCCGCTCGCCTTCATCTCGGCGACGCTCTGCACGCGTTCCGCGCAGCACCTCTTCCTCTACACGCTGGCCGCCTCGGTCGGGATCTGGATGGTCCACCACGGCGTCAACGCGATCCTCGCGAACGAACCGGAAATCCACATGGCGATCCGGGGCGGCCAGATGTCGGACCGGAACGACTTCATGGTCGCGGGGACCGCCTGCATTCCGATGATCCTCTACATCGGATTCCAGTACGAAGGACGCGCGCGGAAGTGGGTCCGCCTCCTCGCCAAGGTCGGCGCCGTCTTCTCCGCCGGAGCGCTCTTCTTCAGCCTCTCGCGCGGCGCCGTGCTGGGGTTCACGGCCCTGCTCCTCTGGTACGCCGTCTCGACGGGCCGCTTCTTCCGTCGGCTCTTCACCGTGGTTGCGGTCATCGGGCTCCTCGTGCTCGTCATGCCGAAGTTCGTCTGGGAGCGGATGTCCACCATCGAGGTCTCGGAGGACCAGACCGAGACGTCCGCGACCAATCGCCTCATCCACATGAAGACGGCGATCGACGTGACCCTCGACTACCCGCTGACCGGCGTGGGTCCGAGCAACTTCCCGTACGTTTCGAGCCGCTACTCGGTGTTCAATGCCGAGCCGCACAGCCTCTGGCTCAAGTGCTCCTCGGAGTACGGCCTGCCGATGCTGGTCTTCTTCCTCCTCCTCGTGGGACGGCTGATCTTCCGGCTCCGCGCCACCGCCACCGCGGCGAAGCTGCGAGGGGACCGCCAGACCGAAGCGCTCGCGACGACCCTGAGCTGCGCGCTGTTCGGATTCCTCGCCACGGGGTCGTTCACGAGCCAGTTCCTGAGCGAGTACATGTGGGCGATCATCGGACTCATCGGCGCCTTCCTCGCGACCCCGATCCTGCACCCCGCCCCGGAGGCCGGCCCCTCCGGCGAGGAGTCCCCGGCCCTCCGCGCCGGCGGAAAGCCCCTCGCCCTCCCCCGCGCCTAGCGAATCGCATCGACGGCCCCGTGCGCATCCTGACGATTTCCGGCCTCTTTCCGAGCCGGACCTCGCCGGCGCACGGGGTCTTCGTGCTTCAGCGGACGAAGGCGCTGCGCGACGCGGGCCACGAGGTGCGCGTCCTGGCGCCGGTGCCGTGGGTTCCGCCGGTCCCCCTCCCGGCCCGCTTCCGGAAGCTCCGGGCGACCCCGCGCGACGAGGTGATCGAGGGCCTCCCGGTGCGCCATCCCCGCTACTTCATGATCCCGAAGATCGGCATGTACGCGCAGGATCGCCTCTACGCGCTGGGCATCCGTCGCGCCGTGCGGGAGGCCGTCGAGTCCTTCGATCCAGAGATCCTGGACGTCCACTATCTCTATCCCGACGCCTGCGGGGTCGCCCGGGTCGCCAAGGGGATGGGCCTCCCCTACGTCTGCTCCGCCCGCGGGAGCGACGTCAAGACCCTCGCGCGGATCCCGGTCCTCGCGCGTCGCATCCGCCGCGCGCTTCGTGACGCCGCCGCCGTCATCGCCGTTTCGCGCGACCTGGCCGAGACGATCCGCCAACGCGGGCTCTTCGACGGGGGCATCACCGTCATCCCGAACGGCATCGACCCCGACGTCTTCCATCCGCGCAGCCGCTCCGAGGCGCGCACGCTGCTGGGACTGCCTCCCGACGCGCCCATCGTCGTCTGCGTCGGCCATCTGGCCCCGAGTCACGGCCAACACCTCATCCTCGAGGCGTTCGGCCACCCGGAGACGCCGACGGACGCCATCGCCTATCTCGTCGGCGGCGGCGATGGGCTCGAGGCGATGCGGCGCGAGGTGGCGCGGCGAGACCTCGGCGGCCGCATCCACCTGCCGGGACCCGCTCCCCACGCCATGATCCCGCTCTGGTTCGCCGCCGCGAACGCGTCGCTGCATCCCGGGTCGCATGCGGGTTGCCCGAACGCGGTGTTGGAGTCGCTCGCCTGCGGCACGCCCTGCCTGGCCAGCGACATCCCGGAGATGCACGAGGTGATCGACGCCGAACGGCAGGGCATCCTCGTGGCACGCGAGCCGGCGGCGATCGCCCGCGGCATCGCGCGGCTCCTGCGGAGGGCCGACTCGCCGGCGGTGCGCCCCGCGGCACCGCGTACGTGGGCCCAGGTGGCCGGCGAGGTCAGCGACCTGTTCGAGGCGGTGCGGCCGGTCTCGGCTCGGAGCGGGCCGGAACCGAGGCTTCCGCGAACCGGCGGTGCCAGAGATTGAACATCATCAGGATCCAGAGTTCGGTCGAGCGGTTCCGGAGGCCCGACTGGTGCTGGGTCCAGAGCCTCTCGACGGCTTCGCGCCGGAAGAAGTGGCGCGTCCCCTCGCTGTCGAGGAGCAGGTCGCGCGCGTACTCCCGCATGTCGCCGCGCAGCCATTCGGGAAGCGGCACCCCGAACCCCATCTTCGGGCGGTAGAGCACCTCCCGGGGCAGGTGCGGCTCGAGCGCCCGCTTGAAGATCCACTTCCTCTCCTTGCCCTTGATCTTCATCGACGCGGGCACGCGGGCGGCGAGTTCCATGAACTCGTGGTCGAGCACCGGGCAGCGCACCTCGAGCGACACCGCCATGCTGGCCCGATCCACCTTCACGAGGATGTCCTCGCAGAGGTAGGTCTTGATGTCGAGGTAGAGCAGGCGCGAGAGGTGGTCCTCCGCCTGCGCGGCCGCATAGTGGTGGCGGAAGAGGTCGATGCTCCGGTGGTCGCCGATCGCGGCGCGCACGCCCGGCTGCAGGAGTTCGTCCTTCTGGTCCTCCTTGAAGGCGGAGACGGAGTGGAAGTAGGCCTCGACCGGGTCGCGGGCGAGGTTGCCGAGGAACGCCTTGCCGCGGAAGACCTGCGGCAGCCAGTCGGCCTTCGGATAGAGCCTGCCGACCGCGCCGAAGAGCGGCCGGCGCAGCCAGCGGGGAAACCACCCCCGGACGAGGTTCTCGCGCAGGTCGAACCAGTAGCGCCTGTATCCGGCGAAGTTCTCGTCGCCGCCGTCGCCGGAGAGGGCGACCGTGACCTTCTCGCGCGCCGTCTTCGAGACGTAGTAGGTCGGAACCGCGGAGGAGTCGGCGAAGGGCTCGTCGTAGTGCCACGCGAGCTTCTCGACGATCGGAATCGCCTCGGGCGTGACGGCGTATTCGTGATGGTCGGTCTGGAACCGCTTCGCGATGAGCCGCGCGTACTCCGATTCGTCGTAGGCGGCGACGGAGAAGGCGATCGACGAGGTCTTGACCGGCCCGGAGGAGAGGCCCGCCATCATGCCGACGACCGCGGAGGAGTCGACGCCGCCGCTCAGGAAGGCGCCCAACGGCACCTCGCTCATCATCCGGATCCTCACCGATTCGCGCAGCTTCTCGACGATCTCCTCGCCGAGCGCCTCCGGCGCCTCCTCCCGGCGCGGGACGAACGGCAGGTCCCAGTAGCAGGAGACGCGGATGTCGCGTTCCGTCACGATCGCATAGTGGGCCGCCGGCAGCTTCCTCACGTCGCGGAAGATCGCGCGCGGGGAGGGCACGTAGAGCAACGAGAGGTAGTCGCTCAACGCCGTCGGATCGACATCCCGCGGGATGCCCGGCACCTCGAGGATGGACTTCATCTCCGAGCCGAAGGCGAACCTCCCCTGATGCGCGGCGTAGTAGAGGGGCTTCTTCCCGAGACGGTCGCGCGCGAGGAAGAGCACCCGCTTGCGTTCGTCCCAGATCGCATAGGCGAACATCCCTCGCATCCGGCGGACGCTCTCCTCCCCCCACTCCTCCCACGCGTGCACGATCATCTCGGTGTCGGAGTTCGTGCGGAACCGGTGGCCGAGGCGCTCCAGCTCCTCCTTCAGCGCCTGGAAGTTGTAGATCTCGCCGTTGAACGTGATCCAGACGTTGCCGTCCTCGTTCGAGAGCGGCTGCTGGCCCGTCGCGAGGTCGATGATCGACAGGCGGCGGTGGCCGAAGCCCACCTCGCCCCGCGCGCCCGCCGCGGCGAGCCCGTGGACCGGAACGCCGGGACAGGCGGCGCCGGCGTCCGGCCGGTTCAGGAAGTAGCCCTCCTCGTCGGGGCCGCGGTGCAGGAGGGCGCGCGTCATCCGCACGAGGACCTCGGGATCGACGGGGCGCCCGTCCCGCTGGTAGAGCCCGGCAATGCCGCACATGGTTCCTTCCTCCGCGCCCGTGGCGCACCGCTATCGGGCCATCATCGGCGGATGCGGTCCTCCGCTTGACGCGCCCCCGCCCTCTCCCCGTGCGCGCGGAACCAGAGCTCGAGCATCATCAGCGTCCAGATCATGACGCCGTAGTATCCGGCATGGCCGGTCCGGTGCAGCTCGAGAATCTCGGCGAGGAACTGCGGGCGCACGACTCCGCGGCCACCCAGCCCGGCGAGGCACTCCCGGGCGAGTTCCTGGAGCGGACGGTGGGTGCGCAGCCAGACGCCGAAGGGGAGCCCGAAGCCGTGCTTCCGCTTGCGGATGATCTTCTCCGGCAGGAAGTCCGCGAGCGCCCACTTGAAGAACCAGCGGAGCTGGTAGCCCTTCACCTTCAGGTCGGTCGGCAGCCGCGCCGCGAAGGCGACCATCGCGTCGTCGAGGAGCGGGTAGGCGACCTCGACGCCGGCGAGTTCGCAGGAACCGTTCACCTTCACGAGGTCGTTGTCCGCGAGCGTGAACTTCAGATCGAGCGCGAGGAGGCGGTTGAGGCTCGAGTCGGCGTCGGCGGCGTCGTAGACCTCCCGGGCGAGCCGCAGCGGCTCCTCGGGATCGACGCCGGCGAGGAAGGACGGCTCGAAGACGCGCTCCGCACCGAGCATCCGGAGCAGCGTGTAGTTGTAGAGCCGGTCGGGCAGGCGCGTCTTCGCCTGCCGGAGGTAGCTGCGCGCCTTCCGGACGAGGGCGATCCGCTCGCCGAACGGGAAGCGGGCCACGAGCGGCTCGAGCAGCGCACGAAACAGGCGCGGCACGCGCCCGTACACATCGAAGACCCGTTGGCTCGCGTATCGCTCGTTGCCGCCGAAGATCTCGTCGCCCCCGTCGCCGGCCAGCATGCGCGTGACCCCGTCGCCGGCGGCGAGGCGCGCGCAGAAGTAGGTCGGCACCGCGGACTCGTTCGCGAAGGGGTTGCCATGCGCCGCGGCGATGCGCGGGATCGCGGCGAGCACGTCGTCCGGGGTCACGTAGTACTCGTGGTGATCGGTCCCGAAGTGCCGCGCCGCCGTCCGTGCGAACTCCATCTCGTCGTAGCCTTCGGCGGCGAATCCGATGGAATAGGTCTTCGCGGGTCGCCCGAGGATCCGCGTCAGCGTGCCCGCGACGGTCGAACTGTCCGTCCCCCCGCTGAGGAAGGCGCCGGCCGCGGCGCTGCCGGCCGCACGACCGACCGCATCGCGAAGCAGCCCGCGGAATTCGCGCTTCAAGTCCTCCAGCGGAGCGCGGCGTCCGCGGTAGACCGTGCTCGCGTAGACGCCGCGTTCGACGGCGACCTCGCGAACGTGCAGGTACTCGCCGGGCAGCAGCCGCTCCTGCCCCCGCACGACGGAACGGGGCGCGGGGACCTGATGGAAGAAGAAGTAGTCGTAGAGCGCCTGCCGATCGACCTCCGCTCCGGCGGGCAGCCAGAGCGGCGAGGAGCCGAACCGCAGCAGTTCGCCCTCGCGCGCGAAGAAGAGCGGAAAACAGCCGCAGCGGTCCACCGCGAGAAGCGCCTCGCTCCCGTCGGACCTGAGGACCGCGACGGCGAAGTGGCCCTGGACCCCGGGCAGGAGGTCGCGACCGCGGTCGAGGAACGCCTGCGCGAACGCCGCGGCAACCCCCTCCCGCTCGGCCTGCTGCGCCAGCGCGGCATCGTCGAAGCGCGGGCGGCCGGTCACGGCCACGAGGAGCCCCGACGAGTCCTCCACGGAGGCGTTGCCGTGGAGCGCGGCGGCCGCGACCCCGGCGGCTAAGGTCGCGCGCGCACGGAGCGGCTGCCCCCCGGGCTGCTCGCCGAGCCGCCCGATCCGAGCGGCAAGCTCCGATTCGCCGGCCTTGCCGCCGACCCATCCGCCGATGCCGCTCATCGCGCCTCCTGCGTCAGTTTTCGTCCGGTTGAACGGTCAATCTTGAATGGCGGCGCGCGCGGCATACTCGAAGGAGATGAGCCGCCCGAGCAGCGGCACCGGCACCCCCGGCGCCCCTCGCGACGCCGCGAGGAAGCCCTCGTACCGGGGTCGGTCGAGCAGCGGAAGCAGCGCCATCGAGCGCGGCTCGAGCCAATCCCCCGCGCCCCCTGCCATGAGGCTGTCGACGAGGGTCGCCGCCTCCGGATCGCGGTCGCGCCTCCCCCACTTGGCCCTCGCCCGCCGCACCACCGAGGCGGGCCACCGCAGCGCCCCCGGCAGGAAGCGCACGAGCGTTCCCGCGTCGATCGGGAGCGGCGGGAAGCCGCTGGCGAGGGGGACATGGCGGAACGGCACGTCGCAGCCGCCGAGGATCCGCCGCAGCAGCCGGCCGCCGAGCCTCTCCTCCGGGGGGAGCCGGTAGAGCACCTGAAGCGGCCGCCGGAGCAGCAGCGGCGACGCGTTGCACCAGATCTCGTTCGTCGCGCTGCCGATCGCCCCCTGCCAGCACTGCATGCGGAGGTGCAGGTAGGCGTGATCGAAGAGCGCCGGCAGCGGCTCGCCGCCCCGCGCGGCGAGCACCTCATCGAGCATCGCCCGGAAGTGCGCGGAGGGGTCGGGGGCGGCGGGCAGGAACGGGGGGAGGGAGAGCGCGTGGGTGAAACGCCGCAGCAGCGCGCCGGCGGCGTCGCCGCCGGTGCGGCCGAGGTGCCGCCGCGTCCACCAGTAGTTTCGGAACACCTCGCCGCCCGAACCGTTCACGCTCATCCCGTACTCCGCGGAGTGGGCCTCATGGATCGCCGCGATCGCCGCGTACTCGATCGCGTCGTACTCGCCGTCCACGCGCGCCGCCGCGGCGAGCACGCCGGCGAAGTCGGCCTGCGCGGCGAGGCCTCGCTCGCGCGGCTCGCGCAGCAGCTTGAGCCCGAGACGGCGCGCGAGTTCGGCGGCGATGCGGACGTCGGCGTGGTCGGCATCGCCCGTCACCGTCACGTCGAAGCAGCGGCCGAGGCCGTGCAGGAGGCCGACCACGAGGCGCGAGTCGAGCCCCCCGGTGAGATCGGGCAGCGGACGCGAGGCGGCGGGCGCGAACGCCTCGAGGCCCGAGCGGAGCGCCGAGACGAGCTCCTCCGCGGTGGCCGGGCGCTCCGGCGGACCCTGGGGCGGGAGGATGCGCGAGGCCCTCTCCTCGACGGAGACGCAGCGACCGCCGGCAAAGCGGTAGCGACGCGCCCCGAGCAGCCTCCGGACGCCGAGGTAGGGCGTCCGTTCCGCGAAGAGCGTGCCCGACGCGAGAAACTCCCAGAGGGAGAGGGGGTCCGGGGGCGCGCGGCGCGCGCGTGCGAGCGCGACGGAGGAGGTGCCCAGCAGCAGGCCCTCCTCCGACTCGGAGGCGTAGAGATGGAGACGGCCGAAGTGGTCGGTCTCGACGACGAGATCGCCGCTGCCGGAGTCGCCGGCCACCAGCGCGTAGGTGCCGTCGAGGCGATCGAACTCGCCCACTCCCCTCCTCTCGGCGAGGCGCAGCAGCGCGGCGTTGTCGTCGACCCCGCAATCGGGGTGGTGCCAGCTCCCGCAGGAGAGGAGCCAGCCCGCCTTCGAGACCGCGGGGGCGGCCCCCGACCCGTTGCGCCGGGCGAACTTGACGTAGCAGGGCCCTTCGGCGGAGATGCGGAGCCCCTTGGCGAGCACGAAGTGGTCGCGGGCGCGGCCGAAGCCCTCCGGCGCGGGGCGACCCGGCGCGGGCTGCACCACGAGGAAGGCACCCATGGCTCAGGCTCCGCGGTCCGAAGGGGCGAGAGCGTCGTCCGGCGAAGCGGCGCGGTCGCGACCCGGCATGGAGATCCGCAGGATAGGCACTCCTTCGCCAGAGGATGCCGGGGACAGGCGGTCGCCCGACGCGTTCTGGGAGAGGGCATTCTGCCCCGAATCCCCCGTTCCATCAAATGCCCGAGCGCGGGCGATCGCGGGCGGCCCCCGCGGACGCGCTCCGGCGCGAAGTGCGGAGGCCTCCTTGACCTGGTGGGAGGCAGGGCTATGCTCCCACCGGAGGTCCGTGCATCGGCATCGCCTCGGCGGCGCACTGCGAACGGCTCCGATAAAGGCAACCCCGGGGGAACCCGGAGGACGCAAAGCTACAGGGCCCGTTCCCCTTCGACGCGAAGGGGCGGGGCAGCCAGCTACCGAAGAGTTAACGTACGCGGATGCGCGCGGGGTGGAGACTCCCCGGGCGCAGTTCGCCGGAGGTAGGAGTCCAATGATGTCGATGACGCGCCGGGCGCTGGCCCGGCTCATCCTGGGAGCCGCGATCGTCTGCGGCTGCGTCCCGTTCGTGGAGACGACCCCGTCCGGGTCGACCTCCTCGGTCGGGATCGTGGTCGATGCGGCCGCGCTCTCCGTTGCCGAGGGAGGCACCGCAGCCTTGGGGCTGCGTCTCTCGGACAACCCCGGCCGTCCGGTCGTCGTGACGGCCAAGCTGTCCGGCGCCGCCGGCCCCTTCTCCATCACCGAGGGCGCGAGCCTCTCGTTCGGCGTCTCCGATTGGGACACTCCGAAGATCATCCGGGTGCTCGCCAGCGCGGATGCGAACACGACCCACGAGACCGGGACGCTCCGGATCGAGGTCGATGGTCGCTTCTATCTCGGCGTCGCCCTCACGGAGGTGGACGCGGGCTCGACCACTCCGCCCCCGGCCGAACCGCCTCCGGTGGAGGAGCCGCCGGCCCCGGCGCCGGTGCCGGCGCCCCCGACCCCCGTTCCGCCGGTTCCGCCCGTCGATCCGGGTGAGCCGCAGGAGGGAGTCACCCTCTCCGTGAAGGACGCGTCGGGCATCGGCGTGATCGACTACCCGGTCATGGCGATCATCCCGGTCAGCTTCGGCGTCTACCAGGACACGTCGCGGTTCCGGATCGTCGACGGCCAGGGCAACGCGATTCCGGCGCAGTTCGAGGCGCTGAACCGCTGGGTCGGGCGCGACAACAGCATCCGCCACGTGGCCGCCCACTTCCAGGCCTCGGTCGGCGCCGCGAACAAGGCGTTCTACGCGTTCCAGACCAACAAGGGCGCGGGCCCGGCGCCGCAGAAGCCGGTCAAGGTCACCGACGCCTCCGGCGTCGTCACCGTGGACACCGGCGCGGTCAGGTTCACGCTGAAGAAGAGCGGGTTCAACCTCTTCGACGAGGTCTGGCTCGACACGAACGGGGACGGCAGCTACGCCGCCTCCGAGCGGATCGTCGCGCCGAGCACCGACGTCGGCGCCGTGCTGACCGATCGCAACGGCGCCAAGCAGCGCGCCAACGACCGGACCGACCTCCGGGTCGTCATCGAGGAGAGCGGCCCGATGCGCAGCGTGATCCGGGTCAGCTCGTTGAGCAAGTTCTTCAGCGCGAGCGACCATCGCCACGGCTTCGCGATGCGCATCTACGCCTATGCCGGGAAGTCCTTCGTCAAGGTGGACTACCAGCTCCAGAACTCCGCGAAGAACGCCCGGTACAGCGCGCCGCTCTACTTCGACGAGGTCGCGCTGAGCCTCCGACCGGCGCTGTCGAGCCCGACGGCCCGCTTCGCGGCCGGCGCGGGCAACGTCTGGTCGGGCGGCGTCAGCAACGGACGCTACCTGTTCCAGAACTCTCTCACCGCATCGACGGTGAACGCGACGGGCGGCTCGACGCTGCTCAGCGGCACGAATCCCGCGGCCGAGGCCTCCTGCGGCTGGGGCGATCTCTCCGACGGGCAGCGCGGCGTCTTCATGACGGTGCGCCACATGGCGGAGATGTGGCCGAACGCGCTCGAGGTCGCGCCGGACAACACGATGGCGATCGGCCTCTGGCCGAAGTACGGCGCGCAGTACCACGCGGGCCAGATCAACGGCTCGGGCCTCTACTGGCTCGAGGACATGCAGCAGGTCTACAAGGAGTCGCTGATCTACTTCCACGGCGCGAACGTCGCGTCGACGGAGCTGGACCGGCTCGCGAAGACGTTCCAGTACCACCCGGTCCCGTTCGTCCCGATCGCGGAGTACGCGCGCACGAAGGTCACGCTCGATCTCGGCGGCATCGTGCCGATCACGACGCCGGTCGGCGGGACCGACACGCGCCGCATCCTCTTCACGCCCAGCTACTACAAGGACGCGGCGATCACGCAGGGCAACGAACGCTACAACTTCGGCTGGATGAACTTCCTCGGCGACGTGGCGCGCAAGCGCCCCGGCGGCGCGGGGGGGATCTTCTATTCCGCCTGCCGCGTCATCGCGACCGAGCGCGTCGACGAGTGGCTGACCGCCGAGGGCGCGGCGATCGGCGAGCTGAACTGCCGTCCGCAGTGGATCGCGGAGTACAAGTACCCGGAGGACTACGCGCTGCTGCAGCCTTCGCAGGACCCCTATGGATCCCGCTCGTGGCGCGGGCACGTCACCGGGAGCGAGCCCGACCTTCCCAACGTCGTGGACTACCTTGGCGGCACCGGCCATGGCGGCTGGTCGCCGCGCGACAACCAGCACGGCTGGTTCGGCCACGTCGAGGACTTCTACTGGGTCTCCGGGAATCCGTGGATCCGCGACTGGTACGACTTCATCGGGGAGTTCCGCAAGACGGAGCGCTCCAACCCCGGCCTGTCGAACTGGAGCGTGCTCTCGGTTCAGGGCTGGGAGTCCGTGCGCGGGGAGGCGCACTCGTTCTCCAACGCCATGCAGGCCCTCCGCGTCACCGGCAACAAGTCGATCCTCGAGTGGGCGCGCATGCGTCTCGACAACTTCCGGTCCCGCTTCGACCCCGAGTACGGGATGTTCATGTCCGGCGGGGACTGGGACAACAAGGGATCGGTCTTCGAGCACGGCTATCTCGGCAAGTCGCTGAGCCAGCTCTACGAGGAGGTCGAGGGCCACGACCGCGAGATCCAGGACCGCGTCTTCCACTTCCTCTGGGGCGTCGTCGCGTGGAACGACGGACACGCCACGTTCGGCTATCACGTCACCAACCGCAATCCGACCTCCTACCCCTACTCGAGCGCGGGATCGGCCCTGGTCATGGGCGACATCCCCGCCTGGTTCGCATGGAAGTTCGGCAGCCCCGAGTACCTCGGAGTGGTGAACACCTACATCGACAAGGGCTGCAACGGCGGGAGCCCGCCGTACCACGACATCGCCGACCTCCGGAACTGGACCGGCGGCGCTGCCGGCCGCGCGACCCACCAGGTCCGCAAGTACCCGCCGGTCGCCGACGGCCCGGCCAGGGTGACCAACCTCTCGGCCCGCGCGGTGAGCGGCAAGGTGGAGATCAGCTTCACGACCCCCGCCTCCGCGAAGCGCGTCCACGTCGTGTACGCCACGGTCCCGGTCTCCGCGTCCTACACCAAGGACGCGTCCAAGCGGAACCCGTGGGGCAGCACGGCGGTCCCGAATACCCTCGTCTGCACGCCGGGCACGACCCAGTCGCTCCAGTTCGGCGGCGCGCCCTCGGGCAAGACGATCTACGTGGCAGTCATCATGTTCGACGCGCAAGGCCACATGAGCCCGCTCTCCAACGTGGCGACGGTCACCGCGCCGTAGCCCCGTCCCCTCACGAACCCGCGGGCGGCGCACCCCACGCGCCGCCCGCTTCCCATTTGCGGGCTTCGAGGCGCGCCTCCTCCGGCGTGTCACCCTCCGCCGGGTGGCAGGTGACGAGCAGCGCGCCGCGGCGCGGCCGTTCGTCGAGCAGAGTGGCGATGCACTTCGCCATGTACGTGGGGTCGACGGCAAGGCCGGCGGCGGCGGCGGCGAGGCGCGCGGCGTCCGAGGCGGGGGTGGGCTCGCCGTACCGCCCATGCGCCCGCACGACACGGAGGCGGACGTCGCCGCGCCGCGCCGGGCGGCCGATGAGGCGCAGCGCCGCATGGGCGCGGCGCCAGAGGAACCAGCCTCCGACCGCGTCGGCGACGCGCACGGCGACGACCTCGCAGCGCGCGCCCCGCAGCATCAGGCCCGCGAGCAGGCCGCTCGTGGTCGTGCCGGTGCCGAGGGGCAGGTAGATCCGCTCGGGGATCTCCGGAAGCTCCCGCACCATCGCCGCGTAGCCGAGCGCGCCGCGGGCGCCCGCGCCGCCCGGGGGGATGATCCGCGTGCCGCGCCGCCAGAGCCTCGCCGTGGCGAGCAGGGCCCCCGCCGCCCCCCCCACCTCGACCACGCGGTCGGCCACGCGCGGCAGCCGCGAGAGCGCCTCCGACCTCCTCCCCTTCCGCACGATCACGAGGTCGCACGCGGCGCCGATCCGCCCGGCGTGCAGCGCCGTCGCGTAGGCGTGGTTGGCGCTCAGGCTCGAATAGGTCAGCACGCGGCGCGGCGAGCCGGCGAGCAGGAACTCCAGCGCGCGCGTCTTGTTGCCTCCGCAGAGGTCGTCGCGCTTGACGAGCACGGCGAGCCCGTCGATGAGGCGCTCCTCGTACGGCGTCGGCCTCACGCCGAGGTCCACGCGCGGCACGGGCCATCCTTCCATGTGCCGCGTATCCTAGTCCCCGTGCCGAACGTGCGCATCGACGACCCGCCGACGATGAACGTCCTCGGCCTCTTCCTCGCCGCGGCGCTGCGGCGCGGCGGCGCGCCCTTCCCGCGCGGCGCGCTGACGGTGGACGCGGACGGCATGCAGGCGACGGTGCGCTTCGAGAGCGACGGCGCGACCGTCACGCGGGCGCCGACGGAGGGCGCGACGACGGTCCGCGCGGGCCTCCCGCTGCTCGTCCGCGCGATCGGCGCACGCAGCCTTCTCGCGCTGCTCCGCGTGCGCGTGCGCGGCAGCCGCCTCTTCGCGCTCCGCGCCCTCAGGTGCCTCTACCCGTGAGAGAGCGCCTCGAGGGGATCTTCGGCCGAGTCTCGACCGATGCGGGGGGGGCCGGGGGGGACCGCACGGAGAATGCGCCGAAGACCCCCGCGTACGTCGTCGAAGCGACGCGCGCCGAGCAGGTGGGCGAACTGCTGCGCCTCGCCAACGAGGTGCGCGTCCCGGTCACGCCGAGGGTCACCGGGCTCAACATCGGCGGACTCGCGATCCCCTCCGAGGGAGGCATCCTGCTCGACCTGCGCCGGCTCGACAAGATCGAGATCGATCCGGACAACATGGTCGCGTGGATCGAGCCCGGCGTCACATGGCAACAGTTGAAAGTCGCGTCGGCCGCCCACGGCCTCGCCCTCGGCTACCCGCTCGCGCCGCCGGAGACGAGCGTGCTCGCCTGCGCGCTGATGGACGGCCTGTCGACGCAGGCGCTCTCCCATGGGAGCTTCGGGGACTGGGTCCACGGTGTGATCGCCTATCTCGCCGACGGCACCCGCGTCGTGACCGGCAGCGCCGCCGTCAGCGGGCGCCCGCTCTCCCGCGGCCCGCTCCCCGACCTGACCGGGATGTTCCTCAACTGGTTCGGGTCGAGCGGCGTCGTCGTGCGGCTCGGACTGATGCTCCTCCCCCTCCGCCCCCACCGATGCCGCGAAGTCATCGCCTGCGCGGACGTCGAGAGCGGCATCCGGCTCATGCGCGCGGGCGCGCGCACCGGGCTCTTCGACGACCTCGCCGGGCTCGGCTGGCCCGCGCCGAAGTGGGCGCTCGGCCTCGACCGCCTCGGCCCCCGCGACCCGGGCGAGCCCGAACTCTACGTGATGGCCGACTACGGCGCCAACGACCGGCGCGAGTTGCGGCACAAGCGCGGGGTGCTGCGTTCGCTCGCGCCGGTCGAGCCGATCCCCGTCGCGGACCTCGTCGCGCTGGCCCCCGACCTCGCTCCCTTCGCCGAACTGCCGGCGCGCTTCTCGTTCCTGCTCGACCACGAGGGGCAGGGGCTCTCCTGGGTGGGCACCTACGGGCCGCTGGAGCGTCTCGAAGAGGGGGTGCGCAAGGGCATCGCGCTGATGGAGGCGCAGGGCCGCCCGCCGCTGGTCGTCACGCGCCCGATGAAGGGCGGCCACTACGCGGTGCTGCGCTTCATCGAGCGCTTCGACCGGCGCGATCCGGTCGAGACCGAGGGGGTGAGGAGCCTCAACGTCGCGCTCGGCCGGATGCTGCTCGACCTCGGGTACGTGCCTTACAAGTGCCCGGCGATCCTCTACGAGGAGCTCTTCGCGCGGATGGACCCCGGCTTCCGCGACCTGATGACGCGCCTCAAGCGCGCCGTCGATCCGAACGGGATCCTGAACCCGGACCGATGGGGATTCTCCGGATCCTGAGGCCGCGGCGGCGCAACGCCCGGAGGTGCGCGGCGTCGAAGCCGGCCGCATCCGGGGTGTAGGCGCCGGGACGCAACTCCCCCCGCGCCATCGCCGCCGCGACGAGGGCGGTCGGATATCCGGTCGTCTGCTCCATCGCGGTGAAGCCGGTCTCGGCGTCGTGGAACTGGAGCATCTCGTACCGCACCCCCGCGCCGCGGAGATCGGTGCAGTCGACGCGCAGGATCGCGAGGTCCCGGACATGGGGATCGAGCAGGCGCGGCCCGACGATCCTGTGGAATGCGTCGCGCGGGACGATGCCGTCGACGGGTTCGAGCGAAAGCAGGCCGAGGTCGATCATCGCCCGCACCCTCTCGAAGTGGCCGCGGTAGCGCACCGTCTTGTACTCGTAGGTGGAGAGGCGGCCGCGGTGGCGCCACGGCGCGGTGCTCGTCCCTCCGCTCGTGAAGAAGGCCTCGAGGGGGCCGAGGCGCCTCGGCCCTTCGTAGGGCTCCACCTCGGTGAACGCCTCGAAGCGGCGGAGCTTGCCGCCGCGGAGGGTCACCGCCTCGCCGGTGTACTCGTTCGTGAGCCCTTCGATGCTGAAGAGCAGGCTGTAGCCGAGGGGGCCCCGCGGCGCCGCCGGCAGCCCCCCGCACCGGATGCGGACGTGGCGGGCGCCTGCCACCTCGTCGATCGCGATCGCGGCGAGCACGTTCCCGAGCCCGGGCGCGAGGCCGCAATCGGGAATGATCGTCACGCCGGCCCGGCGTGCCGCGCGGTCGAGGGTGAGCGCCTCGCGGACGAGGTCGGTGTTTCCCCCGAGGTCGCAGAAGTGGACCTTGGCTTCGAGCGCCGCGCGCGCGAGAGCGGGGTTGTGGCGATAGGGCAGCGCGCTGACCGCCGCGTCGTGGCCGCGCAGCAGCCCGACGGCCGTGGCGCCTTCGAGACGCCGCGCCACCGCCCGGACCGGGATGCCCGGCGCGAGCGCGCGCAGGCGGCGCGCCCCTCCGAGGACGGTCCGCCGATCGACGTCAACCAGCGTCACCCCCCGCGCCCCCCCCTGCTTCATCAGGTCGAAGGCGATCGCGAGCCCCTGGCGGCCCGCCCCGAGCACCGCGTATCTCATCGCGCGGGCCTCGACGGGGGCGGCTCGCAGCGCGGGGCCCCCACGACCGCTTGCAGCAGGATCAGCGTGGTCGCGCGCTCGCCGGGGAGGCCGACCGCCGCGTAGCCGCCGTTCGGGATCGACAGCGTGCGGCGCGCGCTCACCGCGTGCAGATCGGGCTGCTGCACCTGCCCCTTGACCGCGCCGAGCGCCACCTCGCGCACCCCCATCGGGCGCACGATGTCCGAGACGACGAGGTCGCAGTCCAGCGTCAGGAAGGCGCCGTCGGCGGAGAGGCGCGGCGTCCACCGCAGCGTCGCGCCGACGGTGAGGGCGCCGAGGACGGGATCGACGACGCCGCGGTCGTCGAGTTTCAGGTCGGCGACGTAGGAGAGACGGCGCTGCACGCGCGCTTCGGCGGGGCAGCGGTCCCTCCCTGTGATCGCGATCCAGCCAAGCGTCTCGCTGGCCGCCTCGTCGAGGATGCGCTCCCAGAGCCTCCCCCACGCCCCCTCCTCCTCGCCGACGAGCAGGCCGCGCCGCTCGCCGAGCAGCGCCTCCGCGAAGGCGTGCGGCACCGACACGGCGTAGAAGTCGACGCCGACGTTCTTCTCCTCGCCGCCGATCAGCGCGTCGCGCGTGCGTTCGATCCGCTGCAACTTCTCCCCCTCCGCCGTCGCGGCCAAGGCGGCGAGGTCGGCGAGCCAGCGCGCGGTGTCGTGGCCGCGCCGGCCGATCGCATCGAGCACCTCGCGCGCGTAGCCGGGCTTGTCGACGAGCGAGAGGGCGGCGGCGCGGCGCGCCGGGTCGGGCGAGAGCAGCAGCGCGGCGCACTCCTCGGGGTGCGGGCGGGGAGCCTCCGCGCCGACGAGCGCGGCGAGGAGGGCGAGGGGGATGACGCGTCGCATCGGCAGAGTTGGCCGCCGGGGCGTCACCCCCCGGTCACGGGGGACGAGGGCGCGCCCCGGTTGCCCGGCTGCGCGACGGGCAGGGCTCGGCGCGGCGCGACCCCGGGTCAGTGCGGCGCCGCCTTCAGCCCGTCGAGCATCTGCTGCGCGCGGGCGGCGGTCTTGAGCCCCGTGTGCTTCTTCAGGAACTTCTCGAGCCGCTCGGCGACCTCGGCGATCTTCTTCGGGCGGTCGCCGGCGTCGGCCTTCTCCGCGGCGATCTTGTCCAGCTCCTTGCTCGCCGCCAGCTCCTTCTTGACCGCGGGGTCGGCCTTCAGCTCCTTCTCGCGCGCATCGGCCCATGTCGCGTCCTCGGTGCCCTTGAGGTGCTTGCTCACCCGGTCGAGCGCGGCGAAGACGCGGTCATAGCTGCCGAGTTTCTCCCCCTCGGCGACCTCGTGCTTCCAGTAGGCGCGGTACTTCTCGACGCGCGAGATCACGTGCTGCGCGTCGGCCTCCGAGGCTCGGAGCGCATCCTTCGCGAGCTGTTCCGCCGCGCCGAGATCGCCCTTGGTGAACGCCGCCGACGCGGGCTTCAGCGCCGCGTCGAGCGGGCGCAGGTGGAACTCCTTGACCTTCTTCAGGTGCTTTTCGATCTCCCCCTCGGTCAGCGACGCGGGGTGCCCCTCCCACGCCACGGTGCCGTCGGGCGCGACGAGATAGGCGTGCGGGATGCCGCCGCTGCCGTAGGGCGTCTGCTCGGAGATGAGGCCGACGCTATAGGTGATGCCCTTCTGCGGGACGAAGGGCTCGATCTTCTCTGCATCCTCGCTCGTGATCGCGAGGATCCTCAGGCCCTCTTTCGCGAAGCTCGCACGGAGCTCGTTGAGGTGGGGGATCGCCCCCACACAGGGGCCTCACCACGTGGCCCAGAACTCGACGAGCAGCAGCTTCCCGCGCAGGTCGCCGACCGAATCGCCCTCGCAGGCGTTGAGCCACTTCGCGACCTTGAAATCGGGGGCTTCCTTGCCCCGGAGGGACTGCCACTCCGCGCGGGCCGAACTGGCCGCGAGGAGCGCGAGGGTTGCAACCATTGCCAGTGTGCGCATGGGCGCATTCTACCCGCCCGAGGGGGCGGGTAGGATGCGCCCTAACGGGGGGATGAGGCGAGGCGTGTTGGAGGCAGGCGGACCACCGTCGCGATGGAGGTGCTGTCGCGCAGGAGGGTGAGGGGGAGGGAACCCTTGGCCCCGCCCACGGCGGCGTTCAGCTCCTCGAGGGTTGCGACCTTGCCCTCCCCGCCCATCCGGATCAGGTCGCCACGCCGGATGCCCGCCGCCTCGGCGGGGCTTCCCGCCTCGACCGACTGGACGAGCACCCCTTGGGTCGCCGCGTCGAGGCCGAGCCACCGGCGCAGGTCGGGGGTCAGGTCGACGCAGTCGAGGCCGAGCGCCTCCGCCGAAGCCGGCGCCGCTTCGGCGGTCGCGCGGTCCTCGGTCGTCACGTCGACACGGCGCCCGTCGCCGAGCAGGAAGGCGGCCACCTCGCCCGCCCGCATCCCGGCGAGCAGGCGGGAGAGGCCGCTCGCGCTGCCGCACGACTCTCCGTTGATCGAGACGACGAGATCGCGCGCCTTCAGGCCCGCGCGATCGGCGGGCGAGCCGGCGAGCACCTGCGAGAGGACGACCCCCTTGCCCTGGACATCCCCCGCCACGACGCCGACGAAGGCGCGCCGCACGCGACCATGCTCGTCGAGATCGGCCAGGAGGCGGTGGATCAGCGGCCCCGGGAGAAAGCCGGACCCGGTACCCGCGGCGGTGGTGTAGACAAGCTGGGCCCTGGCCCTCTCCCAGGCGGCAGTGGCCCTCCAAAAGAGGCGCGCCGCCTCGGGGGCGGACGCAGGCGCCTCGCGGCCGACGACGAAACGCCCTGCGCCCGACATGCGCAGCCCGAGCAGCGCGCCGTCCGCGCCGACGAGCGCCACCGCCTCCCCCGGCGCCCCCTCCACCTCGAGCCGCGCCGCGGCGCGCGAACAGGAGGAGATCATCCGCAGCGACGGCCCGTCGCCGATGGCGACCGCGAGCGTCCCCGGTTGCACCTTCCGCCACTCCTTCTCGGGCACGAGGCCCGCCCCCGCGGGCAACGTCGCGATCGCGATCCCGAGGTCGGCGTCGGAGAACGCAACGGTGGCGCTCACATCCTCCCCGCCCATGCGGACCGTCACCGTGCGACCCGCCGCGGCGACCGACGCGGGCAGCGCGAGGTACTTGCCGCCGAGACGGACGGCGCGCGCGTTCGCTCCCGGGAGGACCAACCCCGGCGTAATGAGGTAGTGGCCCGAATTCCGGCTCGCGACCACCGGTTCCACCGACAGCAGCGAGGCCGAGAGTTCGACCAGCGCGCCCTCGGCGTCGGCGACGATCCGGCGCATCTCGTCGCTGAGCCGTTCGAGCAGCGACGGCTCGGCGCGGGAGACGGAGGCGAGAGCGAGAAGGCAGAGGGCGACGATACGCATGGGTGCTCCTAGCGAAGAACGAGGTTTTCGAAGACGAAGGGCTGCGGCTCGGGCGCCGGCTCGCTCGGGGCGGCGGCGGTCGGACGGAGGAGGACGAGGGTGACGACGACGCCGGCGGCGAAGGCGGCGGCGTAGCGGAGCAGCGCCAGCGCGGGCCTTGCGCGATGGCGGGCCCACGCCCGCGCGGGAATGTCGGGGGGCGCGGGGGGCACCGGGTAGGCGGCGTGCAGCAGCGCACGCTGGCGCCGCGCGAGGGCGGCGAGGTGCGGCCGCTGCGCGATCAGTCGCTCGACCTCCCGCGCCCGCTCGCCGTCGAGCAGGCCGTCGAGATGGTCGCGGATCCGGCTGAGCTGTTCGTCGGGGTTCATCGGCGGTCCTCATCGAGCAGGGGGGAGAGGCGGTGCGCGAGGATCTCGCGCGCCATCCGGAAGCGCTCCTTGGCGGTGCGTTCGCAGACGCCGAGGGCGGCGGCGACCTTCTCGTAGGGAAGTTCGTGATGGGCGCGGAGCAGGAAGGCCCCGCGCAGTTCGGGCGGCAGGCGGTCGACCTCGCGGCGGACGCGCTCGCCGACCTCCTGCGCCTCGGCGGCGGAGAGGCCGTCGCCCCCCGCCGGCGCCCTCGCCTCCTCGGCCGGGAGCGGCTCTTGCCGCCGCCTCCGGGCGCGGTCCCGCGCGAGGTTGGTCGCCACCTTGAAGAGCCATGCCCCGAGCGTGCCGTTGACCCCGTGGATCGAGGAGCGGTGGCGGAGGAAGCGGACGAAGGTCTCCTGGGCGAGTTCCTCCGCGAGCGAGGGGTCGCCGGTCAGGCGGGAGAGGTAGCCGTGCACCGCCCCGCCATACTCGCGGTAGACCGCGTCGAAGGCCGCGTCCATCACACTGATAGACGCACGCCGACGCCCCGCGGTGCAGGGATTCTGCGTAAGATGCGGGGCCGGTGCGGATCCTGTGCGAGACGTTCATCCCGCTGCTCGCGGGCGCGCTGATCTGGGCAGGCGTGCGATCCGCCCGCCCCCCGCTAGCGCTCTACGCGGGGACCCTCGCCGCGCTCGCGCTCGTCTACCTCCTCACGTGGGCCGACCGCCGGCAGGGGTGGTGGGCGGGATGGGGGCTCGACTTCAGCACCCACACGGCGATCGCGACGGTGCTCGTCGTCGCGCTCGGGTTCCACGGCTGGCGTTGGCTCGCCGCGGGGGCGGTCGCGCTGGCCGGCTACGCGTTCGTGATGGTCAGCCTCGGATACCACACGCCGCCGGACATCGCGACCTCCGCCGTCGCCGTGCTGCCGCTCTGCCTCGGCTGCACCCTCGGCGCCCGGTCCTGGCGCCGCTCGACCGCATCGCCCGGGCCTCCTTGACGGCGCGAGCCCGCGGTGCGATGTTGCGACGCTAGGGACCCACCTCATGACGCCACTGCGCGAGCGATCCCGGAACTGCCGCCCCTCCCCGCGGAGCATGGCCCGCGGGGAGGGGCGGCGCGCGCTGCTCCGCTCCTCCCCCGCGGCCCCCACCCTCACCGCGCCACGCGACCCTTCGACGCGGGGAGCGGCTTTTTGACCCCTCCGGCCCCCCCCCCGCGACGAAGCGACCGCTTCTGGCTGTCGCTGATTCTCGCCGTCGGCCTCCTGATGAGGGGCGTAGCCCTGCTGGCCCTTCCGCACGAACCGGAGAGTGACGAACTCTCCTACCGGTGCATGGCCCTCAACCTGGTCTCGGGGAACGAGGTCGTGGACACGATGGGGAACCGCGCCATGTACAACGTCGGCTACCCGCTCTTTGTGCTGGCGCCGGCCTTCTACCTCGCCGCGGACGACCTGCTCGGCGCGCGGATCGCGAACCAGATCCTGGGCGGGACCGCCATCCTGCTCTGCTACGCGGTAGCGAAGGCGGCAGGGGCGGGGCGGCTCGGAGGGCTTCTCGCAGCGGCGATCTGGGCGCTCCACCTGCCGGCGAGCGTCTACGGCGTCTACCTGGCCAAAGAGCACCTGATGATCCCGCTGATGCTCGGCGTCTTCTGGTGTGCGTTGCGATTGTCCCGCCAGCCCTCCCGGAGCGTTGCCATCGGCTGCGGCGTCCTCTTCGGCCTGCTCGCCCTCACCGGCAACGCGGCGCTCTCCCTCGCGGGCGCCGTGGCACTCGCCCTCCTCTTCACCCCGGCCCCGCTGCGGCAGCGGGGGGCGCTCGCCCTCTGGATCCTCGTGTCCGCGGTGGCGGTGACCGCTCCGTGGATGGCGCGCAACGCGCGGGTGCTCGGGGCCCCGGTGTTGAACACCAACGGCGGCTTCAACCTCTACCTCGGCAACAACCCCGCCGCTACCGGCTGGTTCGTCTCCATCGCCGACACGCCCCGCGGAGAAACCTGGGAGGAGCTGCGCAAGACCGGCGAGATCGAGGCCTCGCAGACCCTCAAGGAGGAGGCCATCTCATGGGCAAGGGAGCGCCCCGCCGAGTTCCTGACGTTGGCCCTCAAGAAGGCCGCCTACTTCTGGATGCCGCCCCTCCATCGGGGGAAGAGCAACCCGTCGCGGGTGGAGGCGCTGGTCCGGATCCTCTGGGGAGTCCAGTTCGTCGCCGTGGCGCTGGCCGCCGCCGCCGGCGTCTGCCTCGCCGGCCTGCGCACCCGCCCCGTCGCCATCCTGTGGACGGCTCTCGCCTGCTACACGGCGGTCCACATGCTCTTCTACGTCATCTTGCGCTACCGGGAGCCGATCATGCCGGTGCTGGCGGTCCTCGCGGCGCTGACCCTCGAAAGCCTGGTCCTCAAGGCGACCCGCCCCCGCGGCGCCGGTTGAACCGTGGAGGCGCGCTCGGGCTCGCGGCGCATGGTGCCGGGGGCTCGCCTCCTCGCGGCGGGATGCCACGGAGCGTGCGCCCCGGTCACACCATGGCGCGGAGCGTGACGAAGTGCGCCACGAGGATCACGAGGATGACCGCCAAGACCGTCACGCGACTGCCCCGGTCCGTGATCGCATAGATCACCGGGTCGTCGTCCATCTGGCCCCGGGAGGTCTTGATCCACAGTCTCGCGAGCCAGTAGATCAGCCCGATCGCCACCAGCCAGAGGAGCTGCGGCGTCGCGTATCGTCCCTTCGTTTCCGGTGCGCTGATGAAGAGGCCGAACACCACCACGGCGGAGACCGCCGCGCCGACACCCAGAGGCCACAGCACGACGAGGTCGGTCACGCGGTAGTCGCGGCCTCGCGCCGCGGCTACGCCGCTCTGCTCGAGGGACACCAGTTCGGCACAGCGCTTCATCAGCGCGAGGCTCAGGAACATGAACGCCGAGAAGGCGAGGAGCCAGAAGCTGGTCACGATCCCGATCGCCACGGACCCCGCGAGGATGCGCAGCGTGTAGAAGAGCGAGAGCATCAGGACGTCGATGAGTACATACCGCTTCCACGCCCAACTGTAGGCACTCGTCAGCACGAGGTAGACAAGGAGCATCAGCAGGAACTGCGTGGAGACGAGGGCGGCGAGGGTCAGGCCCGCCGCCAGCGAGCCGCCGGCCACGGCGAGTCCACGCGGGATCGGGATGCGCGCGCTGGCGAAGGGACGGGAGCGCTTGCGAGGGTGGGCACGGTCGCTCTCCACGTCCCACATGTCGTTGACGAGGTAGGTGGCGGAGGCCGCGAAGGAGAAGGCGAAGAACGCCACCGCCATCTTGACCACGTTGGCGAGTTCGAGGAAGGAGAAGGCCGTCAACAGCGGCACGAACAGCAGCAGGTTCTTCAGCCACTGGTGGACGCGCAATGCGCGGAGCCAGAGGGCGGGCCCCGCCCCTTCCGCCGGAAACTCGCGTTCGATGGCGACCTCGCGCCGGACCGCCTCGGCGGTGCGGGGGGAGACCGCCACGAGGACGGCCGCCTTCGCCGCCCTCCAGATGGGGAGGTCGGCAGGGCTATCCCCCGCATAGACGAACTCCTCGCCCACCCTCTCGCGCATGGCCCTCAGCTTGGCCTCCCCCTTGAGGTTGCACTCCTCCGTCGACCCGAGGGTGAGGTCGAAGAGACCCAGGTGCGCGGCCACGCCGTCCGCGATGGACTGGTGGGCCGCCGTGGCCAGGACCAGGCGGCGGCCCTTCGCCTTCTCGGCGCGCAGGTAGTCGAGCAGCGGCTGGCGATAGGGCAGCAGTTGCGCGGAGATGCTCCTGCGCGCGGCGACGGCGGCCTTGAGGCGCGCCCTCCCCGCGAGGAGCCAGAGGGGAAGGCGCATGGCACGCAGCGGCCCCTGCCTTGCGAAGGCGACGAGCGACTCCACCAGCGTGTCGGCCGGGGTCAGCGTGCCGTCCAGATCGACCACCAGCGGACAGCGCAGCGGCGTGCCGGGCTCTTCGCGATCGGTGCGGCCGGCCATGGCGTCAAGCTGCGACGTCGATGCTGCAGCGGAGGCGAGCAGACGGCGGAGGAGGCATCGCGCGGCGTCCCGCCCGGCGAGGGGCGATCACGGACAAGTCGACGAGGCGGCAGCGCGAGTGGAGTGCCGACCTCATCGTGGCACCATGCCACCACGGCAGCGCCGCGTCAAGCGGACATGGGGGGGTCGCCGGGGGGGCAGGTCCCCGACGGCATGGGGAGGCCCCTCTTGCGGGCTAGGACGCCGCGCCTAGCAGGGCGAGGAGGAGTGCCACGCCGACAGGGATCACGAGGTTGTCGAATTTGGAGCCCGAAATCGCCTCGAGCAGGGAGGCGGCCGCCCCGCCGGCGAGGCTCAGCGGCCAGCCGAAGAAGATCCTGCAGCCGAGGCTGGCCGCGACGAAGCAGGCGAGGCTGCCGGCGACGGATACCTTCCCCCACCTGGGCGATCGGAGGTTGGACCCGATGATCGCGGCGGATGGATCTCCGAGGGCGAGGGCGAGGATTCCCGCGCAGGCTGCATCCGGCGATGTCGTCGTGACGGCGATGGCACAGCCTGCGAAGTAGAGCGTGGATCCGTTCCACCCGTGCTCATCCTTCTTGTCGAGGATCAGCCGCAGCCAGCGCTGGAAAGCTGCCTGCAGCGCCGGCGAGCGCGCACGCAGAAGGTCGATCCCCGCCAACAGCGCCACGAGCGACCAGAGCAGCGCGGCCGCGAGCCACCGTTCGAGCGGCACAAGGCGGTAGACCAGGACGACGAGGATCCCGGAAGCGTGGAAGAGTTTTCTGCCCAGCACGTACGAACCTGCTACGGCGTGTCACCTAGGGAGGGCGGAAACTACCCACCCCCCCGCGCCACCCGAAGACACGATTAGACACAAGTCCTTTTACCACAACGTCTTATGTGTTTTTACATGAAATTTGCTCTCCCGGCCCCTGCTTTGCATGTTAGTAGGAGCAGAGAGAAAGATCATGACGAACAACCGAGAGAGGAGCGCGAGGCGGCCCATCAGCAGCCCGAAGCTCCACGCCATCACCTTCTGTACCGACTGCGGCGCCGCGATCCCGGAGAGGGCCATGGCCTGCTTCGCATGCGGCAGCAAGCAGCACCGTGGCGAGAAGACGGTGCAGGTCCTCTTCTGTGAGAAGTGCGGCAACGACTTCCCCTCCCAGGCGATGGCTTGCTTCCACTGCGGCCACCTCAATCCTCGCCACCCCTACTTCACCGGCCACATCACCCGCTAGCCGGCACGGCGCGCGTCAGGAGCACCTCGGAGAAACGGCGCCGAGTTTCGCTCCAGGCGAACGCGCCGCTCCGCCTGAGTCCCTCGGCGCTCATCGCCTCGCGCGCGGCCGGATCTCGGGCCACCTCGACGAGCGCTTCCGCGAAGCCTCCTTCGTCGCGGGCGGGAACGAGCCTCACCGCCTCCCCGCCCACTTCGCGGTGCGGCGGAATGTCGCTCGCGACCACCGGACAGCCGCAGGACATCGCCTCGAGCAGGGTCAGGCCGAACCCCTCGTAGAGGGAGGGGCAGAGCGTCACATCGGCACGGTGGTAGAGGGCGCCGAGTTCGGCCGCGTTCGCGGGGCCCTGGAGGTGGATCCGCGGCGCGGCACCCGTGGTGCGGAGGAGCGCCTCCACCTCACGGGCATCAGCCCCGCCCCCCCCCGCAATGATGAGGTGGTGGTCGGGCAGGGCCTCCGCGGCGCGCTCGAAGGCCCGCAGCAGCAGCGGAAGGTTCTTCCGCCGCTCCATCGACGTCACGCAGAGGAGGAAGGGCGGGCCACTCGGCCCCCCCGCCCTGGTCGCCCTCCCCGGAGGAGGCAGCGGGCGCGCGGAGAGCGGCACCACATCGATGCGGTCGGCCCCGGCGAGCCCCATCTCTTCGAGCTCGTGGGCCACCGCCTGGGTCGGCACGATGATGCGGTCGGCGAGACGCATGCACCGCTGGACCGTGAAACGCGCGCGCCACACCTGCCGCCGCCCGTAGAGTTCGGGATGCCTGAGCCGGCCCACATCGTGCAGGATCGCGACCCGCCGCGCCTCCCGGGTCGGCAGCATCAGGTAGTTCGTCGCAACAAACAGATCGATGCGCCCGAGCAGCGTCTCGGCAGAGGGCCACTCCAGCAGATCGAAGAAGAGCGGATTCAGAATCCTCGGCACCCAGTTGTGGGCGACCGGGTACTCCGCCGTAAGCCTCCCCTCCCCGAGGCGGCGCCACCCGCCCATGAGCCCCACGATCTCGTGCCCCCCCTCGCGCAGGCACTCGAGGACCAGCTCCGTGCAGACCCCGATGCCCGTCTTTGCACGCAGAAGCGGCGTGACGTCGATCCCGACCCTCATACTGGGCGGATCATAGCCCGATAGTGCCGGGCGACGAAAGGCCGTGGTGGTGGCGGACCGCCGCGGGATTCCACGCTGGTGGAATGCAGCCTCGCGAGCGAAACTCCCGAGAGTCCTGCTGTCGATCTGCGCCCTAGCTCCGCCGGCCCAGTGCAATCCCTCCACTCCGGCGAGCGCCCCCCCGGCGCCCCCCCTACTCCCCTACTCTCCATCCCCTCGCTCAACGGCCGCCGGAAATAGTTGGCGCCCGCCTGAGAGTTCGTAGTCCCAGGCGGGCGCCGGAGGTAAGGAGGGTCGAGGGGTTTCTTTCTGTTTGCGGCCATCGCCGCTGACATAGGGAGAGTAGGCCCCAAGAGGCGTCGCGCAACCAATGCGACCAATTAATCTGTTTTGGGACTAATCGACCCCCTTACGCGGCGGGCGAGGAGTTGGCGGGGCTACCTACCGGCCCCGCCTCCACCGCTAGGGAACCCGCGGCCGGAGGGCTCGCGAACCATGGTGCCGCCATCGCGGCCGAAGCCGAACTGGCCGCCCCCGCGCACGCTTTCGTCCACGAGGGTCTTCGCGTCGACGGCTGGCATCGTCTGCTCCAGCGCGGTCAGCGTCTCGGTCCGAAGCGTCTCATATTCGGCCCTGATCAGTTGACCCATCTGATCCCGGGGGAGGTTCTGCCCCTCGACGGAGGAGGCGACCTTCCGCCAGAGCCCGGGCATCTTCTCCCGCGCGCCGAGGATCACGCCGGCGACCACCTTCTTCTGCTTCTCGTTGAGCGTCCCGATTTTGTTCTCGGAGACGAGGCGGTCGATGTCGTCGACGACGCGCTGGACACGCTCTTCCTTCGAGTTGATCTCGTTGGCGATCGAGACCTTCTTGCGGAAGGTCTCCATCTCCTGCGGGTCGAAGTCGGCGGGGGGGTCCAAGGGGGGGAGTTGCCCCGCCGCTTCGGGGCTTGCCGACGCGTGGCCCTCTGCGGGCACTCCGCCGCTCCCGGTGCGGGCGCCCGTCGGGGGCGCCTTCGCCTCGACGCCGACGGCGCTCGCGGCGGTGGATTCGCGGTTCGCGAGGCGCCGCTCGATGCGATCGAGCCGGTCGGCGAGTTCGGCCGCATCGCCGAGGTTTCGCTCCGCGACGCCTGACCCTCGTTGGCTGCCGCTGTTGCGGTTGCCGCCGATCTGGGTCTTCAGATCCTCCTGCTGCACGTAGAGCAGGATGACGAGGGCCAGCGCGGCCGCGTTCGTGAGGGCGAGAATCGGTACGGCTTTCATGAGTGGGTACTCTCCGGGACTTCACGTTGAACACCGGCAGGGGTCTCCCTGTTCCGCATCTGCCGGAAATCGCTTGCCAGAACTTGCGGGTAGGCGCGGCGGGCCTCCGCGCTCGCAGTCGCCTTGACCAGATAGGCCTCGATCTCGGGGCCGGCCAATGGCGCGGGGAGCAGCCGGGCGCGCTCGGGGCCGTAGGACCAGCCTGCCGGCAGGCTGCCGGGTCGGGGCCTCCTGCCGGCGGCGGCGAGCAGCAGTTCGCCCCGAAGCGACCCGGCCGCGACGCGCTCGACGACCCCGAGGGCCACGTCGGCGTCGGCGTGCCCCCGGGCCAACAGCAGCACGGCGAGGTCGCGCGCGCAATCCGCCGTCGCGCGCCGCGCGATCGACTCCCGCATCAGGTCGAGCGCACGCCCCTCGTCTCCGCGCCAGAGCGCGCAGAGGCCGAGCCCGTGGAGTGCCCGCGGCGGCGCGAGCGGCATCATCCGGAGATAGCACTCTTCCGAGGCGTCGATCTCCCCGTAGGCCTTGAGCCGGATCTCCGCGAGTCGGAGGTTTGAGTCCACATGGCGAGGGTCGAGCTGGACGGCGTCCTCGAGGGCCGCCCGCACGGCGGGCCAGTCGGGAATCTGCATCGCCTCCTCCGCCCGGCGCACGCAGATCTCGACGTCCCCGGGCCGCGCACTGCGGCACGCCGCGAGCAGAACCGCACCCATGAACAGACCGAGGCCCCGCACCCCCCCATCCTACCCGCGCCGCCTCCTCCCGTTGTCCCCCCCCCTCCCACCCCCTAGAATGCGCGCATGCACGCCCTGAAATCCGCCCTGATCGCCCTCCTGCTCCTCATGCTCACCGCTTGTAGTGGCGGGCAGAAGGACGAATTCCGGGTGGGGGTCATCCTCCCGATGACCGGCCAGACCGCGACCTACGGCGAGGAGTCGTGGAACGGCATCCAGATGGCGCTCGACGAGCTGAAGGCGGAGGGGTTCGACTGCGTGCTGACGCTGCGCGACGACAAGTCGCTGAAGACCGACGCCGGCAACCAGGCCAAGTACCTGATTGAGAACGAGGGGGTCCATGCGCTGCTCGGGTCGGTCCAGTCGAGCAACACCGAGCAGATCGCGCTGGTCGCCAAGGAGGCGGGCGTCCCGCTGATCACCCCCGCGAGCACGAACGACACGCTGACGAAGAACGGCGGGCCGCTGGTCAGCCGCATCTGCTTCGACGACAAATTCCAGGGGGCGGTCCTCGCGAACTTCGCGGCGGACCAGGGGTGGAAGAGGGCGGTCGCCGTCGTCGACAAGGCGCAGGTCTACTCGACCGGCCTCGCCGGCAACATCAAGACGGCCTTCGCCGGCCGCGGCGGCAGCTTCCGCGAGGAGTACTACGTCACGCAGGACACCGACTTCGCGAACACGATCCAGAACGTCGCGAACGAGAAGCCCGACGTGATCTTCCTCTGCGGCTACTACGCCGAGGGGGGGCTGATGATCCGGCAGGCGAAGGAGAGGTGGGCCGGGATCCCGCTCGTCGCCGGCGACGGCTTCGACAGCCCGAAGCTCGGCGAACTCGTCGGGGAGACGAACGCGCAGATCTTCCTCTCCTCGCACTTCGCCGGGGATGCGCCCGACCCGAAGGTGCAGGCGTGGGCGAAGCGCTACAAGGAGCGCTTCGGCAAGATGCCCGGCGCGATGGCGGGGCTCGGCTACGACGTGCTGAAGGTGCTCGCCGACGCGGCGAAGCGCTGCAAGGACAGGAAGGACCGCGCCGAACTCGGCCGCGCGATCGCGGCGACCGCCGACTACCCCGGCATCACCGGCCGGATCAGCCTCACGACGCCCGACCGCACGCCGATCAAGGATGCCGTCATCATGAAGGTCGATGCGGGGCTCAAGTACTACGCGACGGTGCCCGCGCGGAACTAGAGCCCCCCCGCGTGCTCGACTACCTGCTGAACGGGCTCGGCCTCGGCGCGATCTTCGCCTTCATCGCGCTCGGCTACACGATGGTCTACGGGATCATCAAGCTGATCAACTTCGCCCACGGCGAGTTCTTCATGGTCGGCGGCTTCCTCGGCTTCTTCGCGCTGCGCGACCTCGGCATCGAGCGCCTTCCCCTCCCCGCGCCCCTCCCCATCCTGCTCGCGTACTTCTGCGCGCTGACGGTGGCCGCCCTCGGAAGCGGCCTTCTCGCCGTCGTGACCGAGCGCATCGCCTACCGCCCGGTGCGCCGCGCCGGGCGCATCGCGGCGCTGATCACCGCGGTCTGCGTCTCGCTGATCCTCCAGAACCTCGCGATCAAGGCGTGGGGGGCCGATCCGAAGGCCTACCCCGACCCGAAGGTGTGGGTCGACGTCGACGACCTGCCGGCGCGCGCGGAGAGCAACCTCTACGCGCGTCGCGTCGCGACGACTTCGACGGGGGAGAGGGTCGAGAGCGAGGAGCGGGTGGTCGTCGAGGGGGAGGCGATCGACCGCCTGCGGCTGAAATCGGAGGGGCGCGGGGAGGTCTACCGGAAGGTCACGATCCCGCGCGAGACGACGCGCGGGTTCGTCATCCTCGCCCTCGTGCTCTGGACGCCGGTGCTCTGGTTCCTCGTGATGCGGACGCGCATGGGGAAGGCGATGCGCGCCGTCAGCGAGGATCTCGACGCGGCGCGGCTGATGGGGATCCCGATCGACCGCGTCGTCGCGTACACGTTCTTCCTCGGCGCGTTCGTCGCCGGCGTCGGCGGCGTCGCCTACTGCGTCACCTACGGGAAGATCGAGCCCTTCACCGGCTTCGTGCCGGGTCTCAAGGCGTTCATCGCGGCGGTGATCGGCGGCATCGGATCGATTCCCGGCGCGCTCGTCGGCGGCCTGCTGCTCGGCATCGCCGAGTCGGTCGTGCCCTACATGCTGCGCGACTGGGCGGGCTGGCGCGCGGCGTTCGCGTGGAAGGACGCGATCGCGTTCGCGCTGCTGATCCTCTTCCTCCTCGTGCGCCCCACCGGCCTCTTCGGGCGCCCGCTCCGGGTGAAGGTATGAGCGGCGAACTCCTCTGGTGGCTCAACCTGCTCGTCGGCGTCGGCATCTTCACGCTGCTCGCCGTCTCGCTGAACCTGATCAACGGATTTGCCGGGATGTTCCACCTGGGCCACCACGGCTTCTGGGCGATGGGCGCCTATGCCGCCGCGTGGCTGACGCGCGAGTGCGCGGGCTCGCTGCCCGGGCCGCTGCTCTACGTGGCGACGCTCGGCTTCGGCATGGCCGTCGCGGCGGCGGGCGGGCTCGCCGTCGGCATCCCCTGCCTGCGCCTGCGCGGCGACTACCTCGCCATCGCGACGCTGGGGTTCGCCGAGATCGTGCGCATCGCGATCCAGAACCTGCCGCAGGAGACCCTCGGCGGCAGCCTCGGCATGCCGGTCGCGCGCGTGCTGATGGCGGTCGGGCCCGATACGATGGTGGCCTTCCGCGGCCTCACGCTGCTGATCGCGACCGCCGCCTGCTCGCTCGTGATCCTGCTGATCCGCAACTACATCCGGTCGGCGCAGGGCCGCCGCCTGCTCGCGGTGGCGCAGGACGAGACCGCGGCGAGCCTGCTCGGCATCGACCCGACGCGGCCCAAGGTCGTCGCGTTCGTGCTCGGCGCGTCGGTCGCCGGGCTCGCCGGCGCTCTCTTCGCGCACTTCCAGGGGTTCATCACGCCGCTCGACTTCCAGTTCATGGAGATGGTCAAGATGTTCCTGATCGTCGTCCTGGGCGGCATGGGATCGCTGTCGGGCTGCGTCGTCGGCGCCTTCCTCGTCATCGCGACCGAACAGCTTCTGAACCGCGCCCCGGAGGCGATCGCCGAGTGGTGGCAGGTGGAGTTCCCGCTGCTGCTCGCGCTGATGATCGTCTTCCGGCCGCAGGGCATCTTCGGGCGGCGTGAGATCGGCGACCTCTTCCGGCGGAAGGCGCGGGCGTGAGCGACCCGCTCTTCCGCACCGAGGGGCTCACGAAGCGGTATGGCGGACTCACCGCGGTGAGCCGCGTCCGCCTCGAGTTGCGCGAAGGCGAACTCGTCGGGCTCATCGGCCCCAACGGCGCCGGCAAGACGACCTGCTTCAACCTGATCACCGGCGCCGACCTGCCGACGGAGGGGTGCATCCGCCTCCGCGGCGCGGACGTCACCGGCACGCGCCCGTTCCACATGGCGCGCCTCGGCGTCGCGCGCACCTTCCAGAACATCCGCCTCTGGAAGGAGATGAGCGTGCTCGACAACGTGCGCACCGTCTGCGTCGCCGGGGGGCGGTCGGGCTTCTGGTCCGGCGTGTTGCGCCTCTCCTCCTACCGGATCGCGGAGCAAAGCATCCGCGAGAGGTCGGAGGCGCTGCTCGCGCGGATGGGACTCGAGGGGGTCGCGGGGGAGCGCGCGGCGGACCTGCCGTACGGCGACCAGCGCAAGCTCGAGATCGCCCGCGCGCTCGCCCTCGCGCCGCGGATCCTGCTGCTCGACGAGCCCGCGGCGGGGATGAACCCGGCCGAGAAGGCCGACCTGATGCACACGGTGCGCGAGATCCGGCGGGAGTTCGCGCTCACGATCCTGCTGATCGAGCACGACATGAAGTTCGTCATGGGCATCTGCGAGCGCATCTACGTGCTCGACCACGGCGAGGAGATCGCCCACGGGACGCCGGACGAGATCCGTAAGGACCCGAAGGTGATCGAGGCCTATCTCGGGGGGAGCGCCGGCTGATGCTCACCCTCGACGGCGTCGATGTCTTCTACGGGCGCGTGCAGGCGCTGCACGGGCTCTCGATCCGCGTCGAGCAGGGCGAGATCGTCACGCTGATCGGCGCCAACGGCGCCGGCAAGAGCACGACGCTCCGGACCGTCAGCGGGCTGTTGCGCCTCGCCGCCGGGCGGATGCGCTTCGACGGGGAGGATCTCGCGCGGCTCCAGAGCCACGAGATCGTCGCGCGGGGCCTCTGCCACGTACCGGAGGGGCGGCGCATCTTCACCGGGCTCACGGTGCGCGAGAACCTCGACATGGGCGCCTACCGCGTCCGCGACGCCGCGAAGAGGTCGGGGAACCTCGAACGGGTCTTCGCGCTCTTCCCGCGGCTGAAGGAGCGGATGCACCAGAGCGGCGGCACGCTGAGCGGCGGCGAGCAGCAGATGCTCGCGATCGGAAGGGCGCTGATGTCGAGCCCGCGGCTGCTGCTGCTGGACGAACCGAGCCTCGGGATCGCGCCGCTGCTCGTGCAGGAGATCTTCCGCGAGATCGGACGCGTCAACCGCGAGGACGGCACGACGATCCTGCTCGTCGAGCAGAACGCGAACATGGCGCTGCGGCTCGCCGACCGCGGCTACGTGCTGGAGACCGGCCGGATCGTGCTCGAGGACTCCGCGCCCGCGCTCCTCGAGAACCCGCAGGTGAGGGAGGCCTACCTGGGCTGATCGGGCCCCCCGCGCCCCCCCGCGCCGGCCGAAGGTCAGAAGAAGGCGGACTCCGACTCGACCATCGTCAGGAACCAGTTGTCGATCGCGTAGGCCGCGTCCGGGAGCCCCGCGGTGCGCGAGATCAGCATCTCGTAGCCGTTCGAGCGGCGAAACCCGGCCGACCGGCATGCCGAGCCGATCCGCGCATCCGTGGTCAGCACCTCGAGCACGTCGGCGCGCTCGCGCGCCGCGACGCGGAGCAGGTGGTAGACCGCGGCGCGCGCCCCGTCCGCCGACGAAGGCATGGCGAGGTCGAGGACGCGGCAGATCCGGACATCGCGGTATTCCTGGCTCCCGACGCGCTCGTGCGTCGCGACGCGCACGAGGAAGTGGCCCGCCCCCCTGCCGGACTCGTCGACGACGCGGAAGGCCCGCGCGCGCACGGCCGCGTCGTGGCGGGCGAACCTCATCTTCCAGTCGAGGTAGGCGGCGTCGCGCCTCACATGCACGAGCGGCGTCTCGGGGAGGCCGAAGTCGCGCAGCGCCGCGAAGGAGTCCACCTCCTCGAGCGCATGTCCGGCGGCCGACGGGCGGTAGCGGGCGCGCTGCACCAGCGACCACGCGCGCAGCAGCGGGTCGACCGCGACGGCGGCGACCCGCGCGAGCGGGACGCTGCCGAGGCGGCTGCGCAGGATGGGGCCGCTGCGGAGCGGGATCACCCACCTCGGCGAGAGGCCGACGTTCACCATCCGAAGCGCCGTCATCAGGCGGTTCGCGTAGGGCGTCGCCCCGTAGGCGCTGAACGGCAAGCCCCGGCCCGCGAGGTTTTTGAGCAGTTCGCGCAGCAGCAGCCCCCCCACGCCCCCGGCCCTCCGGTCCGGATGCGAGTAGAGGCTGTGACCCGTCAGACAGGGAACCACGCGGCCGCCGATCCGCAGCGGCTGGCTGATCAGCCCCATGCTCGCGACGCGGACGCCGTCGATGGAGAGGGCCGTCGCCACGGGAAGGTCGGCGGGCAGGTCGGGGTGCGTGCGCACGAGCTCCCAGATCGAAGGGGGCATCAGCGCCACCGCGGGGTCGGGGGGCCAGAGGAACGCTTCGCCCCGCTCCGCGACCTCCTGCCGCGTGAACGTCTCGAACTCGGTCTTCATGGCCGCCTGCGGAGCCGCGGGCACGCGGATGCGCTCAGGAGACACCCTTCGAGGCGAGGCACCGGAAGAGGTCGCCGACGTCCTGCATCCCGGCCAGCTCCGCCGTCGTGAAGACGACGCCGAGCTTCTCTTCCAGCTCCATCACGATGACGATGTTGTTGACCGAATCCCAGTTGTCGACGTCCTTGGCGGCGAGGCCGTCGTGCACGACGAGGGCGGGCTTGCCGAGAACGCTGCGGAAGATGTCCTGGACCCGGTCGCGGACGGATGCCTCGGTCTTCATCGGACGCCCTCCTGCGGGAGCTTCATCGAGACCCGGATCGGCAGCGAGGCGGGGAGGTGGCGATCGACCGCGAGGGCGAACCGCCGCACCTCCCCGTCGATCCCCGCGTCCGAGAATCCCATCCGGGGGAAGAGGTCGGCGACCATCGCGTTCTTCGGCGTCGGGCGGTACTGGCCGATCACGCGGGTGCAACCCATCTCCCGCGCGCGGTCGCAGAGGAGCGTGATGGTCAGCTCCTCGACCTTGCGGCCGAGCACGCGACAGCTCATCACCCACGTGTCCACGACGAGGTCGGCGCCGTCCTTCTCGGCGACGACGCAGACGACGATCCCGTTGTCGCCGAGCCGGTCGAGCAGCCGGATCGTGAAGGTGAGATGCCGGTCCGATGCGGCGAACTCCGCGAGCGAGGAGTCTCCGTGGCGGTAGGTGGTCAGGTTGAACTGGTTGCTCCGCTGGATGAGCTGGGCGACGCGCGGCAGCGAGAAGCCGTCGAAGGACGCCACCTCGGCGACCATGTCGAGGTTCTTCAGGTAGGACTCGAGATCGGCGAACGAGTCGCGCAGCTCCACGCGCTTCACGTTCGCCTTGTACATGCCGACGCGCTCGAGGTCCTCCTCGGTGAAGTCGGGGGTCTCGAAGAGGTTCCAGCGCGCCAGCGCGCTGACGAACTCCGCCGGATCCTCCGGGAGATCGGGGACCTGGACCTCGGGGAGGGCGGTCCGGACGAGGTCGCGCTCGAACGGCGAGTCGTCGAGGAAGACGAAGGAGTCGAGCCCGAGGTCGAGCATCTCGCGGATGCGCCGGATGTTGCCCGCCTTGTTCTCGTAGTTCGCGATGAACGCGACGATGGAGTCCTCCTTGAGGACCATCTCCGGGTGGCGGCGGAACGCGTCGCGCGCCGTCTCCTCGTGGTTCTTGCTGCAGACCGCGAGCAGGATCCCGCGGTCCTTGAGCTGGGCGATCGAGCGCTGGAACCGCTGGAAGGCGAGGCCCACGCCGGCGTCCCCCAGCTCGATGCCGTCCACGCCGTCGTCGCCGAGGATGCCGGACCAGAGCGTGTTGTCGAGATCGAGGATGACGCACTTCACGAGCGCCCCGAGCCGCGCCAGGATCACGTCGCTGACGACCTTGGCGAGGGGCGGGAGGAACTTCGGGGAGAGCGCCTGCTTCGCCTGGCACCAGTCGCGCTCGCTGAGCCACGCCCGCTTGCCGTGGTAGGAGGCCTGATAGTCGTTGTCGACGAGCGCCACCCCCTTCCGGGACGCGGACGCCTCCGCGAGGAGGTCGTTGATCCGGCGGACGGCGTACGGGAACGAGGCCGGGCAGTGCGAGGAGTAGTTGCCGAACGGCCGCTCCAGCGGCAGGCAGTAGTTGTGATGGACGACCGTCGCGGACCCGCCCTTCAGCAGGCGGTCCCAGTGGTGCACGATCTCGTCCGCGACCGTGGTCGCGAACCGGGCCCGGTCCGCGGTCTCGGCCCAGCGGTCCTGCAGCGTCTGCACCGCGTGGAAGAGGACCACGAAGGAGGGGCGGTGCGCGTGGAGGCCGCTCTGCGGATCGAGTATCTCCTGGCTGACCTGCCGGAAGCCCGCTTCGTACACGTGGGGCCAGCAGCCGCGCAGCTTCAGGACCGACGCCAGCGTCTGCGTGAAGTTCTGCGTCGCGCAGTCGCCGAGCACGGCGATCCGCACCTTGCGCGCGCAACTCTCGGGGGTGACCTCCCCGGCTTGGGCGGCCAACTGGGGAATGGAAAGCTCCGCGAGCTTCCAGGCCTGCATCATGTCCTCCGGGTCAGAAAGCAACCCCCTCAACCATCGGCGTTTCCGCAGCGAGAGTATAGCGGCGGGCCCCAGGCGCGCCGCGCGCCGACGCGCCGCCGGGGCCTCGCCGAAACGCCTCAGGCCTCCATCATCGAGTGCGCGCTCTCGCCTGTGGCGAGGAGGCGGCCCGACTCCTCCTCGACCCGGATGCGGATGCGGACCGAACGGACGGCGGCGCTCACCTGCACGACCGTCGCGGTGAGGCGGAGCCGGCAGGGGACGTAGCAGGGGGCGCGGAAGACGAGGTCGAGCTTCTGCAGCAGGCTCAGCGTCCCCGGGAGGAGGGTGCCCACGAGCCGCGAGACGAAGGCGGCGATCAGCGCGCCATGGACGAGGGTGCCCTGAAACCCCCGCCCCTTCGCGTAGGCCGCATCGGTGTGGAGCGGGGCGTCGTCGCCGCTCAGATCGATGAACCGCCGGACCGCGTCGGCGGTCACGTCGACGTGAAGCACCTCCTCTTCGCCGGCTTTCAGGTCCTCGAGGCGTCTCGCCGTCATGCGCGCGGATTGTACGGGGCCGCACCCCCGGCCGACCGCCGCCTCGCTCAGTTCGACCGCAGCGCGAGGATCGGATCGATCTTCGCCGCGCGCGCGGCCGGGTAGAGCCCGCCGAGCACGCTGACGACGATCGCGAACAGCAACGCGCCGCCGAGCACCCATCCCGGGAAATGGAAGACCGCAACCCTCGTCCCGATGCCCTGCGCCCCCGCGTAGGCGTTGACGAAGACGCCGAGCAGCCACGAGACGGCGCGGCCGAGCGCGAGACCGCCGGTCCCGCCCGCCAGCCCGACGAGCAGCGACTCCACGAGGAAGAGCATCCGGATGTCCCCGTCGGAGGCCCCGATCGCCTTGTAGACGCCGATCTCCGTCGTGCGCTCCAGCACCGCGACGATCAGCGTGTTCAGGATCCCGAGTCCCGCGACGACGAGCGCGACGGAGCCGACCGCCGCGAGCAGGACTTCGAGGACGAGGAAGAAGCGCTTCATCTCCTCGCTCCGGCCGATCAGCGTCGTCGTGGCGTAGCCCTCCGCACGGATGGCCCTCTCGAGGGCGGGCACCTGCCCGGGCCGCTCCGCGACGACGATGACCTGGCTGTAACCGCCGCCGCCCGGACCCTCCGGACTCCGGAGGCGGTCGAGGGCCCCGCGGTGGCGGCTCCCGGGCAGGTCGGCGATCAGCTCGATCGGCAGCAGCACGACGTCGCCGCCCAGGTGGAACGCCTGCGCCGGCGGCTCGAACACGCCGGCGACGGTCACGGTCACTTCGCGCTCCTCGTAGCGGAAGGTCTCCGCCTCCTCCGGCCTCAGCCCCCGCGCGCGCAGCACGACCGCGCCGCCGATCGCATCCTGCGCGCGCGGAAAGCCGAGACTTCGCGCAAGCGCGCCGGCGATCAGCGCCTCCCGGGTGGCCCCGCGTTCGAAGAGGCGCCCGGCCACGAGCAGCCCTTGCAGATAGCCGAGCCCTCCCCCCTCCGAGGGGAGCCCCATCGCGAGCCCGCGCTCGGTCCGCCCGTCGCGCCCGATCTCGATGTCGGCGAGCCGGAAGTGCGGGTAGGCGGCCGCGACGTGGGGCAGTCTCGCGAAGCGGGCGATGGCCTCGTCGGTCAGCGGGCGCCCCTGCCCCGGGTGGACCTGGATCCTCTGCAGGATCTCCATCCGCCGGAACGACTCCTCGCCCTCGCGCTGCAGCCCCAGCGCGAACCCGACCATCGAGACGAGCGCCCCGGTCGCGATCGCGACGCCCGCCGCCGTGAGCCCGAGCCGCAGCGGCGTGCGCCGCGCCCCTTCGACGGCGAGTTTCACGAGGTCCCACTGCCGCGAGAGCCCGCTCACCGGACATCCCCCCCCTCCCCGGCCCCCGGGGCCCCCTCCAGCCTGCCGTCCCTCAGGCGAAGCACGCGACTCGACAGGCGCTGCGCCGAGTCCTCGTCGTGGCTCGCGAGCGCGATCGTCGTGCCGAGATCGCGGTTGATCTCCCGCAGCAGCGACAGGACCGCCTCCGCGTTGGCGCGATCGAGGTTGCCCGTCGGCTCGTCGGCGAGCAGCAGGCGGGGACGGTGGACGATGGCGCGCGCCACCGAGACGCGCTGCTGCTCGCCGCCGGAGAGTTGGCCCGGACGGTGTCCCGCGCGCGGGAGGATGCCGAGACGGTCGAGGGCGGCGCGCGCAAGCTCCCGGCGGCGGTGCGGCTCGACCCCCTGGATGCGCAGCGCCAGCGTGACATTCTGCTCCGCGGTCATGCTCGGGATGAGATGGAAGTCCTGGAAGACGAAGCCGACCTCCACGCGCCGGTAGAGCGCGCGCTCCTGCGGCGAGAGCGCCCCGAGATCCCGCCCGCCGACGTGGACGGTCCCCTCGGAGGGGGTGTCGAGCCCCCCGAGCAGGTGGAGCAGCGTCGACTTGCCGGAGCCGCTGCGGCCGGTGAAGCAGACGACCTCGCCCTCGCCGATGTCGAGGTCGACGCGGTCGAGAGCACGCACGCGCGACGAACCCACCGCATACGACCGTGCGAGCCCCCGCACGACGGCAAGGGGCGCCGGCGCGCCGCGTGCGCCGGCCGGCGCGGTCAGGTCCGTAGGCAAGCGACTGGATTCTAGCGGTCGCCGCGCGGCGTGCACGGGGGCGCCGGCGCCGTCCTCCCCGGCGCCCCCGCGGCGGTCAGCCGGAGGCCCGCGCGCGAGCCCCCGCCGCAGCGAGCGCGATGGCGAGCGCGAGGATCGACAGCGCATCGGCGCCGCCGCCTCCTCCCGGGGCCGGCGGAGGTGCGGAGGCCGCGGCCGGCTCGTAGACGACCGACGCGACGGCCACGCCGGCCGACCACTGGCCGGAGACGTCCCGGAGTCGGGCGTAGACGTTCTTCGTCCCGGGGCTGAGGGTTCCGCCGTACGCATAGAGCGGCCAGTTCGGGCGAACCGTCGCGAAGGGCTCCGGCGTGGACCATGTCACATTGTCGTTCGAGAAGCTCATCTGGGCGCCCGCTCCCATGCCGGCGCCGGCCTTCGTCACGGAGAGCTGGAGGTCGACGGTCAGGTCGGGGGTCTTGCCGGCGCCGTTCTCGACGCGGACGGTTCCCTCCGGCGCGGCGGCACCCGGGGGGGGCGCGGGGGGGGGCGACGGCGGCGGGGGTGTCGACGGCACCTGGCCCTTGATCGCGTCGGCGAGATTCCACCCGGGGTTGTTGCCCTCCCCGCTGTAGGCGCCGCGGAAGGTCGCGGCCCCCTTCGCGGTGCCGTTGAAGTCGCGGGCGTAGTCGGCGTGGCCGGTGAAGGCCGAGAGGTCCAACGCGGCCCCTTGGCACTTGCCGGGGAGCGGGTAGAAGTCCATCGACCCGAGCGTCTTGCCCGGCTGCTTCACGTACAGGTTCGCGTTCGCGCTCGTGTCGCTGAGGTTGCCGGACGAGTTCGTGAAGCTGCCGGTCGCGCCTCGGGCCGTGAACATCAGGTTCCCGACGACGCTGTGCCCCTCGCTCGCGGCGTTCGCGAAGTGGATCGCGCGGTCCATCGAGTGGAACGTGTTGTTGTAGACGTGGGCGAGCTTCAGCGTCTTGTTGTGGTTCGTCAGGTAGATCCCGGTGCCCGCGCAGTCGACGAAGACGTTGTCGTGGATCGAGACCCGGCCCTCCGCCTGCATCAGCGACTCGCGCCCGTTGCGGAAGAAGAGGTTCCCGTAGACCTCGTAGAGGTCGGAGGAGCCGTTGCCGGAGTCCGGGAATCCGCCGAGCAGCAGGTTGGGACGCGGCCCGTCCTCGTTGGTCATCGTGCCCTTGATGAACACGTTGTGGCGGATGATCGTCCTCTGCGGCGTGGTCGGAACGCCCGTGACGCCGGGCCGAGAGTTCTGGTGCTTGACCTGGAGGTTGTAGCCCTTCGAGTCGAGGAAGAGGTTGTACTCGATCAGGCCCCCGATGAACGGGACCGAGCCGTCGGAGTTGCCGAGGTACATGCCGGTGCCGGCGGCAACGATCGTGTTGCGACGCAGGATCCAGCCCCACGTCGTGGTCTTCGTCGAGATCCCGACGGTCTGCTGGTGCGCGCCGTGACCGACGATCGTGCAGTTCTCGATGCGGACGTGGTGCGTGTCGCTCCCCGCCGCGCTGATCCCGAAGATCCCGTCGATGTTCTGGCCGTCGATCACGAGGTTTTCGAGCGCGAAGTAGCTCCCGGTGCGGATCTCGATCGTGTTGCAGCAGACTCGCGGGTCCCCGAGGAACCTCGGCTTCGGCCCCGAGTCGGGCCCCTTGATCGTGATCCACGCGTCGGGCGTGCCGTTCACGCCGCGGATGTTCAGGAGCCCGGTGTAGTCGCCCGGTGCAAGGACCAACGTGTCGCCGGGCTTCAGGCTCGAGATGAGCGACTGGTAGTTGGTCTGGTCGGCTTGGATGGTCGCCGCTTGCGCGGCCACCGCGGAATATAGGAGAAGGGCCCCGAGGGCCCAGGCGGTCTTACGCATGTCCGTCCTATCGGCGCCTCCGCGCGCGCGGTCACAGCGCGCTCGACGCGCCGAGCGAAGGGAATGGAGCGCGATCGTCGCGCGTTGAAACGCGACTGTGCCGAAGCGCGACATGCCTCGAGGATCGGGGGAGGCACGGCGCGTCGCGTTGCATTTGTCGGCCCGCAACGTCGCGGCTTCCGGCGCGGACGCGCCGCGAACTCCCGCCGCCCCGATGTGATACGGATGCGGCGGATGCCGCCGCTCCGCGAGGGGAATCCCGTTCCCGCGCGATGCGGAGATACTGGACGCGCCACCGCCGGGGGCTATTCTCCCCGCGGAGGCCTGCTGCACGCCACCGCCTCGGCGGCGCGATGCGATGGACTCCGATAAAGGCAACCCCGGGGGAACCCGGAGGACGCAAAACTATAGGGCCCGTTCCCCTTCAGCGCGAAGGGGCGGGGCAGCCAGTTACCGAAGAGTTCAACGACGCGACGGCGCGGCGGGGAGGACCTTCCCCTCCGGGCCATCGCTTGGAGGTCAAGGAATGTCCCTGTTCAGTCCCCTGCGAAGGTGGGCGCGCCGCACGCTCCCCTTCGTTCCCCTTCTCGCGCTGACCGCGTGCGTGCCCATCGACGTGAACGCCACCCGAGGGGGCACCGGCGTCGCGGCGGCACCGCTCTCGTTCTTCCTGCCCTCCTCCGGCAGCGTCGTCGGGAGCGCGCGCGTCCTCTCCGTCTCCGGCGAGGGCGTGGACCAGGCCATCTTCGAGATCGACGGCGCAGCGATCTTCACCGATGAGGCGTCGCCCTTCGAGTGGACGCTCGACCCGGCCCTGCTTCCGGCGGGCAGCCACACCGTCGGGATCGCCGCGCGCCAGAACGGCGTCCGGCGCGCCGTCTCGGCCCGCGTGACGCTCGAGGCGGCGTCGCCCGCCCCGGCCCCGGCGCCGGTCCCTCCGGCCCCGGTCCCCCCGCCCCCGGCGCCCGTGCCGCCTCCCCCCCCTGCCGCGCCGACCGTGCAGTTCGTCGCTCCGGCGAACGGCTCCAAGATCTCCGCACCGACGGTGCTGACCGTCTCCGGCGAGGGCGTCACCGCCGCACGCTTCCACGTCGACGGCGCCGAGAAGGCCTACGACACCTCGGCGCCCTTCCAGTGGACGCTGGATCCCGCCTCCGTCGCGGCCGGCTCGCGGACGATCCTGATCCACGGCATCTACGCCGGGGGCATGGAGACGCACACCGTGACCCTCACGATCGTCGCCCCTGCGCCGGATCCCGCCGTGCCGAGCGACGTGCTGACGGCGATCCAGACGCTGTCGCCGGGCCAGTGGTACGAGATCCCGAACTCGAAGCTGCGCCCGTTCGCCCCGAGCCCGCAGCCGAAGGGGGACTTCCGGTCCGTCATCAATGCCTGGTGCAGCGGCGCCTACGACACGAAGCGCGACCTCTACCTCGTCTGGGGCGGCGGCCACGCCGACTACGCGGGCAACGAGATCTACGCGTTCAGCATGAAGACGTTCACGTGGAAGCGGCTCACCGAGCCGAGCGCCTTCCCGCCGGGCGACCCGTACAACAGCGGCGACAAGTACACCCACCCGGACGGCGCGCCGATCTCGCGCCACACCTACGACTCGATCGACTACCTCCCCGCCGTCGACAAGTTCGTCGTCGCGGGCGGGTTCGGCATCTGGAGCAGCGGCCAGTTCAACGACCACAACACCTACCTCTTCGACATCGACACGAAGACGTGGTCGCCGAAGGCGAGGATGCTCTGCTACGGCGGCACGACCGCCGTCGGTCCCGACGGCCGGTTCTGGCTCCAGGGCGACTACGGCGCGAACACCGCGCTGATCGCGTTCGACCCGGTCGCGAACACCTGGACCAAGCACGCGCCCTGGGGCGGCTGGCTGAACCCCTACAAGACCTCCGAGATCGACCCGGTGAACAACAAGTTCGTCATGGTCGGCAACAAGGAGTGCCGCATCTGGGACCTCAACAACCCGAATGCGGCGGGCGTGCGCGCGGCCACGACCGGCGCCACCGCGATCGAGAGCGCCAACTACGCCGGCGTCTGCTACGACCCGGTCGCGAAGCGGATCGTCGGCTGGGGCGGCGGCTCGACGGTCTACAACCTCGACGTGGCGAGCCTCGTCTGGACCTCGCGGGAGACGACCGGCCGCAACACGACGCCGCCGCGGGCGGCGAGCAACGGCACGAACGGCCGCTTCCGCTACGTCCCCTCGCTGAAGGTCTTCGTGGTCATCAACGACGTGGACCAGAACGTCTTCGTCTACAAGAACTCCTGAACCGGCTCGCGCCGGATCCGAGGCCTCCGCGCATCCGCGCGGAGGCCTCTTCGCATGGGCCGGCGAGGGAGCCCGGGCGCGACGGCCCGGCTCCGCTCCCGCCGAGGAACCTGTTGCGCTTTGCGTCGGGATGGGGGAACCTGTCCCCGTAGCCGGGGCTGCTTCGCTAGCGGGACGCAAGGGTGGCGGCGCGGGCGGGGCCACGCGGCATCGGCCCCGTCCGGTTCGCATGGTGCGTACGATGAAGTCGACGGAGAGCGCGAGAGATCCGAGCCTGCTGCCGCCGTCCGGCGGGCAGGCCGCGGACGGCGGGGCGCCGCTGCGCGTCGTGCATGTCGTCTACTGCTTCCGGACCGGGGGCATGGAGAAGGGCATCGTCACCTGCATCCGGAACGCGTCGCCGGACCTCCGCCACGTCATCGTCTGCCTCACCGTCAGCGGCGAGATGGAGCGCCTCCTCCCCCCGCAGACCCCCCTCCTCGCCCTCGACAAGCCCCCGGGGAACTCCGTGCGCTTCCTCTGGAAGCTCGCCGGGGTGCTGCGATCCCTCGCTCCCTGCGTCGTCCACACGCGGAACTGGAGCGGGATGGACGGGATCATCGCGGCGCGCCTCGCCGGGATCCGCGCCGTCGTGCATGGCGAGCACGGATGGGAGGCGCTCGATCCGCGCGGGGACAATCGCAAGCGGCTGGTGGTGCGGCGCGTCCTGTCGGGGCGCGTGAAGCGGATCACCTGCGTCTCCCGCGACCTCGCGGTCTGGCTCCGCGACCGGGTCAGGGTCCGCTGTCCGGTGGAGCAGATCTACAACGGGATCGACCTCGCGCCCTATGCCGGGAACGGCGACGGCCGCCTGCTGCGCGCGGAGTTCGGCATCGAGCCGGAGGCCCCCGTCTTCGGGATCGTCGGCCGCCTCGACCCGATCAAGGACCACGAGACGATCTTCCGGGCGCTGACGCGGCTCCGGCAGCGGGTCCCGGCGGCGCGCCTCCTTTGCATCGGCGACGGGCCCGAACGGAAGCGGCTCGAGGCGCTGGCGCCGCCCGGCGTGCTGATGACCGGCGAGCGCAAGGACATCCCGGCGCTGCTCGGCGCGCTGGACCTCTTCGTGCTCGCGTCGCGCAACGAGGGCGTCTCGAACACGATCCTCGAGGCCATGGCGGCGGGACTGCCGGTGGCCGCCAGCCGCGTGGGGGGGAATCCGGAGCTGGTCGTCGAAGGCGAGACCGGGAGGCTCTTCGCGCCGGGCGACGACGAGGGGCTCGCCGCGATCCTCGCCGACTACGCGGCGCACCCCGGGATCCGGCGCGCCCACGGCGCCGCCGGCCGGGAGCGGGTCCGGCGCGAGTTCGGCCTGCCCGGCATGGTCGCCAGCTACGAGGCGGTCTGGCGGGCCTGCGCCGCGGCACCCCGTCGCGCCTGACCTCCGAGGCGGGGCCGGCCGTCCGAGGGCGAGGGGCTCAGCCCCGCAGGTGCGCGTCCGTCGCCGGCCGGAGGCGGAGACGGCCGAGGATCTTCGCCGCGGCCGACCGGATCACCGCACGCTGCTCGGGGGTCCAGAGGTCCAGCTTCCAGCCGGCCGTCAGCCCGCCGAGCCCCAGCAGCGTCTTCCACGCGATCCGGACCACAAAGGCCTCCGGCCGCACGAGATGCGAGAGCGCGTAGGTGGCCCCGGCGACCAGCGCGAGGATCCCCAGCACCCGGTAGCGGATCGGAAAGACGAAGTCGCGGCGCGCCTGCCACCAGGTGACCAGGAGAAAGAGCAGCCAGGTCCCGAAGGTCGCCCAGGAAGCCCCCCAGACCCCGAAGCGCGGGATCAGCAGGACGTTCAGCGCCGTGCTCGCGATCGCGGTCCCGGTGGAGATCGTCGCGCGGGTGAACGAGCGCTTCTTGATCAGGATGATGTCCGCGAAGAAGTCGCCGAAGGTGCGGGCCGAATAGCCCAGCGCGATCAGCGGCACGAAGGCGGAGGCCATGTGGTACTCCGGCGCCGCCATCACGCCGACGATCTCGGGGATGAACATCGAGAGGCCGGTCCAGGCCGCCAGCACGACGAAGACGAGCGCGGCGAAGACGTCGGCGACGCGCTTCTCCCACCCCTTGTGATGCGTCAGCGAGAAGACCTGCGCGCTCCACGCGCGGACGAAGGGCCCGCCGATGAGGTCCGAGATCAGGAAGCCGAACTTGTACGCGAGCGCGAACACGCCGACCCAGGCGAGGCCGCGGAAGCTCCCGACGAAGAAGCGGTTCGCGAAGTGGACGATGAAGAGCGAGACGCCCCCGAGGATGAGGGGCGCGGAGAACCGCAGCATGCGCCGCGCGGCCTCGCGGTTCCACCGGACGCCGACCTCGCGCAGCACGGAGCCGGTGAGGTAGACGCAGCCGACGCCGCTCGTCAGCAGCTTGCTGAGCACGAAGCCCCAGACCCCCCATCCCAGTCCGACGATGAACACGATGTTCAGCGTCAGCGTGACCAGCAGGTGGATGAAGCAGAATCCGACGTAGCGCCAGGCGCGGTCGCGGATGCGGTAGTAGACGAGGCCCACCTCCATCACGGTCGAGCCGATGAGGCTCCCGAACGTCAGCCGCAACAGCCCGGTGTTCTTCGCGCCGTCGAAGGCCCACCCGGCCAGGAGCGGCGCGGCGAGCATCCCGAGCACGCTCGCGACGGTGACGACGACGGCGGAGGCGATGGCGGCGGTCGAGATGACGCTCGCCTGCCACGCGGGGTCGAGGTCGTCGTGGTAGATCCGCGTCATGCCGCTGCCGATGGCGACGAGCCCGAAGGTGATCGCGGTGACGGCGGTGATCATCTCGATCAGCTCGAGCGTCCCGTAGTCCTGGGGGCTCAGGTAGTGCGTGTAGATCGGGATCATCAGGAACCCGACCACGCGCGTCGCGATGCTGCCGAGGCTGTACAGCGCGCTGCTGCGGGTCAGCGATTTGAGGTCCATCGGCCTACCGGCCCCCCCCGCCGACCCGCCGCCGGGCGGGGAGCGTGGCGGTCGTCATCAACTGTCTCATCGGTCCCACTTCTTCGGCCATATTCGCCCCGCGGGCGAGGATTGGGAGGGGGCGCGGGGGAACCGTCCCGTTCCGGGACGGTCCCGGCGCGCCCCGGCGGGCGCGCGCGGGCCCGCGGCGCCCGCTGGCGCGGGCTTCCGCCGGCAGCCGATAAAGGGTGGAGGAGTGCGAGAGCCGTGAAGATCCTGAACGTCGTCGGGGCGCGCCCGAACTTCATGAAGATGGCGCCGCTCGTGCGCGGCCTGCGTTCGCGCGGCTACGCTCCGATGCTCGTGCACACCGGCCAGCACTACGACGACAACATGTCGAAGGTCTTCTTCGACGACCTGCGCATGCCGCCCCCGGACATCCACTGCGGCGTCGGCTCGGGCTCGCACGCGGAGCAGACGGCGAAGGTGATGGTCGAGTTCGAGAGGATCTGCCTCGAGCACAAGCCCGACCTCGTCGTCGTCGTCGGCGACGTCAACTCGACGCTCGCGTGCAGCATCGTCGCGGCCAAGCTCTGGATCGCGGTCGCCCACGTCGAGGCGGGGCTCCGCTCCTTCGACATGCGCATGCCGGAGGAGGTCAACCGGCTCGTCACCGACCGCCTGAGCGAGATCCTGCTGACGCCGTCGCCGGACGGCGACGAGAACCTGCTGCGCGAGGGCGTGCCGCCCGAGCGCATCCACCGCGTCGGCAACATCATGATCGACTCGCTCTTCGACAACCTCGAGCGGGCGAAGGAGTCCACGGTCCTCGACGACCTCGGCATGGAGCCGAGGGGCTACGGCGTGCTGACGCTGCACCGGCCCTCGAACGTCGACGATCCGGAGACGCTGTTGCGGCTGATGACGGTGCTGCACGAGATCAGCGAGCGGCTGCCGATCGTCTTCTCCTGCCACCCCCGCACCGCCCAGCGGCTGGAGCAGACCCCCGGCTACGCGGGCGTGAAGCGGCGGGGCGACGTCCGCGTGCTGCCTCCGCTCGGCTACCTCGACTTCCTCAGGCTCTCGTCCCAGAGCCGGCTCGTGCTGACCGACAGCGGCGGCCTCCAGGAGGAGACGACCGCGCTGCAGATCCCCTGCGTGACGCTGCGCGAGAACACCGAGCGGCCGATCACCGTCGCCGAGGGCACCAACACCCTCGTCGGGACCGATCCGGAGAAGATCCGCTTGGCCGCCCGCGCCGCCCTCGAAGCCGACCGCGCCACGCGCCGCATCCCCGACCTCTGGGACGGGAAGACCGCGGAGCGTATCGTGGACGTCTTCGAGGCTTGGTGGAAGCGCCGTACCTGATCACCGGTGCCGCCGGCATGCTCGGCCGCCGCGCGCTCGCCGACGCGCCGCCGGGGGTGCGCGCGGTCGGCGTCGAGCGCGCCGACGGCGACCTCGCCGACCGGCGCACCGTCGACCGCCTCTTCCGCACGCTCGGGCCGCTGCGTGGGGTTTTGCACGCGGCGGGCCACACCGACGTCGACGGCGCCGAGGCGGAGCCCGACCGCGCGCGGCGCGACAACGTCGAGACGACGCGCCACCTCGCCGCCGCCTGCGCCGCCGAGGGGATCGCGCTGCTGCTCGTCAGCAGCGACTACGTCTTCGACGGCCGCTCGACCCGCCCCTACCGCGAACAGGATCCCCCGGGCCCCCTGAACACCTACGGAACCACCAAGCTCGAGGCGGAGCGGGTCGCGCTCGCCCTCCATCCGAAGGGCACGCTGATCGTCCGCACCGCGTGGCTCTACGGCCCGGGGTTCCCCGACCGCATCCTCGCCCTGGCCGAGCAGCGCGAGACGCTCGACGTCGTCGACGACCAGCGCGGCTCCCCCACCTCCACGGCGGAACTCGTTCCCGCACTCTGGGACCTCCTCGCGTCGGGAGCCTCGGGCCTCTATCACGCGGCCTGCGAGGGGGTCGCGTCGTGGTTCGACGTGGCCGCGGCCTGCCTCGGGGAGGGGCGCGTGCGCCGCTGCACGACCGACGCCTTCCCGCGGCCCGCCCGCCGCCCGGCGATGAGCGCGCTCGACTCGGGGAGGCTGGCGGCGCTGCGCGGGCGGCCGCTGCGCCATTGGCGTGAGGCCCTCTTGCGGTACCTTACGGAGCGCACATGACCAGCGTGCTCGTGACCGGCGGCGCCGGGTTCATCGGCAGCAACTTCCTCCGGCTCCTGCGCGGGGCGCGCCCGGCGTGGCGCATCGTCAACCTCGACCTGCTCACCTATGCGGGCAACCTCGGAAACCTCGAAGGGGTCGAGCAGGAGTTCGTGCGGGGCGACGTCGCGGAGGCCGCCGACGTCCACCGGGCGTTCGACGCAGCCGGCGAGGGGGCGCTCGTCGTCCACTTCGCCGCGGAGAGCCACGTGGACCGGTCGATCCGGTCGAGCCTGCCCTTCCTGCGCACGAACGTGGTCGGGACGCAGGTGCTGGTGGACGTCGCCCGGGAGCGCCGCGCTCGGCGGCTGCTGCACGTCTCGACCGACGAGGTCTACGGTTCGCTGCCGGCGGGCGTCTTCGCCGACGAGACGCACCGGCTCAACCCCTCCAACCCCTACGCGGCGAGCAAGGCGGCAAGCGACCACCTCGTGCTCGCGGCGGTCCGGACGCACGGCCTCGACGCGGTGGTCACGCGCTGCTCGAACAACTACGGCCCCTACCAGTTCCCGGAGAAGGTCGTGCCGCTGATGATCGCGAACGCGCGGGAGGGGCGCGCGCTGCCGCTCTACGGCGACGGCCTCCACGAGCGCGACTGGATCCACGTGGACGACCACGGCGACGCGCTGCTCGCGGTGCTCGAGCGCGGCCGCGGCGGCGAGATCTACAACATCGCGGGCCGGAGCCACAGGAGCAACCTCGACCTCGCGCGCTTCCTGCTCGCCGCGCTCGGCAGGCCCGAATCGCTGATCGCGCACGTGACGGACCGCCCGGGCCACGACCGGCGCTACGCGCCGGACGGCGGCAAGATCGAGCGCGAACTCGGCTGGAGGCCGAAGCGGCGCTTCGAGAGGGCGATGCCCGAGGTCGTCGCCTGGTACGACGGGAACGGCGCCTGGCTCGACCGGGTGCGCAGCGGCGCCTACCGGCGCTACTACGCCGAGCAGTACGGGGCGGGCGCATGAGCGCGCGCAAGGGGATCATCCTCGCCGGCGGCTCGGGCACGCGCCTCTACCCGATCACGCGGGCGACGAGCAAGCAGCTCCTGCCGGTCTACGACAAGCCGATGATCTACTACCCGCTCAGCACGCTGATGCTCGCGGGCATCCGCGACATCCTCGTGATCACGACGCCGCGGGACGAGCCGAGCTTCCGCGCGCTTCTCGGCGACGGCGCCCCGTGGGGGATCCGGCTGCAGTATGCGACGCAGCCGCGCCCGGAGGGGATCGCCCAGGCCTTCCTGATCGCCGAGTCCTTCCTCGCCGGCGCGCCGGTCGCGCTGATCCTCGGCGACAACATCTTCTTCGGGCAGGGGCTCTCGCGGCGCCTGCAAGAGATCTCCGCGCGCACCGAGGGCGCCACCGTCTTCACCTACCGCGTGCGCGACCCGGAGCGCTACGGCGTGATCGAACTGGACGGCGACGGCGGCCCGCGCGCGATCGTCGAGAAGCCGAAGGAGCCCAAGAGCAACCTCGCGGTGACCGGCCTCTACTTCTACGACTCCGGCGTCTGCCCGATCGCCCGCCGCCTGAAGCCGAGCGCACGCGGCGAACTCGAGATCACCGACGTGAACGCCGCCTACCTCGCCCGCGGCGCTCTCCGAGTCGAGCAGTTCGGGCGCGGCATGGCGTGGCTCGACACCGGCACCTGCGAGTCGCTCTTGCAGGCGACGAACTTCATCGAGACCGTCGAGGCGCGGCAGGGGCTCAAGGTGGCCTGCCCGGAGGAGATCGCCTGGCGCATGAAGTTCATCGACGATGGCCAGCTCGTGCGCCTCGCCGCCGAGGCGGGCTCCTGCGCCTACGGCCAGTACCTGAAGGGGCTCCTGCCCGCGTGAAGGCGAACGCGACGTCGCTTCCGGGGGTGCTCCTCATCGAACCGGCGCTCTTCCGCGACGCGCGCGGCCACTTCCTCGAGACCTACAGCGAGCCGCGCTACTCGGCCCTCGGGCTCCCCCGGCACTTCGCGCAGGACTGCCTCTCCCGCAGCGGCGAGGGCGTCCTGCGCGGCATCCACTACCAGTGGCCGAACCCGCAGGGCAAGCTCGTCTGGGTGGCCGAGGGCGCCGTGCTGGATGTCGCGATCGACCTGCGGCGCTCCTCGCCGCACTTCGGCAGGTGGGAGGCGCACGAACTCACCGCCGAGGGCGGGCGCCAGCTCTGGATGCCGGAGGGGTTCGCGCACGCCTTCCTCGTCACGAAGGCGCCCTGCCTCTTCGCCTACAAGTGCACCCGCCTCTACGATCCGAAGGGCGAGCGCGCCATCCGCTGGGACGACCCCGACCTCGCGATCCGCTGGCCGATCAGCGGGCCGATCCTCTCCGACAAAGACCTCCGCGCCCCCCTACTCCGCACCATCCCCAGCCCCCACCTCCCCGAATAGCCCCCCCTTCACTCCCCAAGCGCTGTACGGGTGGTGCGCAAGTCATGTCCTGTCAATCGGTTAGCACGGGAGAACTGCGGCAGTCCTGCCGCACCGCTCGGAAGCGCAAGCCTGCGGGACAGACGACCGGGGGCCGCGATTCGCGGCCCCCGGGCCTCATCAGGCGCGTGCCCGACACTTTCACTCGACAAAGCGCATGCGCCCGTCCTCGCGCCAGCCGTTGGCATCGAGCACGCGGGAAGTCAGACGCTTCTTGTCGGGCTGCAGCACGCTGAGGTCGACGCTGTTTGCCGCGTAGGCGTCCCAGTTGGCGTGCATCGTGGTGCCGCTCAGCCCGCCGCCCTTGTACCAGTTGAAGCTCGCGTAGAGCGGGGAGTACCCCGAGTTGTACGGGGTCGGGGTCGAAATGGTTCCGCGCACGCGCTGGTCGCCCCCCGACGCGGGGCCGATGACCTGCCCGCCACCCCGGCACTCGTATGCGATGCGCATGCCACTCACGCAGTAGCCTTTGAGGCTCATGTTGCCCGAGTCCGCCCTGTCCGGGCCGGCCTTGCCGACGGTGCTTTGGGCCGCGAGCGCGACGCTGAACTTCGCCTCGCCCACCGCGTTCGCCCGGAGTTCCACGCGCACGGCCCCGATGGTGAAGTCCCGGTTCTGGATGTGCAGCGTCTTCGCGCTGTTCAGCGATGCAGTGAGGCTCACCTTGCGGACCTTGTCGCCTCGCTTGTGCACCACCTCCTTCTTGTAGACGACGATGCCGCCGAGCCCCGCGGCCGCCTTCACGATCGACGCGCGATCCCGGGACGCAGTCCCGCCCGCGTAGACGTCGTTGACGATGGTCGACACGCCGAGAAGCTGCGGCGTGATCCGCGTCGCGAGCGCCACGTTCGCGGTGTCGTAGCTTCCCAAGGCGTTCCCCGCGAACCGCGCCCAGCAGTAGCCGCTCTTCTCCGGGTCGCCGTTCTCGAGGACCCTCTCGTTCCTCTGGTTGGGGTAGCGCTCCGCCGAGGCCATGCCTGCGAGGCAGGCCAGCGCGATCCAGTATCGACTCGTCTTCCTCATGACATCTGCTCCCTTCCTAGGCGGCCGGCTTGGCTTCCTCGCACAGGTAGTGAGGCCGCCAGCCGGGAGTTGCCACCTGCGTATCGCATCCGCCCCCATGGACGCCGATTCCGGTCACCGCTTACTCGGACACCCCCCCACGGGTAGAATCCCCGGGCCTCACCCACCCGGTGCCGAATGCCGCGTCCTGTATTGGAGACAGGGTTGACGCAGGGCCTGCTCGACTCCGCCAAGGGCGGGGACGCGGCGGCGCTTTCCCACCTGCTGGCGAGGGTCGACGACCGCCTCCTCCGGATCGCGCGGGCGAGGCTGACGGCGGCCGTCCGACTTCGTGTCGATGATGAGGATCTCCGGCAGGAGATCGCGATCCGCGTCGTGCAGGTTCATGGAAGGGACCCCAAGGCGTTGGCCGCGAAGGGGATCGACACCGTCGCGCGATTCCTCGCGTATGCGGACCGCATCGCCGAACGGATCGTCATCGACTTCTACCGGCGGGCGATGCGGGCGAAACGAGGGGGGCCCGGGGGGAGGCGCGCCCCCGCCGCTGACGTCGAGCGCCCCGGCGGAAGCGCGGTAGACGCCGCGCGCACGCCCTCCCCGGTCGCTTCGCCGCTCACCGGCGCCTCCCGGCGCGAGGAGACCGAGCGGATGCTCGCCGCGATGGACGGACTGCCCCTCCGACACCGCGTCGTCCTCCGCACGCGGCTGATCGAGGAGATCCCGGCCGAGGAGGTCGCACGCCGATGGTGCAGGTTCATGCATCGCGCGGCCGCGGTCGAGGCGATCGCGGCGTGGGTACAGGACGACGGCCATGGTCTCGCGACGATCGCGGGCGATCCCGACGTCGGGACGCCGAGGCTGGCGCGTTGGATCCGCCGAGTCTACGGCGCGGCGGAGGTTGCGCAGGCGCTGGAGGGCGCCCGAGGACGGCAAGCGGCGCAGACTCCCCCTCTCCGCGCGCTGTCGAAGGAGAATGTCCACGTGCGTCTGCATCGCGCGAAGGAGGCCCTGCGCAAGGCCATGGCCCGTCCGCAAACGGGGGACGGTGCCGCTGCGCGAGTCGAGGCAAAGCGCCCGCATGGAAGATGAGGAGCGCATTCTCCGCATCGAGCGCGCGCTCGAGGAGTTCCAGCAGCGCCGCCTTCGCGGCGAATGCCCTTCGCCGGGGGAATACGCAGCCACCCTCGGGAATGCGTATCGCGAGTTCCTGGCGGGGCTCGACGAGGCGTCACGGTTGCTCGGGATCGGCGCGGAGAGTCGCGGGGCAGAGGCTGGCACCCGCGTCGGCGACTACCTGCTCCGGGAGACCTTGGGCAGCGGCGCCTCCGGCGTCGTCCATCGTGCCGAGCACTCGAAAACCGGAGCCTCCGTGGCACTGAAGATCCTCTCGGCGAGCCTCGAAATGGATGCGAGGGCCGCGGAGCGGTTCCGCCGTGAGGTGGCCGTAGCGCGAAGCGTGAGGCACCCCCACCTCGTGGCGCTCCTCGACTACGGCGAATGGCGCGGGCTGCCCTACTTCGTCATGGAATACCTCTCCGGCCGGTCGCTCGCGGATCTGATGCGCACGTGCAATCTCCCGCCGCTGGCGAGGCTTCTCGCCGGTCTGGCCGATGTCGCGGAAGCCCTCCACTTCCTCCATTGCCAGACCCCGCCGACCCTCCATCGGGATGTCAAGCCGTCCAACATCCTCTACGGAGCAGACCGCGGCATGGTCCTCTCGGACCTCGGCATCGCGCGTCTCAGCGGCGTATCCCGGCTCTCGCGGACGGGCGAGATTCTCGGCACCGTCGGATACATGTCTCCCGAGCAGGCTTCCGGGAGGGGCACGGATCTCGATGCGAGGGGGGACGTCTACTCCCTCGGCGCCACCCTCTGCGACCTGCTCGGGGGGCATGCGCGCTTCCCCGGCCTCGGGCGCACGACGCTGCTGGCAAGTCTGTGTGGGAAACCGCGGCGCACTCCCCCGCCCCCTGGCGTGAGCGCCTCCTCCGATCTGGCGAGGGTCGTGCTCGCCTGCCTCGCGGAGCGAAGGGAGGAGCGCCCCGCCACGGCGGCAATCCTGGCAGACGCGTTGAGGCGCGCCTCAGCGGTGCCGTGAACACTGCCAAAAAAGTATCCCCCCTATGTGGAGAACCGCCACAAGTCGCTCGCTGTCAGTGAGTTGTAGCGACAGGGGTGCGGCACCGCTGCCGCGGCGGGTGCGCGAAGGAGCACGAAAACGCCCGGGGGCTGCGATCCGCGGCCCCCGGGCCCCCCTTCGATCCGTGCGCAAGAGACTCATTCGACAAAGCGCCCGTTCCAGGACTCGCTCCAGCCGTTGGCATCGAGCACGTGAGACTTCACGTACTTGTTGTCGGGCTGCCGCGCGCTGATGTCGACGCCCTTCGCCGCGGAGGCGCTCCCGTGGGCGATCATCGTGCTGCCGCTCAGTCCCCCGCCCTTGTACCAGTTGAAGCTCGCGACGACCGGCGAAGACGCCGCACCGTACAGGCCCGGAGTCGAAATCGTGCCGCGCACGCGCTGGTCGCCCCCCGACGCGGGGCCGATGGCCTGCCCGCCGCCGCGGCATTCGTATGCGATGCGCATGCCGCTCACGCAGTAGCCATTAAGGCTCATGCTGCCCGAGTCCGCCCTGTCCGGGGCGGCCTTGCCTACGGAGCTTTGAGCCGCGAGCGCGACATTGAACCGCGCCTCGCCCACCGCGTTCGCCCGGAGTTCCACGCGCACGGCCCCTATCGTGAAGTCCCGGTTCTGGATGTGCAGCGTCTTCGCGCTGTTCAGCGACGCGGTGAAGCTCACCTTGCGGACCTTGTCGCCAGGCTTGTCGAGCACCTCCTTGCTGTAGACGCGGATGCCGCCCAGCCCCGCCGCCGCCTTGACGATCGACGCGCGGTTCCGGGACGCCGTCCCGCCCGCGTAGACGTCGTTGACGATGCTCGATGAACCCAGGAGTTGCGGCGTGATCCGCGTCGCGAGCGCCACGTTCGCGGTGTCGTAGCTGCCCAAGGCGTTCCCCGCGAACCGCGCCCAGCAGTAGCCGCTCTTCTCCGGGTCGCCATTCTCCAGGACCACCTCGCCGCTCTGGTTGGGGTAGCGCCCCGCCGCGGCCATGCCTGTGAGACAGGCCAGCGCGATCCAGTGCCGGTAGAACTTGCTCATGTTTCTGCTCCTTTCGCGGGCAACCCTGCTGGCTGCCTCGATCAGGAAGTGGGGCCAGCCTCCCGGAGTTGCCACCCACACGCATCAATCGCCCTCATGGACGCCCGATTTGTGAACCGCTTTCGTCAGGCAGCCCAATGGCGCAACCGGTGTGACGTAACTAATTGTAAGTACACGACTTACATGCGCTGGTTGCGACACTCGCGCCGCAGGGGGAATGCGGGACGGCGGAGCCACCGATCGAGGAGTTTCCAATCCCCCACCCCGCTCCTCCCTCGAGCCTCCTCCAGCCTCCTCCCGTCCCCCCCGGTGGGCGAGAATCACGAACGATGCGTCGAGTCGTGCCCCTCCTGCTGCCCCTGCTCGTCTCCTGCACGGCGCGAGGAATACCGGCCGACATCCCGCCCGCCCAGCCGCCGGACGGCCGAATCACGGCGCCGGAGCTGCAGGCGCTGGTCGTCGGCTTCGCCGACCGGGCGATGGAGTCGACCGTCGCGGCGACGCAGCGGCTCATCGACCTCGACCCCTCGCCGGCGATGCGGCGGAGTTGCAGCTTCGCCCGGCTCTATGTGTCATCGCTCGCCTGCTCCTGCGCCGTCCAGAAGAACCCCGAGGTGGCGCTCCTCGACATGATCGTCGGCATCTCCGTCCAGCGCTTCGTCGTCGACGGCCCGCGCGGCGACGCGCTCTTCCCCGGCGACGCCGCGCGGGAGATCCGCGCCCACATGCAGGCGCTGGAGGAGGAGGCGTGGCGGCTCGGCGCGCGCGCGCTCGGCGAGGAGCAGCGCCGCGATCTCGAGGCGCTGATCGCGCAGTGGAAGCGGGAGCACGGAGACGCCACCTACGTCGGCTTCGTCCGCTTCGAGGACTTCGCGGCGGCGCGCGAGAAGAGCTCGCTCTCCGGCGTCGAGCGGCGCGGCGTGCTGCGGCTGCTGGCGCCGATCGACGAGACGAACCGGCAGATCGAGGAGACTCGCCTCTTCGCCGAGCGCGCGCTCTTCCTCGCGCAGCGCGCGCCCTTCCTCGCGCGCTGGCAGGCGGAGGTCTTCGCGTACGAGATGCTCGACGCGCCGGACGTGCGCCGCACGATCGACGCGCTCGAGCTGTCGGCGGCGGCGGCCGACTCCCTCGCGAAGAGCGCCGAGGGGCTTCCCGCGACGATCGCCGCCGAGCGCGAGCGGCTGCTCGATGCGCTCGACGCGCGGGAGGGGTCGCTGAAGGATCTCGTCGCGGAGTCGAGGAGGACGATCGCCGACGCGCGCGCGCTCGCCGGCGATGCAAAGGAACTGGGGGCCTCGGGGGAGCGGCTGGCCGCCTCCGTGCGCGAAGCCTCCGAGGCCTTCGGGCGCACCGTCGAGGGGGCGGACCGCCTGATCGCGAACCTGCGCAACGCCGACGCGCCCGGCGGCGCCGCGTCCTTCGACGTCGAGAAGTACGCCTCCGCGATCGAACGCCTCACCGCCGCCGCTCAGGCGGCGAACGAGGCCCTCGGAACAACCGAACGCCTGCTCGCGTCGCCCGCCTTCCGCGAGCGCCTCGAAGAGGCCGACGGCGTCGCCGACCGCCGCATCGACGAGTTCGACGCCACCGCCCGCGGCTGGATCGACCACGCCGCGCTCCGGGTCGTGCAACTGGCCGGAGCGATCCTCCTGCTGCTCCTCGGCTACCGGTTCCTCGCAGTCCGCATCGGCCGCGGCGGCGCGCGGTAGCGCCTCGGTGCGCGCCATTCCCCGGCCGGGCGCAATCCCCGTGGACGGCCGGGCGCCGGGTGCGGACAATCGTGCGCAACCGTGGCATCCGATCCCAAGTCGCGGGAGGTGTCCCGCATCCTGCGCGAGGCCGGCGAGGGGGGCCCGGTGGACAGCGCCGCGCTCCTGCCGCTTGTCTACGAACATCTGCGCTCGATCGCCGCGCGGCAGATGTCCGGAGAGCGGAAGGACCACACGCTCCAGCCCACGGCGCTCGTCCACGAGGCCTACCTGCGCCTCGTCGGCAGGGAGCCCCTCGCCTGGGCGAGCAAGGCGCACTTCTACGGCGCCTCGGCCGACGCGATGCGGCAGATCCTCATCGACCACGCCCGGGCCCGGGGCGCGGCCAAGCGCGGCGGCGGGCGCCGCCGGATCTCGCTCGACCTCGTCGACCTGGCCACCCGGCAAGATCCCGAGGAAATCCTGGCCGTCGACGAGGCGCTTTCACGCCTAGAGAGGCAGGACGCCCACATGGCAGCCATCGTGAAGCTCCGGTTCTTCGCCGGCCTCTCCGAGGAGGAGGCGGCCAACGCGCTGGGCACGAGCCCTCGCACACTTCGACGCGAGTGGACGATGGCGCGCGCCTTCCTGCAGCGGGAGTTGTCCAAGGAGTGACCGATGGACGACCGGCGGTGGCAGCTCGCGAAGCGGATCTTCGGAAAGGCGCTCGCGCTTCCCCCGGAGGATCGCGCGGCCTACCTCGACGCCGAGTGCGCCGACGAGGAGTTGCGCCGCGAGATCCGGGAGCTGCTCGTCGCCCACGACGACGCCCCCCCGGACCCCCCCACCTCCGTCCCGGCCGAACGCCCGGGCACGGTGATCGGCCGCTACAAGCTGCTCCAGCAGATCGGCGAGGGCGGCTTCGGCGTCGTCTACATGGCCGAGCAGCATGAGCCGGTGCGGCGCAAGGTCGCGCTGAAGATCATCAAGCTCGGCATGGACACGCGGCAGGTGGTCGCGCGCTTCGAGGCGGAGCGGCAGGCGCTCGCGCTGATGGACCACAGGAACATCGCGAAGGTGCTCGACGGCGGGGCCACGGGGACCGGCCGGCCCTACTTCGTCATGGAGCTCGTGAAGGGCGTGCCGATCACCGCCTACTGCGACCAGGCGGGCCTCGACACGCGCGGGCGGCTGCGGCTCTTCCAGGACGTCTGCCACGCGGTGCAGCACGCGCACGCGAAGGGCGTGATCCACCGTGACCTGAAGCCCAGCAACGTGCTCGTCACGCTGCACGACGGCGTGCCGGTGCCGAAGGTGATCGACTTCGGCATCGCGAAGGCGACGGGCCGCCACCTGACGGAGAAGACGCTCTTCACGGAGTACCGCCAGATGATCGGGACGCCGGAGTACATGGCGCCCGAGCAGGCGGAGCTGTCCGGTCTCGACATCGACACGCGGGCCGACGTGTACTCGCTTGGCGTGCTCCTCTACGAGCTGCTGACGGGTGTGAAGCCCTTCGACATGCGCACGCTCCTCGCGAAGGGCTACGACGAGGTGCTGCGGACGATCCGCGAGGTGGACCCGCCGCGGCCGAGCACGCGGATCGCGACGGCGGGCGCCGACGCGGAGGCGGCGGCGAGGAAGCGGCACACGGCGCCGAAGCTGCTGGGCCGGCTCGTGCGGGGCGACCTCGACTGGATCGCGATGAAGGCGCTCGAGAAGGACCGCTCGCGGCGCTACGAGACGGCGAGCGGCCTCGCGCAGGACGTGCAGCGCTTCCTCGACGACGAGCCGGTGCGCGCGTCGCCGCCGGGCGCCGCCTACCGCGCGCGGAAGTACCTGCGACGCCACCGGGCGGGGACGATCGCGGCCGCGCTGATGGTCGGCGCGCTTGTCGCGGGGGGCGGCTTCGCGTACGCCGGGATGCGCGAGGCCGACGCGCAGGCCTCCGCCGAGGAGGAGGCGGCCGCCGAGGCCACCCGCAGGGCCGGCGCGGCGCGCGAGGCGCAGGCCGCGGAGAGGGCGCAGCGCGAGCGCGCCGAGCGGGGCGCCGCGGTCGCCAAGAAGGAGGAGGCGCGGGCGGAGGCCGTCGTGGGATTCGTGCACGACATGCTCTCCTCCGCCGACCCGCAGGAGGTGAAGGGCCAAAACTACACGGTCCGCCAACTACTCGACGACTTCGACCGCGACCTGGGCACGCACCTGAAGGACCAGCCCGAGGTGGAGGCCACCGTCCGCGCGACGATGGGGAGGTCCTACCTGGGCCTCGGCCTCTACGACAAGGCGGAGCTGCACGCGAGGCGTGCCCTCGCGCTCCGGCGGAAGACGCTGGGGGAGGGGCACCCGGACGTGGCCAACAGCCTCAACAACCTGGCCGAGGTCCTCCGTGCCAAGGGGGACTACGTCGGGGCGGAGGCACTCCACCGCGAGGCGCTGGCGATCCGCCGGAAGACCCTCGGGGAGGGGCACCCGCACGTGGCCACGAGCCTCGACAACCTAGCCGCGGTCCTCCGTGCCAAGGGGGACTACGTCGGGGCGGAGGCACTCCGCCGCGAGGCGCTGGCGATCCGCCGGAAGACCCTCGGGGAGGGGCACCCGGACGTGGCCACGAGCCTCAAAAACCTGGCCTTGGTCCTCCACGACAAGGGGGACTGCGTCGGGGCGGAGCC